>ERZ773195.1561-NODE-1561-length-16518-cov-22.706433_pt1 | contig 16518 bp, 19 predicted proteins | sample MGYA00580530_ERZ773195 | MGnify/ENA primary metagenome ERZ773195 (study PRJEB29015, sample SAMEA2737751) | human gut metagenome | biome: human gut; feature: human-associated habitat; material: faeces | place: China | collected 2012 ...
AGATATGCTCTGAGTTTTTTCTCTACCTTTAAGGTTTTTGCATACTCTGACAAAAGCGGAATATTTTTATCCGTTCTGGTCGCATAACGCTTAAACGCCTCCGTCACCACCTGAATATCCACATGACTATGTGGGCGTAAAATATCACAGAGCGTGCGCTCCACACTATAAGCCTTTACTGTATTTCCTCCTGGCGTAAGCACTTCTACCACTCCTAAATCATACAGCGCTTCCTTGCACTGCACACAGCGAATGTTTTCTTCTTTAGGTTTTGTCAAATTATAATTCGCCGGGAACGTCATGTAATACCTGTTCGGTGTTCTGTCGGTTAAATTCCAAAGAAACAATGCTGTTTCATGAGAATAGATTCCTCGTTTAAATCGACTCTGCAAATTAAAAATCTCATCATCCCAAACCTCCGGCAAAATATAAACACCTCTTGCTGACTTTTCAATCATTCCCTTGTCGACAAGGTATTTGATATTTCCACGAGAAATACCTGCTGCAACCACCATTGCAGTAGTAACCGTACCATTATTCTCTTTTGCCATCTTGATAATTTCTTCAGTTGCTCCCACAATAGTTCCCTTTCTTTTTGTTGACTTCTGTGCTTATAATTATATTTCCGCATGGCATAAAAGTCAACACGAATACTTCTTTTTCTCTGTCTTTATTACTTAAATTATATACTTAACTGCATGGTTCACCATGACCTATACCATAGTCCACGGAATGGGCATACTTGCCCCTTGGTGCCTTTCCTCATGGCATAACAAATTTCCCCTATATTCTGTAAGTTTCCGGCTATTTTTGCGAATATGACATAATAATTGAAAACTCTGTTTTAAAAGTTATGCCATACTCCAAATGCCCCAACGGCACTGCCGGTGGGCGTTTCACGGGTTATGCCGCCTCTTGGTGGCATAACTCCTTTAACCTGCACTATTTTCGACCCTACTTTTTGTGGCAGATTTCATTCCTTCAATTTCGCCCAAATTTGCGTTTTAGATTCTTATCGTCCAACTCTCCCTCTTTCTCCTTACAACGTCGCAAATCGCCACAAACACGCCCACAGGGGCAATTCAACAACCAGCAGTCACATTTCAATAAGTGTTGCAATTCCAGAAAAGAAAAAGATACAATACTTACCTGTACTGCATCTTCTTTCTGCTTAACATTTCTCCTACTTTTCCTGCATTTGATCCTCATTCTCGCATAATCTTCTTGCTACTAATTACTTGGTGTAAAATTGGTGTGGTTTTTCTTGATTAAACCTCACAAACCCTTGATAACACTGCGTTTTTGCCTGTGCAATCTTTTTGTGCCGTGGCAAATAAAAAGCACTTTAATTTTATCTTGCATATCTTCGTTTTTCCTTGTATATCCTTATTTTTCCTAGGTTTTATCACACTTTCACGACATCTAACCTAGTGTACCTATCCTAGCATAAAATCGCATATTTTACCATATCTCGGTAAGTAAAATGAGTACAAATCTAGGTATAAACCCGATTCGTACTCATTAGTACTTTTTCCCTATGCCATTTATTTCCTTACTTGGCACACTTTTTCTATCCTTTCAAGCCTCTCCATTTCTCTCTGTGCATCTTCCAACTTAAGGTGTGTATACACATTTGAGGTAAAGAAGGGATTTTTATGGCGGTTACCAATAATATCAGAGAAATCCGAGAGCAGCGTGGCATTTACCAGGATGACCTTGCCGCTGCTATCGGATACAGCACCAAAACTGTCGGCAGGATAGAGCGTGGGGACAGTACCCCATCTGCCGAATTTATGCTGCGAATATCAAAGTACTTTAATATGCTGGTGGAAGATGTCTTCCATGTAGAAGATTGAGTCGGAGGGAGCAATTCTGTAACAAAGCAATTTTTTATAACAGGCTTATTTCGTGCACCCTTTTTACTTGGGTGGTGACTGCTAAAACCAGACCCTATCGAAGAACCCTAAAAAACTATGCTTTTTTTAATGCCAGACCCTATCGATAAACCCTAAAATAGATTGGCAAACCCTAAAGAACTTTGATTATCCGAAAAATCTCGGAAGCCTTAATTTTACTATATTTGTTATCAGAAGGTTGTTCTGCTCGCAACGCTCACAGAACAACTTTCTCACTAACTTCGCGCTTACGCACTCATTAAGTGTTCAATGATTACTCGATAACTGTAGCAACACGTCCAGATTCTACTGTACGTCCACCATCACGGACTTTGGTTTCGTGATATTCGATTATTTGAAACTAATTTGTGCGGTTCTGTTGTCTAAAGTAGCTTATTTTTGCTGAGGAATTAGTGCTTTATAAAAATCTTGTAGCCAAAATGTAGCCAATTAACGTTTAGATAAGCACAGGCAAATGAATTTCAATAATTCTTTCAAAATAACATAATCACTTTAATATAAATAAGTTATGTTATTTTAAAATATATCTGCCTTCTTCTTTATATATTTCTTGCTTACCGTCAACACAAAATGCTGGTCTGATACCATTCATATCGTATGCATTCGTGCTTCCAATTTCACCTTCCGGTCCTACTGCATATACACAAGAATCATATGTAGAATCCGCACTTCTTAACCACCAACTTACAGTAAACTTTCCATTATTCGTAGTAGCAAAACGATTCTTATTATCTTTAAAATACAACAATGGCACCCCTTCAACTCCGACATGCCCATTTTTTTTATATCCAAGTTCAGTAAAAGACAACAAAAACACTTTTCTTACAATAGTTATCACGCTATCATCTATTTGATTCAAGCATCGTTCATCTAAAATCTCTATTTCCGAATCTTGAATTAAGCAACGAGTTTGAATAGGTAAATTATCAAAAAACTCTCCCATTAAGTAATTATCAATTTCACTTTCTTCATAGTAAGCCGAATAATCACTAACTCTTCTATTCTCTGGAAGAATTTCTTTTCTTAACAAAAGTGTTTTACCATTATAATCATTAGTTAATACAATATATGGAACAAATCCTGCTTTTTCTTCAATATATATGATTGGTTCAATTTTACATTTTTCAGAATATGCCAAATCACTTATTGTATTATATTCCTCGGTTACTGCTTGTCTTTTACTACAAGCATTTAATAGAACTCCAAGAACAATTGCTAATACTACTACTTTATACGTTTTTCTGAACATTTATGTGGCTCCTTAATTTCTCTGCTTTTTACGTCTTATTTTTGTAAATGCCATACACATCACTATACTTACCATGATTACAGCCATTAGACTACAAAATCCAACTGCAGATTCGTCTCCTGTTGAAACAGATTCTATCTTTTCTCCTCCATTTTCATTTATTCCCGAACCAGAATTATTACCTGTATTATTATCTTTTCCCGAATCAGGATTTTCTGGGTTCGCTGGATTTTCTGGGTTCGCTGGATTTTCTGGGTTCGCTGATTCTCCATCTTTTTCAAATTTTGCAACTAAAAGGGTATCTTTTTCTACACAAAAACGATATTGTGTTTCTTGCGAAATTAATTTATCATTCTCATACCAACCAACAAATTGGTAACCTTCTTTAGCAACCGCTTCAACTTTTGCAAAATTTCCTTCTTGTCTAATTCCTTGACCTATAGCAATACCATGTTCATCCGAATCAACTTCTACTGTCACCATATAATAAGCAGATTTTGCATCTTCACCACTTAAATTTTGATCAGGATTAATTTCTTTACCATCAGGTGACTTCAACTCATACTCTGTAGTTGAACCTTCTATTTCATTATTTTGTTCATCATCTACATAAGCAGGAACAACTGCATTAAACACATCATTTTTATTCAAATTTATATCTTTATAATTAACGACTCTTGTAATATCACCTGCTGTAGAAGAAAATTGTGTTATTGGGCATTTATATAAATAGTAATTTATGAAATACTATATGTCTTGTAGATTCATTTCATAAATTACTATAATTTTTATAGTTTTATCATTTATACATTTGTTGAAAAAAGTTATATAAAACATTACAATATTTATTGATATAAGATTCTTTCTCGCCATCTATAACACCACAAAAATAACTGTACTTAGAACCATCAAAAACAACTGTACATATATTAGTTTTAAATAAGCTCATATTATCATCATTTTCCATATAATAGAGAATGTTATCATATATACTATATACATTCCCTTCATCAGCCTCTTCAATAGTTGGTAATAAACCTTCAAACTTTTCTAACGGTTCAGCCGTTATATATACTTCAATAGAAGAATCCACAAGATTTTCGTCATTTGTTTCATATTCAAATGTATATCGGAAATAAGCTCCACCGAAACTTTCATCTTCATTTAAGTAACATCGCATTCCAGAATATCCTTGGTCAAATGCAACATCTACCTTCGTATATTTTTCAAAAACATCATAATTCTTGTTATCTTCCACCACTACTTCTTTATAAGAATCATATTTCTTATAAAATGCTTCATTGACATTAGCAACTTCATTTACTTGGAGAAATTTGAAGTTAACTTCATTTATATTTATATTTTCTATGTTTTCCTCATAATACTTGTCAGACTTTATATATTCCCGTTCTTTGCCATCCTTTAATACATTCTTGCCTATAAAAATTAATGCAATAAAAAACAAGCATACAAATAATATTCTTATTATTTTCTTCATTCATTTCTCCTATTCTGTCAATCCTAAATCTATTGATTTTACTGGCTTTGACGATTTTTATTTTACCTCAAACAAAAGCCGAGAGTGATGGATATCGTAGTGTCATGTACCGAATAGCTGATAAATAAGTATAGCTAATAAAGCATCCTTTTAGTTTGCTTTATAAAGGCTATTTTCCCTCTGTTCAACTATGATGATGAACCTTCCGTGTCTAAGGGGATCATGTCCCAACTTCCTTCGTAGCATCTACCATTCACTGAGTGCCAGCCAAGCTCCTAAACGGGGGCATGCCCCACGGAAAAAAACGATGCCGGCTACAGCTCTTGTTTTTATGTTTGATTGTTACTGACCTGCATTCACCTGTCGTGGTACTGATTTACTCAGTGGACGCTATACCATCTCAGGTTCTTGTTGGTCTTTTGCAGATGCAGTCCGTTCCGGACTCCATACCATTTTACGGCTTCACGGCCTGCATCCGTTCCATCCGTTAATCCCACACTTTTCTCTGCATAGCTCACGATTTAATTGGCTCTACTGTAACCACGTCCTCTTAGTTTTGCATTATGCCAGATATTTTTCATGCCATTCGCTTAAAAGAAAATGGCAACCTTCGCAAGCTGGCATCTCATATAGATGAACAGCTCGCTGAAATAACAAAAGATGATATGGTTTCCTATGCGGTCTATTACGGTGAATTTCAGTATCAGGCGGCAATGTTGTCAACTTAAGCCCCAAAGCCTTGATTTTTCAAGGCTATAGGGCTTTATTTTTTTGTGAAAATTTCTGTTTTTTTCTGAAAAGACTTGACAAAAGCCTCCAAAAGTGAGGTCGTTGCAGCGACAAACTTAATCACACTTAGGAGGTATGTCTTATGAATCGAACCGACATATGCAAAAATATCATTCAATCCATAAAGGAGTATATCACAAACCCTGACAAACTGGAAGCTCATCGGAAAATGAAGTTTGCACATCGGAATTCAATAATAGCCTAATAGCAATTATTAATAAAACAGGCTGGGTAAATAACCATAATACTGCAATAGCAATACAAAAAATCCTACAAATATACCGATTGCAGCTATTCATGAATAATCCCCATCACAAGCGGCAATGATTGAACCAACAACAAATATTAAAATAAACACCAATATATGCATAACTGCCACCTCCGTAAATGTTCTATTAAACTCATTTATCATGCATCCGTCACTTATGCTTTCCTTATGCTTTATTTATAGCACTTTAAACTGTACAATAATCATCCCTTGTACATCGAATTAATGTTCTGTATTGCAACAAATCGGTGTAAAAAAGGACGCAGAATCTCTCCCACGCCCTCACTACTATCTGGCTTTATCTGCTCTTACCTTCGATACTTCCTTATGTGCTGCTTCCTGCTTCACCTCATCCACACCTCTTGCCTCAAATGCATCTGCATTATACTGATACTCCTGTGGTTCAGCAATCATTGGTGAATATACAATCTCTGCTTCCACTCTCTCTGACTTACCTACCATATTTATCTTCTCTATAAGAAGCTAATTCTGCATCATCATCTATAACAGTTCCCTTTTTGCGTAACTGTTCTAATCTTGAAAAAGCTTCTTTCCTTTCCTTATTAGAATCATTGTATAATCCATTTAACCCCTGCATAATCTGAATTATAAAGGATAACTTATCTTCTGGTATCTTTTCCAATTCCATTATTGCACTCTGTCTTAATGCTGTCATATGTCATACCTCCTTAAAATCTCTATTCTATTTTCAAACATAATAATCTGTATAGGCATGCCTTCTGTATGAATACTATAATCACGATGCACTAATGCATTAAGGATAGCTTCCCTAATAGCTATAATTGGATAATCTGTACGGTCTTTACGTTTTCCTGTTTCAGAGTCAACTATTATATGCAAGTAACTTAAATTATATTCATTAATTTAATACAATTTTATCTTCATAACCAAGCTAATTAATTAAACAACTTAAGTATAAGCAAATAAACTCAAATTTCAACCAATTAACTTAAATTTTATCAAAACAACTTAAATCCAAACTCCAACAACTTAAATATTTCAGTTGTTAAAATTCAGATTTAACTTAAATCAAATCAATTTATAACTATTCCTAATAATATATTGAATAAAACAACTATTTCTAAAACTATTTCTAAAACTCAAAATAATATTTATCTCTTATTCTCCCTCTCCAACTCTATATACAACTATCTTCTCCCTCTCAGCCTCTCCTTCCGATACATCACTACAATCAATCTCTTCAACAAATGTCACATTATATTCCTGTGACAGGCACATAAGATACTCATCTGATGGATAATAACACATAATAAGCATTTCCCTTTCAGCCTCATAATAGCTGTCTATAATATTCGCCAGCACGCTCTTGAATATCTCAATAGAATGATATTTTGTCTGATATGCCATAAAAATGCTTACTCTGCCTTTTCCACAGCCATAATCCAACAACATATTATTTTTGCCTATAAATCCTGTATTAGCCAGTCTTTCCAATACTTCATATGAGGTTGGTTCATATGGATACCTGAATGTATCTGACCTTGTGTCATCACGTCCAGTTGTCTTTATTCTTAAGAGATTTTCCCATTCTTTTTCTTTCATTATTAATATCCTCTTACTTTATATTTTTATTTTGGGTTGTTTTTGATAATCCATTGTTTCTTCATTAGATTTTCGTATAAATAACAACATCATAACACCAAAAAAAGTAAAAAATATGCCTCCTGCTATTGATGTTTTTATTTTAAATTCATCTCTTACTTTTCGAGGGTCTGAACTTAAATAATAGATTTTTTTATGACTACCTATTTTAGATTTAAATAAAAGATATGTTCTATATTGGCATATATATTCTTTATCATTCACTATATAACTATATTTTTTATATCTTATAACTTGTGTGCCAGAATAATTATTTAATCCCGTATCAACATATCTGTCAATTGATAAAAGTATTCCATCTGCCTGCATATAATCGTCAGTTTTAATCAACTCATTTATACCTGTTACTGCACATACACTTACTGCTAATATACATATTACTAATATTAATTTTAAAGTTTTCTTATCTACAGATACAATCATAAATCCCCCTGTCTGATTTTATAATCTAATATGATTAAAGGGATTGTCGTGCTGAACTTAATCTATATAATATATAAATACTATAATCTACATATTATATCAACAACGCTTTACACGATAATCCCTTACTTATCTTAATATTTTACAATTTATTATCCTTATATATTATAACTTGCGTTTAATTTCATACCACATACATTACATATTTCAGCATTATCATCACATACTGCATGGCAATTAGGACACTCAATCATATTTTTCTCCATCTTATGACTCTTTTGTTAATTTTCTTTTGATAATAAATAAAGCCCACTGCAAGTATCCAAATAAGAATGAATAATGTTATAATTATAACTATCATTCCTTCAAGCATTATTTCTCCCTTTTCATTTTTTTCAAAATATTTTTTACCATCCAAATCCATATACAACTCCTATGTATATAATAATTACACTTACTATTAAAACCGAAACTAAATAACATAAAAATATCGGACTTTCATATCCACCAAATCTTTCCTTGCTTACTGCTCTTCTTGGGTTTCTTTCAAAATACAATGTTATTTCCTTGCGTATTGGTGATTCTCCTACTAAATGTGTTTTATATGTCTTATTCTTATATTCATATTGATATACACCTTCTTGTCTACTACTATCCAAATGTCCACCTTCTCCTGCTGCATCTTTCACTTTTATTAATTTAGCTTTTACAACATGCCCCTGTTCTATAGCTTTATTAAGCATTTTCTTATATTTAAATGGTACAATAAACAAATGTCTCATCAAGCATACTATTGGAGTAAATGGAATTCCCAATGTAATTCCACACATAATTCCTACTATAATCTTTAATTTAATTTCTGCACTCATTTATTTTCTCCTTTTGAATTTTAAGTTAATCTGACAATATTCATCTTTTACAAAACTTACAAAACATAACCCTTCAGATGTAAAATAATCAGCATCAACAAATTGATAATCTATAACCGTTCTTCCTTCTTTGTTTATGAAGCCCCATTTACCATTCATTTTTACAGCTGCCAATCCATTAGAAAAGCTTTTTGCATCATCATACTGTGGTTCTATAACAACTTTATTATCACTGTTTATAAAGCCCCATTTGCCATTATCGCCTTAAAATGCAATTTCCTCTCCTAAATATAAATCAACGTCTATTCCCTGAATATCTGTTTTCTTTTTGCCTGACTTATTATACAAACCATATGTTCCATTAACTGATGCTAAAAAATAATCGTCATATAAATATTCACCACTATCAAACAATTTCACATTATCAAATTGTGTATCAGATGTATCATTCCCATTTTTATCTATCAAATGCCATTTCCCTGATTTCTTAACAAAAGCATTATTATTCATAAACACTGAAGCATCTTCATAATTCGATAATATATATTCATTTTTGTTACAATCATAGAATCTCCAGCCATCTTTATTAATTAAAACAATATCTTCCGATGGTGCTTTACATTCATTTATTTCTTCATTCACATAATTTTGAACAACATCAGCGCCTTTTAGTTCTCTAGTATCTTTGTCTGTCGATAATATTACCTCAGAATTTTTTGAAACGGGACTTGCAAAATCATATGAGCACTCATACTTCCAATCACCTGAAGCACTCATAACACCCCACTTATTTTCATTATACAATGTATATATTCCATCACTATTCCTATATTTCTTTGTGTAAACTTTATTTTTTAATGTATATGAATATTGTACAACATCTCCTAAATATGTCAGTTTTTCACTTTTTACGCCTTTATTTACAGACTTCTTATAATAAGAATAGGCATTTTCATATTGATTAGTGTTAACACATACTTCAATTATCCATTCCCAATAACTTGCATACTTAGGATAAATGCCACATGTTTCATCAAGTGCTTTTAAATATTCACTTCTTGTTACAACTTCATCTTCATACGCCATTGAATACGCATCAAGATATTTATTTCTTACTTCAATAGATTCTTTAATATTTAAAGCTTCCTGATATTCGGCTATTGCTTTTTGATATAGTTTATTTTCTAAATAATAGTCTGCGTTTTCTATATTTTTATTATATTTATTAGTATCATTTATAATTGAATTTATTTTAATTCCCCATCCATAAGCTGTCTTCCACATTTACTACAATATTTCATATTGTTCTCCCTTCATATTAAAAATGAATTCAAAATATAATTATAAAATAATAATAATTTTATAATTCGTTAAGAATTTTATCATATCGTGTCATCCTTTGCAACATCACAGTTGGCAATTGCAATATTATCAATTGCTATTATATTAAAACATACAACTAATGTGATGGGGTTATTTTCTAATTTCAACATACAAGTTCATAATTACATAAAATATCGCCAGCTTTAAAAGCTGGCGATACAATCAAAAGCATATATAATAATTAATATTTAAGTCATAAAATATGGGATTTGCAACTAAACTCCTGACTAATAACTAAAAAAAGCCCACATACCTGCACTAACACAAGTATGTGGACTTTTATTTTAATATCTAATTTATATCTTTAAGTTATAATTACATTCTGTCATGGAATGTTCTAGAAATAACATCCATCTGCTGTTCCTTTGTAAGGTCGATGAACTTAACAGCGTAACCAGATACACGGATTGTGAAGTTAGCATATTCTGGCTTTTCTGGGTGTTCCATAGCATCAAGTAACTTATCCTTACCGAATACGTTAACATTGAGGTGATGAGCGCCCTGATCGAAGTATCCATCCATAACGTTAACAAGGTTGTTAATTCTTTCTTCTTCGTTATGTCCTAAAGCGTCTGGGTTCATTGTCTGTGTATTAGAAATACCATCTAATGCCCACTCGTAAGGAAGCTTTGTAAGTGAGTTAAGTGAAGCAAGAAGACCATTCTGCTCTGCACCATAACTTGGGTTAGCACCAGGAGCAAGTGGAGTACCAGCCTTACGTCCATCAGGCATAGCACCTGTGTACTTACCATATACTACGTTAGAAGTAATTGTAAGGATAGATGTTGTTGGCTCTGAATTTCTGTAAGTATGTCTCTTCTTAATCTTCTCAAGGAATGTCTTAAGTAACCATACAGCGATATCATCAGCTCTGTCATCATCGTTACCATACTTAGGGAAGTCGCCTTCGATTTCGTAATCTACAACGATACCTGTCTCATCACGTACTGTCTTAACCTTTGCATACTTAATAGCTGAAAGTGAATCTACAACATGTGAGAATCCAGCGATACCAGTAGCAAATGTTCTCTTAACATCTGTATCAATAAGAGCCATCTCAGCAGCTTCATAGTAATACTTATCATGCATATACTGGATAAGGTTAAGTGTATTAACATAAAGATCAGCTAACCAATCCATCATAGCATCGAACTTATCAACAACTTCATCATAATCAAGATATTCTGAAGTAACTGGCTTATAAGCAGGACCAACCTGTTCTCTGTTCTTAACATCTACACCACCATTGATAGCGTAAAGTAAGCACTTAGCAAGGTTTGCTCTAGCTCCGAAGAACTGCATTTCCTTACCTGTCTGTGTAGCAGATACACAGCAGCAGATTGAATAATCATCGCCCCATGTTACCTTCATAACATCATCGTTCTCATACTGGATTGAAGATGTATCAACAGAAATCTTAGCAGCATACTTCTTGAAGCTTTCTGGAAGTCTTGAAGAATAAAGTACTGTAAGGTTTGGTTCTGGTGAAGGTCCCATATTCTCAAGTGTATGAAGGAATCTGAAGTCGTTCTTTGTAACCATTGAACGTCCATCGATACCTGTACCACCAACTTCAAGAGTAGCCCATGTAGGATCTCCTGAGAATAATTCGTTGTATGATGTAATTCTTGCGAACTTAACCATTCTACACTTCATAACGAAATGATCAATAAGTTCCTGAGCTTCCTTCTCTGTAAGAGTACCAGCTTCAAGATCTCTCTGAATATAGATATCAAGGAATGTAGATACACGACCTACAGACATAGCAGCACCATTCTGTGTCTTGATAGCTGCAAGATATCCAAAGTATAACCACTGAACAGCTTCCTTAGCGTTAGTAGCTGGCTTGCTGATATCATAACCATAGCTTTCAGCCATCTTCTTCATACCTGCAAGTGCCTTGTACTGATCAGATATTTCTTCTCTTAAACGGATAACGTCATCAGTCATTGTTCCACAACCACAGTTAGCGTGATCCTTCTTCTTTTCTTCCATAAGGAAGTCGATACCGTAAAGGGCAACTCTTCTGTAGTCACCTACGATACGTCCACGTCCATAAGTATCTGGAAGACCTGTGATGATATGGCTGTGACGAGCCTTTCTCATCTCTGGTGTATAAGCATCGAATACACCCTGGTTATGTGTCTTATGATATTCTGTGAAGATCTTATGAAGTTCTGGATCTGGTTCATAACCATAGTTCTTGCATGATTCTTCTGCCATCTTGATACCACCATAAGGCATAAATGCTCTCTTAAGTGGCTTATCTGTCTGAAGACCAACTACCTGTTCAAGCTCCTTCATAGATTCATCTATATATCCAGGACCATAAGCTGTAAGACCAGCAACAACTTTTGTTTCCATATCAAGTACGCCGCCCTTAGCTCTTTCTTCCTTCTGTAATTCCTGAAGTCTTCCCCAAAGCTTGTTAGTAGCTTCTGTAGGTCCTTCAAGGAAACTTTCATCTCCATCATATGGCTTGTAATTGTTCTGAACGAAATCTCTTACATTGATCTCTTCTTTCCAAAGTCTGCCTTTGAAACCATTCCACTGATCAAAATTTACCATTATTGGTTCCTCCTTAATAAAATAACTGTTAATTTGTATAATAGTTTGTATATTGTATACAAAACTCTCAAAAATATAAAGCGAAATGTTAATTTCTTAACTATCTCTCGCAAGGGTATATTAACACCCCTGTCAATTAATTTCAATACATTTTTTAGTTGTTTTTAGTTTTATACAATGACGGCTTAAATTAACATTTTCTTCCAAATTATGTGTCTTTACAGCGGCAGATTATTGTTTATCACGACATTTTATAATAAAATGATTTTTCCTAAAATCAATTTCTCCATTTTTCTTCATACGGCTTAATTCTGCTGACATTGCACTCCTGTCAACTGAAAGATAATCAGCCAACTGCTGCCTGTTAAATGGTATATCGAACTCATCACTCCCACATTTGGCGGCTCTTGCTGATAAATATGACAATACTTTCTCTTTAGTGCTTCGTTTGGATAAATGTGTAATCTTCTCGTTCATAACCACACACCTGTCAGCAAGCATATATATAAGATTATGAATAAGCTTACTGTGGAACTGGCACGATGAACTGCATACCGTCATAACCTTGTATGTGTCAAGAAATGCAACTATACATTTATCTGCCGCAACAACCTCTACATTGGATGTCTTGTCGTTACTGCATGCATATGCCTCTCCGAATATTTCACCCGCTGACACATATGTCATAATATGCCTGTTGCCCCAGTAATCAGCCTTTTCTATGCTCACATTGCCCTGAATCACCATACCTATTTTGGATATTTTATCGCCTTCATTAAATATAACTTCTTCTTTGTCATACTCGCGAAATGTTATCTCAAGGCATTTGCTCATTCCATTAGCCTCGTCTGGTTCTATACCGCTAAACAGCCTGCTCTTTTGTATAACTCCCATATAATCCTGTGAAATGTCATATAATATTCTGCCCATATTCTTCAATCCTATTCTTCTCTATATTATTCATAAAATAATCTATAAAATCTACGGTGTCTATTCGCAGCCGCTTCCTTTTCTTTTGCACTCATTTGCCAATCTCTATCTTTTCGCACTATTAACTTAATATACTACACACCTGTATTATAACCTAGCATATCCTACACTCACGAATTCGTGCTTCCGCACTCTTTATCCTGTTTCACAGGATATTCGTTCGTTAATGGTGCAAGAAAAGTAAATGTCTGCTTCGCAGCCGCTTCCTTTTCTTTTGCACTCATTACATTATAATCTTATTTTTGTTGTATTTACAACATACTTTATTAATATTTAATATTATACTTACCAGGTAGTTAAGATATAATTCAAACTAATCAGCCAGCTATGAAAATATGGCTGAAAATAACCACAACATATACTTATTAAGACATTTTAGCGGGTCTGCAGGATAGAATCCTGTTTCACAGGATTCTCCACCTATGGCGGAACACTTTAGTGGCATCTACATTACCGCCGTATGGTGAATCTGCCCAGAGGGCTTTTTATTTAACAGGAATTTTTATCAGAATTTTCTATTAAATAAAAATACTACTATAAATAGGAGGATTTATTTGATTATGATAAGAAAGATTATAGAAATTAATGAAGAACTCTGCAACGGCTGTGGCTTATGTGCACACGCCTGTCACGAGGGAGCTATTGGAATTGTTGACGGAAAGGCTAAGCTTTTAAGAGATGATTATTGTGACGGTTTTGGCGACTGTCTGCCAGCCTGCCCTATGAATGCAATTCGTTTTATTGAGCGTGAAGCTCCTGAATATAATGAAGCTGAAGTACTTGCTAACAAAGCGGCAAGTGGAAACCAGATTAACAACTGGCCTGTACAGATTAAGCTTGTATCTCCTTTTGCACCATGCTTTAATGGAGCTGACCTTCTTATTGCAGCAGATTGTACAGCTTATGCCTACAGTACATTCCACCACGATTTTATGCGTAACCACATAACACTTATCGGATGTCCAAAGCTTGATATGGTTGACTATTCTGAGAAATTAACCGAGATATTCAAGAATAATAACATAAAGAGCATAACTGTAACACGTATGACTGTACCTTGCTGTGGTGGATTGCAGTATGCAGTTGAAAAGGCTGTAGCTGACAGCGGCAAGACAATTCCTGTAAGAGTTGTAACTATTGGTACTGATGGCAACCGTGTTAATTAATTTTTCTGTAATGCTTAGTGATATAGTACAACTATAAAAATACAGGTGACGGCTATATCATTTTCCCATATCAATAAAATATATTAACCATAACTCTGCCTCTGCAAATGTATAATATCGAAATGCTTTTCCAGGTTTATAATATAAGATTGTCACACGAAACTTATATTTTAATATGCTGACATTACTCAGGACTTTTATATTTCTATGTTCTATATAATGCCAGCATATAATTTCTTGTAACAGTCTTTAATTATTTTTTATTCTCCTATATTCCCAATTATATCCCTCAATGGCACATTTTCTGTCTCACATATGCTCTTAATAGTTTCATATTCAGGATATCTCTTAACTTTGCCATTAGGAAGCGTACACACCTTTACGTCAATTTCACCATATGGTGTACTGACTTTTTCAATTTTTCTTGGAAGAATTGTTCTCTTCATTGCACAACGTCTTATTCCTATTGTCGTTGTTTCCTCAAATATGATATTCTCCATAGTCGTAATATCTTCCTTGCAGCATATTACAACAAGCTCATATGCAGGTCTGTTCTTTTTCATATATATAGGAAGAAAATGCACTTCTCTTGCACCCGCCTTATACAAGCGCTCCATAGTGTATCCTAATATCTCTGACGAACAGTCATCAATATCCGTTTCCAGCTTATATATTAAGTCAGCATTTTCGTCTAAGCTTTCACTATTACTCTCAATAAGCATTGCCCTTAATACTCCCGGAAGCTCATACTCTCTCTTGCCTGCACCATATCCAGTCTTCTTTATTGAAAAATGCTGCGGAAGTGCTGTATCTGTTCTTACAGCCGCTACAATCGCCGCTCCCGTTGGCGTTACAAGTTCGCCTTTAATATTGGCATTGCTTAATTCTATATTATAAGCTGATGTTATATTAAGAACCGCTGGCACTGGTACTGGAATTATTCCGTGCTGGCACCTTATTGTTCCAGTTCCCTCGCTGATACCTGGAACATACACCCTGTCTATATGCAGGTTATCGAAGCATACAGCAAATGCCACTATATCCACAATCGAGTCTACTGCCCCAACCTCGTGAAAATGAACATTTTCAATATCTGTAGCGTGTGCCTTGGCTTCTGCTTCTGCTAATATTCTGAATATTTTCTTAGCAAGCTTTTCTGCATTCCCAGTAAGCTGTGTCTGCTCTATAATAGAATATATTTCTTTCAGCCCCCTGTGGCTGTGATGTGCTGAATGAGTATGCGAATGTACATTTTCAAAATTGTGCGTATGCCCTTCGCCATTAAGATGTCCATACAGATATTCCATATCGTGGTCGTGGTTCTCGTGTCCGCTGTCCAGCACTACATTAAAATCACACGAATCTATACCATTCTTTTTAACTCTTGTTATCTTAACCTCATAACCTGTCAGAGGCATAGTTGCAAGTGTTTTTAACAAATATTCTTTATCCGCTCCGGCATCAAGAAGTGCCGCAACAGACATATCTCCGCTTATTCCTGAATAACATTCAAGATATAATTCTCTCATATATGTATAACCTCATTTCTTAGCAAATGTAGTAAAAAGGCAAGCATCATTCATCTAGATAATAAATCTGATGCTGTGCCTGCCCTTTCCTTGTTTACGATATAATATGACTACTTCGTAGTCACTTAGAAGTTTCTTCGAAACTTCGTATGCGTTGAAAAACAACGCAGAAATTATGATATAATATGACTACTTCGTAGTCACTTAGAAGTTTCTTCGAAACTTC
>ERZ773195.1574-NODE-1574-length-16387-cov-9.309148_pt1 | contig 16387 bp, 14 predicted proteins | sample MGYA00580530_ERZ773195 | MGnify/ENA primary metagenome ERZ773195 (study PRJEB29015, sample SAMEA2737751) | human gut metagenome | biome: human gut; feature: human-associated habitat; material: faeces | place: China | collected 2012 ...
GTCTGGAAATCATTGAAACGTTGGATTTGCCTGTCAGTATTGATACTGTCTGGCGCTTTCTTCAACAGGCAGGATACCGCCGGAAGAAAAAGTCTCTTCATGCCAGTGAACAGGAGCGTCCCCGATGTGGCGCAGAAGAGAAAAGACTGGAACGGCCTTATATCTGGATAACCTCCTAAAAAGTCGCTCACTTGGTCGCTCAAAGCATTAGGAAAAGTATGTAAAAATCGGGAAAATTAGGGAAAACAGAGTTTTAGCATATTCAAGGAAAAAGAAAAGCCGCCCACACATTCAACGTTTTCACGTTAAATTTATGAGTGATTTTGGTTGGGCCGGCCGGATTTGGCAAGCCGCGCCCTAAAAACAGTCCGCTGGACTGTTTTTACCCGGCGGGACGTGGGACGCCGGGCACGGGCTGTTCAAATTCGGCCTATGTTCTCCCGCCGCCGTTTATTACAAATAAAAAGATGCAACCCCCTGCGAGGTTGCATCTTGGTTGGGCCGGCCGGATTTGAACCGACGCAATGGAGGAGTCAAAGTCCTCTGCCTTACCGCTTGGCGACGGCCCAGCAAAAGAAAAGACCGCGCAGCATAATCACTGTGCGGTCTTTGGTGGGGTGCCTAGAGAGATTCGAACTCTCGGCCTCCAGAGCCACAATCTGGCGCGCTAACCAACTGCGCCATAGGCACCATAGAATGCGCCCGAAGGGACTTGAACCCCTGGCCCACTGCTTAGAAGGCAGTTGCTCTATCCACCTGAGCTACGGGCGCGCACGGGTCAGTTCCTGTTGTCTGGGAACATGCTGCGTGAATTATAATATCACATAGGGCGCATTGTGTCAATAGTAAAGTCCAATTTTTTTGAACTTTTTTATTTGTGTTTTTATCGGGGCTTTCTGCCCGGCTTTTAATAGATTCCTGCCGGGGCCTGGGTGTTTACGAAATACAGCTCGTACCACAAAATAAAGGAATAGAAGCTCCAAATCTTGGTCATGTTCTTGGCCTTGCCCGCCTTATGATCATCCAGCAGGCGCATGATTTCGTCCACATTAAAGAACTTTTCGGCAACGGGGCCAGTGAACTTTTCCTTTACCATATTATAGTACTTATCTTCCCGCAGCCAGTCGTTCAGCGGCACGGGGAAGCCCAGCTTTTTGCGATGGGCAACGCTTTCCGGCAGCTGCTTCATGGCGGCACCGCGCAGAGCGATCTTGGTGGACTCTTTGCCGGAGCGGTATTTCTGCGGGATGGACAGTGCCACATCCAGCATGTTGCGGTCCAGGAAAGGCACGCGCAGTTCCAGGCTGTTGGCCATGCTCATGCGGTCGGCTTTCAGCAGGATATCATACAGCATCCAGGTGTGCATATCCACCCACTGCAGCTGGGTGGGTTCATCCAGACCCTGCACTTTATCAAAATAAGGCTTAAAGAACTGTTCCGGGCGGGGGCTGTGGTAGTTCTTTTTCAGGCAGCGATCACGTTCAGCCGGGTCCAGGAAAACATAGTTGGCGCGCATATAGCGCTGCCAGGGTTCTTCTGCACCGCGCACCAGGAAGTGCTTGCCCTTAAAGTCCGGCAGTTTGGATGCCACTGCGCCTGCGGCCTTACGCAGCGCTTTGGGCACCTTATGCTCGTAATCCATAAAGTGAACCGCCTGGCAGTACATGGGGTAGCCGCCAAACAGTTCATCGGCACCTTCGCCGGAAAGCACGACCTTGACGTACTTGCGGGCGTTCTGGGCCAAAAAGTAAAGCGGAACTTCCGCCGGGTTGGGCATGGGTTCATCCAGGTACCACTGGATCAGGCGGTTGGCTTCAAAGAACTGTTCGGCATCCACCTTATTGGCAATGCTGGGCACACCGATTTCTTTACTGAACTCCTGGGCATACGGCAGCTCGGAGTATTTTTCCTCCGCATAGCCGACCGAGAAGCTCTTGACATGCGGAGTCCCCTTAGCAACCTCGTTGACCACAAAGCTGGAATCCACACCGGAAGAAAGGAAGCAGCCAACCTCAACATCGGCAATCTGGTGGGCGGCAACGCTTTCGGCAAAGGTATCGGTGATGATTTTTTCCCACTCTTCCAGGCTCTTGGAATCGTCCACATGGTACTTGATCTCATAGTAGCGTTCCACTGTCAGCTCGCCATTTTCCCAGGTGAACATACATCCGCTGGGCAGCTTGTAGACATTTTTGAACATGGTTTCCTCATTGGGGATATACTCAATGCTCAAATATTCCGGCAGGCGTTCCTCGTTTAGTTCCTTTTTGAAACCGGGATGAGCCAGAAAGCTTTTGATCTCGCTGCCAAACAGGAACAGACCATCCTGATTATAATAATAGAACGGTTTGATACCGAAGATATCCCGCGCACCAAACATGGTTTTGGTTTTCTGGTCCCAGATCACGAAGGTGAACATGCCGCGCAGTTTGCCGGGCAGCTGATTGCCCCACTGCTCATAGCCATGCAGCAGCACCTCGGTATCGGACCGGGTGGCAAAGGTATGGCCTGCGGCGATCAGTTCCTCGCGCAGGGTCTGGAAGTTATAGATCTCGCCGTTAAAAATGCAGACAAGACTGCCATCCTCATTGAACATGGGCTGCTTGCCGCCCTCCAGGTCAATGATGGAAAGGCGGCGGTGGCCCAGGGCTACCTGGTCGTCCACATAGTAGCCTTCGCCGTCCGGGCCGCGGTAGGTGATCAGGTCCGCCATTCCTTTTACAATGCGGCGGGCGGTTTCCGCTTTATGGTTGCGCTCAGCAAAGCCAGTAATGCCACACATAGGCGCTTTCCCCTCTCTATATTATAATGGTTTGTTTTGTTACAGGCTGGCGTTTCTATGATTGCCAAAAGGGCGGCGGGTGCACAATGTGCGCCCCTACGGGGGCCAGCGATTTTATTTATAGTGTGTGATAGCTTTTATTCTATCATCAATCCCGCAGGCCCTTATTGCCATAGTAGCGGGCGGTTTTGCGGTAGTAGTTCAGCTGGCTGCGGATGTACCAGAGCCAGCGCTTCAGGTTCCAATCCTCTTTGCAGAACAGCTGGTGGGCACATTTGCCCTCTTTTTTCAGCTTATCCGCACGGGCCAGCAGATCCGGGTCCTTCAGGTATTTTTTGATCACGCCGTAGGGGGCAATCATCCACAGGCTCTTGGTATCGGCAAAGGTCAGGCCAAGTTCCTTGTGCTCCAGCACATCCTCCACCAGCCACTTGGACAGATTATACCCTGCCGCGGTGACAAAGTAGCTGGAACGGCCCTGACGGGGGTTCATCTCAAACATCTTGTACTCGCCGGTGCGGGCGTCGTACTTGATGTCCATATTGGCAAAGCCTTCCCACTGCATATCTTCCAAAAAGTTTTTCAGCTTTTCCAGCAGGGCAGCATCATTGTATTCGGGGTCAGACAAGATGGCCGCATAGTTGCCGATGCCTTCGGGGGTCTGCTCTTCCAGCAGGGGGCGGCCCAAAGCCATCAGCTTGACTTTGTGGTCCAGGCCGCAGTAGGCGTTCAGCACACGCATGCAGTTGTCATCGCCGGGGATATACTCCTGCAGAATCAATTCGTCCTGGTAGCTGCTGCCGTAAATGGCGGCGGTGATGGCGTCAAATTCTTCGCGGTTATTGGCAAGGAACACCTTTTTCTTGTGGGGGAAGGTGCAGTTCCAATACGCCGGGGAATTGCTCGCCTTGATGATAACGGGGAACGCAAACGGCAGTTCTATATTTTTATAGTTCTGCGCATTGCAGGTTGCCGTTTTGGGGTAGCTCAGGCCGTGTGCTTCGCAGGCACGGTAAAAGTTTTCCTTAATATCCAGGTCCAGCACGGTTTGCAGTTCCGGGCAGGCAAAGTGGTAATAGGGTTTCAGGGCATTGCGGTGGCGGCCCATCAACACGGTGTAACCGTCCGCGCAGGAAACCAGCACCAGCGGCTTGTCCGCATGGGCTTTTGCGTAATCGGTCAGCGTTTTTACAAACGTTTCATCGTTTTCCAAATCAGGTTCCAGCACGGCAATTTTTACAAGATTGGTGTTGGAAGTTGCAACCAGCGCACCCTTGCAGATGGCCACGCTGCGCACGCCATACTGCTGGTAAAAGCTGCGTGCCATACCATAAACATTGGCATCGCTGCCAAGAAGTACCGGTAAAAAATCAGACATAATACCAAACCTTTCCCATTTTGGTTATCCTTTATTTTACCGCCATTGCCACCACATGTCAAACGGCAATATCGCCTGCTTTGGGGGTGCGGGCACGGCATTTTTTGTCTGCGCGGGCGAAAATTCCAGCAGCATTCGCCGCAAAATGCTTTTCTTTACGGCGCGAACCGTGTATAATAGGGCATATCGTACAAACAGTACCGGTTCCCGCCGGGGCAAGAAAGTAATAACCTGCGGTTTGTTTTTAGCTCCGCAGCCAGTTGAGGATTATAACCATGTGTGGAATTGTTGGCTTTGTCGGCGCACGCGCCGACATGCAGGAAATTTTGCAGGGCATGATGGATGCCATCGCCCACCGCGGCCCCGATGGTCAGGGCCAGTTTATTGAAGGCCCGGCAGCCCTTGGCCAGCGCCGCCTTTCCATCATTGACCTGGAGGGCGGCAAACAGCCCATGTTCAATGAGGACCAGAACCTCGCCGTCATCTTTAACGGCGAGATCTACAACTTCCAGGAGTTGACCGCCGAATTGATGCGCGCCGGGCACACCTTCGCCACCCGGTCCGACACCGAAGTTTTGCTGCACGGGTACGAGCAGTGGGGCAAGGAGATGCTGCAAAAGCTGCGCGGCATGTTCACTTTTGCCATCTGGGACCGCAAGAACGAAACGTTGTTCTGCGCGCGCGACCATTTTGGCATCAAGCCGTTCTATTATTACCAAAACGATGCCGGAGAGCTGCTGTTTGGCAGCGAGATCAAAAGCTTTTTGGCCCACCCCGGCTTCAAGAAAGAGCTGAACGAAGAGCAGCTGCCGCTGTACCTCTCTTACCAGTATTCCCCCGGGGAGGATACGTTCTTTAAGGGCGTCAAAAAGCTGATGCCCGCCCACTGGCTGGAATGGAAAGCCGGGCAGCTGACGGTGCAGCGCTACTGGCAGCCCAAGTTTGACCCCGATGATTCCCGCACACTGGAAGAGTGGGAGGATGAGATCAGCGCCGCCATGAAAGAAAGTGTGCAGGCACACAAGATCGCCGATGTTGAGGTTGGCAGCTTCCTTTCTTCCGGCGTGGATTCCAGCTACATGGCCGCGCTGGCCCATGTGGACAAAACATTCACCGTTGGCTTTGCCAACAAGCAGTACGACGAAACCGACTATGCACAGGAGTTTTCCAAGCACATCGGGGTCAAGAATTACGCTTACCGCATTACGCCGGAGGAATACTGGGCCAACCTGGGCAAGATCCAGTACCACATGGATGAGCCTCTGGCGGATGCCGCTTCGGTCGCGCTGTACTTTGTCAACCGCGAAGCATCCAAGCAGGTCAAGGTCTGCCTGTCCGGCGAGGGCGCCGATGAATTTTTCGGCGGGTACAACATTTATAAAGAGCCATTTACCGTAACCTGGTATGACAAGATTCCCCTGCCCATCCGCCGGGCCATCGGCGCGGTGGCGGACCTGCTGCCGCCGGTGCATGGCATCAACTTTTTGGTGCGCCGCGGCAAGCCGCTGGCGGAGCGTTACATCGGCAACACCAACCTGATGGATGAGCACCGCAAGAAAAAGCTGCTGAAAAACTACCACCCCGGCAAGCTGCCCACCGACCTTTCCCGCCCGTACTTTGAGCTTTCCAAAGGGCAGGACGCTGTGACCCAGATGGAGACCTGCGACCTGAACCTGTGGATGGTGGGCGATATTCTGCTGAAAGCCGACAAGATGAGCATGGCCAACAGCCTGGAGCTGCGCGTGCCGTTCCTGGACCGCAAAGTATTTGAACTGGCAAGTCATATTCCGACCAAGTGCAAGGTGAACGCCAACCAGACCAAGATTGCGATGCGCGGTGCGGCAGAAAAGACCATTCCCGCCAAAACGGCAGACAAAAAGAAGCTCGGCTTCCCTGTTCCGGTACGCGCCTGGCTGCGGGATGAGCAGTATGCGGGCGTTGTGCGCAAGGCATTTAACACCCCCGCTGCGGAGCAGTTTTTCCGCACAAAAGAGCTGAATGCCATGCTGGACCAGCATATTTCCGGCAAGCGGGATAACTGGCGGCAGATCTGGTGCATTTTTATGTTCTTAGTCTGGTACGATGAATACTTTGTAAAACGCTGAGGTGATAACAACATGCTGTTAAAACAACTGCTGAAAAATCTGGACTATACACTTGTTCAGGGCTGCCTGAATACCGAAGTGACTGACATTTACTATGATTCCCGCAAGGTAACGCCGGGCGGTCTGTTTGTCTGCATCGTCGGCACCCAGCGGGACAGCCATGATTACGCCGCGGACGTTGCCGCCAAAGGCGCCGCCGTGCTGGCCATCCAGCACGACCTGCCCGCCGAGGTGCTGGCCGCTTTGCCGGACGTGACCGTGGTCAAGTTCGAGAGCACCCGTTACGCCATGGCGCTGCTTTCCACCGCCTATTTTGGCCGTCCCGCGCTGGAAATGACGATGGTTGGCGTGACCGGCACCAAGGGCAAAACCACCACCACCCACATGATCAAGGCTGTGCTGGAAGCCGCAGGTCACAAGGTCGGCATGGTCGGCACCAACGGCGTGTATTACCCCGGCCACCACTATGACCTGAACAACACCACTCCCGAGAGCTATGAGCTGCAAAAGATCCTGCGCCAGCTGGCGGATGCGGGGTGCGATGCCTGCGTGATGGAAGTTTCCAGCCAGGGCATTATGATGGACCGCGTGGCGGGCATCCATTATAAAGTGGGCGTGTTCACCAACCTGTACCCGGACCACATCGGTCCCGGCGAACATTCCAGCTTTGAGGAATACCGCAGCTGGAAAGGCAAGCTGTTCCAGCGCTGCGATGTCGGCGTGGTAAACGCCGATGACCCCAACACCGAAGCATTGCTGGAAGGCCACACCTGCAAGCTGGTTACCTATGGCATCCATGCCCCCAAGGTAGATTACCGTGCCAGCGAGCAGTACCGCCTGCTGCGCAACAAGGAGATGCTGGGCGTTGAGTTCACCCTGACCGAGCCGGACGGCCACACGCTGGACGTACAGGTGGGCATGCCGGGGCTGTTCAGTATTTACAACGCCCTGGCCACCATCGGCGTGGGCAAGGTGCTGGGCCTTGCGGATGCCCCCATCCATGAGGGACTGAAAAAGGCGCTCGTCAAAGGCCGTGTGGAGCTGGTACCCATCAGCCACAAGTTCACCATCCTGATCGACTATGCCCACAACGAAGCCGCCACCGAAAGCCTGATTGAAACCCTGCGGGAGTACAACCCCAACCGCCTGGTCGTGGTGTTCGGCTGCGGCGGCAACCGCAGCAAGCTGCGCCGTTACGGCATGGGCGAAGTGTGCGCCAAGTTGGCGGATTTCAGCATCCTGACCGAAGACAACAACCGCTTTGAAAAAGTGGAAGATATTATCGCGGACATCAAAACCGGCATGGCCAAGGGCAACCCGGACGCCAAGTATGTGGAAATTCCCGACCGGCTGGATGCCCTGCATTACGCCATTGACCACGCGCAGGAGGGCGACCTGATTGCCGTAATTGGCAAAGGCCACGAAGCCTACCGTGACCGCGAGGGTGTTAAAACGCCGTTTTTGGAGCGCGAGCTGATTGAAGAGTACGCCGCTGAAACTGGGGTAGAATAAGCAATTTTGCAGGGCTATGCTTTGCCTTTTGCTGCTTTGCGGCAAAAGCGGCACGGCCCTGCTTTTCTTTTGCACAAAACTATGGTATACTGTTTGTGTATGCTAAAATGTATACACGAAATTCAAACCGAACCAATGCGGAAAGGAGGCCGGTTTGATGACCACACAACCACCTGACCGGCTTTTCCGCCCGGTCAGCCCAGCAGCACAGGCCAAGGGCGAGCGTGTGTTCTGCGCTGCCGTGGCGCTGCTGCTGGTTTTATCGGAGGTATTCAGCTCCAACATTCAAAACACACTGCCCACATTCAGCCATGTGTGCCGCATTGCCTTAACCGTTACGGCGGCGGTGCTGCTGGTTGCCAAAAGCCTGCTGCTGACCCAGTGGCAGACCAAACAACAGGCGCTGACGGCTGCCGCGTTGGCCGCTTTTGCGGTGTTTACCACCGCATACGGGCACGACCAATGGTTTTTGTTTGCCGTTTTGCTTGGCATTGGTGCCAAGGATGTTGATTTGCGCCGGGTGCTGCAGGTCTACCTTGCCGCAGCGGCTGGCGGGCTGCTGGCGGTGCAGTTGCTGCACGCCGCAACGCCGCTGGTGCCCTACCTGTACTACTGCCGCAACTGGGATTACGGCTATGGCCATTACAACGGGTACGGTGCCCGGCTGGCCGGTGTGTTTTTTGCCTGGGGCTGGCTGCGTTGGCCGCGCCTGCGCTGGTGGGACTGGGGCGGCTTGGCTGCCCTGGCAGCCTACACGCTGCTGGTGCCCGGCTGCCGCGGGGCTGGCATTGCCATGGTACTGCTGCTGGTTTTGTTTTTGCTGCAGCGTGCCTTGCCCGCCTTTTTTGAAAGCCGCATCTGGCACGGCATGGCTCTGGCTGCCGCACCGCTGGCGCTGGGGTTCAGCCTGTTGGCCGGGCGGCTGTTTGACCCGGATCATCCCACCGCCACTCCGCTGCTGGACAAACTGAACGGCCTGCTTTCCGGCCGGTTCGAGATCTGGCACCATGTGTTCTGGGGGTATCCCCTCTACCACCCGGAGCAGGACGGGGTGCCCGGCTGGTACCACGATGCCATGCCCAAGGCCGTTACCCTTTTGGGTGGCCTTGCCACTGATGGAGACGAGCACCACGCCATTGATAACTCTTTCCTTGCCATCCCGATGAACAAGGGCGTGTTGGGCGCTGTGGTGATTGGGGTCATCTTTTTGCTGTTGATGTGGCGGCTGTGCCAAAACCGCTGCACGGGCGAAACTTTGTTTTTGACGGTGATCCTGGTTTACTTTTTGATGGAAAACAAATGCTTTTTGTTCTCCGCCGACCCGTTCATTCTGCTGCTGCCCGCAGCGCTGTTTCCCGCAAAGGGCAAGCCTCTGCCGGTCGTCTGCCCGCCGGTAACACGAGGGTGTATCTGAAAAGAATAGAAAAGCTGCCTGAACCTGTTTGCAGTGTGCAAACGATCCAGGCAGTTTTATTTTTATCCAATTTGTTCTTTGTCAAAAGCGGGCTTATCTCACAGCTCGCTGAGGATATTGCCGTCAATGGAGATGGTGATGACCTGCCACGGGATGAACTTGCCGCTGTTCTGCAAGGCCGACTTGGCGGCGCGTTCCAGCCCGCCGCAGCAGGGCACTTCCATCCGCACCACGGTCACGCTCTGGATGTTATTTTCGCGGATAATCTGGGTCAGCTTTTCGCTGTAATCCACATCGTCCAGCTTGGGGCAGCCCACCAGCGTGATATGGCCGCGGATGAACTTTTGATGGAAGTTGGCGTAAGCATAGGCCGTGCAGTCCGCTGCAATCAGCAGTTTGGCCCCATCAAAGTAGGGGGCGTTGACCGGAACCAGTTTGATTTGCACCGGCCATTGGGAAAGCTGAGACCGCAACACCGGCATGTTCTCCCCTGCCGGTTCCGGCTTATGCTGCATCTGGCGCATCTGGCTGCCGGGGCAGCCGTGGTGCATTTGCGGCGCAGGCTGGTGGAAGACGCTGCGGGCCGCGCTGCCGGGGCAGCCGCCCAGCGGCTTTTGGGCGGCTGCGGCTTTCTGGCGCTTGTTTTCCTCCACAGCCTTTTCATCATAAGCGGCGGCTTCGCGCTCCACAAAGGTGATAGCGCCGGTGGGGCAATGGGGCAGGCAGTCGCCGAAGCCATCGCAGTAGTCATCCCGCATCAGTTTGGCCTTGCCGTTGACCATGGCAATAGCACCTTCGTGGCAGGCATTGGCGCAGGCACCGCAGCCGTTGCATTTATCGGTATCGATCTGGATAATTTTGCGAATCATAGAGGGTGTTCCTTTCTCCGCGCCGTTCAATGCCGTGCATTGCTGTGCGGCGCGCTGCTCTTTTCTTTTTGCTGTGCTTGTATTATAATGCCATCAGGCCAATAAATCTGTGGTTATAACCACAAAAAGCGAGGAATCCCATGGAAAAAACAGCCAGCACCCCCATCCAGCTTTTCCGTGGCATGACGGCGGACGAACTTGCCGCCCTGCGCGCCGCCCACTGCATCCGTGTGCAGCGTTATGACAAAAACGCTCTGATCTACCATGCGGGCCGTGTGGTACATGAGATCGGCATTGTGCAAAGCGGCAGCGTAAACGTAGAATCCAACGACCTGTGGGGCAACAAAAGCATTTTGAGCCATGTGGAAGCCGGGCAGGCGTTTGCCGAAACTTATGCTCTGTGCGGCGAGCCACTGATGGTGGATGTGGCCGCCGCGGAGCCGTGCGAAATTTTATGGCTGGATCTTGTACCCATGCTGCAGCAGCAAAACACTGCCGCCAGCTGGTACCCCAAGTTTTTGCACAACCTGTTACTGCTTTCTATGCAGAAAAACCTGGCGCTCTCCCAACGCATCCGGTGCACCACACCAAAAAGTGCACGTGGGCGGCTGCTGACCTATCTTTCCGCGCAGGCAGTGCGGGCGGGCAGCACGCATTTTTCCATCCCATTTGACCGCCAGCAGCTGGCGGACTACCTGAACCTGGACCGCAGCGCACTTTCCAAGGAGCTGGGCAAAATGCGGGACGATGGGCTGATCCACTGCCGCAAAAACGAATTTGAGCTGTGCGGAACGGAATAACGCCCCCTTATCCCCTATCCTTAAGGCAACACCGCACAATTCCCGCCTTGCGGCCTGCTTCGTCCAGCTTGTTGGCTTTCAACAGGCGGATCACTTCGGGGATATTGGTCTGGATGGGGCACCCCTGCTGGCAGCGCGGCTTTTTGCAGCCCAGACACTGGTTGGCTTCGTCCATGACATGTAGTGCCATTGTTTTTCCTCATTTCGCAACGATTTTGCGTGTTAAAAGTGCAACAAAGTTTCAACTTCGCGCACTTTTTATCCATACTTATATTATAATAGCACTACATGCGCCGTGTACGCAAGCCCCATGGGCTGTATTTTGTACCGACAAAGTAACGAAAAATCAACCGCTTTGCTGTGCATATCAGCAGCAATTTGCAGTTTTTGGTCCTGCCCCGCCAAACCCGCAAGGCTGGTGCCCGCCGGAATTTTTGCGTGCTTTAACAGCGGCAGCGCGCTGCGCTTTGCCCCCAGCACCAACAGGTACGGCGGCAGCGCGGGCAGGCCCGCGGCGGGCACATCCAGCACAGCATCCAGTACCAGTCGCCGCAGGCGGGCCGTGGGGTAGCGCTTGGTTTTCAGGCGGTCATACAGATTATTTACCGTTTCTGCTTCGCGGGCTGCGGCATACAGGCGGTTTTCCAGCCCTTCGCCCGCGCCGCGTAAGGTACTCAGCTGCTCCGGCGTTTTGGTGCGCAGCAAAGTCAGCACTGCGGTGCTGAACTTTTCCGGGTCCGCCAGCTGACCTTGTTCCGCGGCCTGGCGGTACAGCTCCATGGCTGCCTGCGGCACAAAGGGGCTGGCAGCCTTGATTCCTTGCGTATGCACCAACTGCCGGATATGGGAAGCCGAAGCCAGTGCCTGCCCCTGCACCTGGCCGGTCTGGGCGGTGCCATGGGCTGCGCCCAGACGCGGCAGGGGCAGCAACTGCATGGCTGCCCCCTGCCGCAGAATGGCCTTGCAGTATTCGATCCCCAAAATGTTGTTGGGCGTTTGCAGCAAATCCGCAGCGCCGGGGCACAATGTTTCGGCGGCTGCGGCACGGGCGGCGGCAAAGGGCAGGCCGCTTTCCAGCTGGCTGCGCAGCGCCGCCGGGAACGCCGCACTGCACAACGCGGCAGCCGCTGCCTGCAAGGGGGCGGGCTCCGGGGTTTCGGCACCGAACGCAAGGGTATCGCACCCCAGCGCGGCCAGCAGATGTACCCCGGCAGCGGCAAACTGTTCTGCGCTGGCGTTGGCATAGGGCGCAGGCAGCGCCACCACCAGGTCCGCCCCGGCAGCCAACGCTGCGCGCACCCGCACAGCTTCCGGCAGGATGGGTACCCCACCGCGCTGCACAACGCCGGTGCTCATGCACACCGCGATGGTACTGGCCCCCCGCTGCCGCAGCATGCGCAGCTGCAATGCGTGGCCGCTGTGGAACGGGTCATACTCTGCAATGATGCCGACAAAATTCATATCGTCTACCCCTGATTCTCCGCAAATTCTGTTCGCTTGTGCCGAAAAGAGCCTTGCAATGTTTTCTGCTTCATTATATAATAAATTTGTCTGATACAAAAGGGCCAATACAAAAACCGGGTCCCGCCCGGCATGGTTCTTAAATTTTGAAGGAGGACAAATCCAATGAAGATCCTTGTTATCAACTGTGGTTCTTCCAGCCTGAAATATCAGCTCATTGATATGCAAGGCGAGAAGGTGCTGTGCAAGGGCCTGTGCGAGCGCATTGGCATGGAAAGCAGCATGATTACCCATGAAGCCAACGGCAATAAAGCCACCACCCCGGCCATCTTCCCCACTCACACCGAGGCATTTGCTGAGGTTGTGAAGAAGATGACCACCGGCGATGGCAAGGTCATTGATGATGTCAGCGAGATCAACGCCATCGGCCACCGCGTGGTCCACGGCGGCGAAAAGTTCCAGGCCAGCTGCCTGATCACCCCCGAAGTGATCGAGACCCTGCGCGAGCTGAGCCCCCTGGCCCCGCTGCACAACCCTGCCGGCATCCTGGGTATCGAGGCCGCCAAAAAGGTCTTTGGCGATATCCCCAATGTTGCCGTGTTTGATACCGCTTTCCATTCCACCATGCCGCCGAAGGCTTTCATGTACGCCATCCCGTATGAATATTACGAGAAGTACGGCGTGCGCCGTTACGGCTTCCACGGCACCAGCCACAAGTACGTCAGCTACCGCGCTGCCGAATATCTGGAAGAGCCCATCGACCGCCTGAAGCTGATCACCTGCCATCTGGGCAATGGTTCTTCCATTGCTGCAGTTGACCAGGGCAAGGTTGTGGATACCTCTATGGGCATGACCCCGCTGGCCGGCCTGATGATGGGCACCCGCTGCGGCGATATCGACCCTTCTGTGGTCAACTACCTGAAGTACACCCTGAACATCACCGGCCACCAGCTGGACGAGATTCTGAACAAGAAGTCCGGCCTGCTGGGTGTCTCCGGCGTTTCCAGCGACAAGCGTGACGTTGAGGCAGCAGCCGCCGCCGGCAACCCGCGCGCACAGCTGGCCAGCGATATGCTGAACTACCAGATCAAGAAGACCATCGGCAGCTACATTGCCGCTATGGGCGGTGTTGACGCCATCGTGTTCACCGGCGGTATCGGCGAGCATGACGCTGACTCCCGTGCCAAGATCTGCCACCACATGGATTGGCTGGGCATCCGCGTGGATACCGAAAAGAACGCCAACGCCCACAAGCAGAACAAAGATGTTGTGGAAATCACCGCTTGGGGTGCCAAGGTTCGCACCCTGGTCATCGAGACCAACGAAGAGCTGATGATTGCCCGCGACACCAAGGAAGTTCTGGGCAACGAAGGCTTGCTGTAATTGCACCTATATTCCAGCTCAAGCGCCTAAAACTGAACTAAGCTAAAAAATCCGCTTCTTTTGCAAAAAAGGGGCGGATTTTTGTCAGTATATATTACTTAAAATGCGTTCATTATTTATGTTTTCTACATCCGTTTAGTATACGAAATCTTCACAACTTATTTGGACATTGCAATAAGCGCAATATACTATACGCTGGTATACACGTTTCATATTATTATCTATCCACCAATAGTAATCCGCCTCTCTAATCACTGTATAAGTCTTGTCTCCATGTTTATTTACCCCATCGCATTTTATATATCGTGCATCTGCTGTCATTGTTTCTTCTAAAAAATCATTAATCTCTTCTATCGAATAAAACATCCCCTTGTAGTTTCCATCACTATCATATAGACCATACTCCTGATAATTTTCTGCTAATGCAGGAACTGCTAAAAAGATGTTCATAGCCAGCATCATACTAATTGCTATTATAATTTTTTCATTGTTATTGCTCCTTTACAAAGCTATCGTATTCCCTGCAAAATCTTCACCAGTTCGTCTTTATCCTGCCAGTGGTACACCGATGCCACATAGTAGCTGTCCCCTGCTGTCCATGCCACCACACTGCAATCCTCAATCTGCTCCGCAGTCAAAGCAACAATGTCATCCACAATCATGATTTGTTGTTCTATGTTCGCTTTATCTTCCTCGGTAATGGCATCATCCGGCCCGCGGCCCTGAATGTTGACTTTGTTTTCCAGCGGCATTTGGGCAATGCCCAGCACCTGGTGTTCTTTGCTCTGCTTGCCGTTATCGATCAGGCAGGAGTACGCGCCGTATTCCTGATAGGTGCTGTCATCCCATGTCACGGTGCAGCCATCCGGCAGCCAGGTCAGCTGCATTTGTTCCATGGGGATGCTGTTCTGCGGTGCTTCCTGCACGGCAAGGTATGCCCGGCTGCCCTCCAGGATCACGGCAACTCTTGGCCAAAAGGCATAGGCGGTTGTTGCCAGCACTACGCAGACGGCGGCTATGATGACCGTTTTCAGCAGCCGCCGGGGTGTGCGGCGCGCCTGCGGCACAAATGGCATTGGCACATTGGCTGGTTCCAGCTGTTCCAGCGCCGCCAGATCCGCGCGTTGCTGGGCGGCGCACGCCTGCACCAGCAGTTCATCCAATGGTTCTTTCATAAGGTCAGGCCCTCCTGTTCCAATAATTGTTTCAGCTTTTGCCGGGCGCGGCGGCTGCGCTGGCGCACCGTAGCGGCGTGCAGCCCCAGTGCTGCCGCAATTTGTGCCCCGGTCATGCCCTGCCCGTATTGCAGCTGCAAGATGGCGCGGTCGGTTTCTTCCAGCGCCTGCATTGCCGCCAGCAGGCAGCGCACGGCCTCGCTGCGTTCCAGCTTTTCCTGCGGCAGCGGGCCAGCATCCGGCAGGGCGGCAAATACTGCATCTTCTGCCGGTTCGGCCCGCCGGCTCCGCCGCATGTTCAGGGCCGTATGGCGCACCGTGACCAGCAGCAGATGGCGCAGTTTTTCTGCATCGGTCGTATCAGGCCGCGCACGGTTCAGCCGCAGCCAGCTTTCCTGTACGGCATCTTGTGCCAGGTGGCTGTCCTGCAAAATTCTGTCTGCCAGTGCGCACAGGCGGCCATAATCCTGTATGAACGCCTGCTGCAAGGTATCTGCCGAGAACATTCTCTTCCCCCCTCCTTTTTCCTTATTCAGAAAGGCCTTTCACTTCTATAACACGCCATCCCCACATTTTGTGACAGCAAAAGCGGCACCCATGTTACCGGGTGCCGCTCTGTTTCCTATGTTTCTTCTCCCCTGCAATAATATTCAATCGCCCTGGCGGCAAATTCTGCCGCACCGGGGCCGCCTGCGGCGTTGATGTTTTTGGTAAACTCACCGCCCGCCGCGTACATCTGCCCCAGCTGGGCCAGAATCTGCTTATTGCAGGTGTAATAGTGCCGGGTGATGAAATCCTTCAGTGTTTTCACCTGTGCCTGCACCGCCGGGTCCTGGGCTGGGCGGGTTTGTAGGGTACCAAACGCCGCCACAATGGCCATCAACTGGGCGTTGATGGTATTGCTTTCTTGTGGGGTACGTTTGGCGCTTTTTCCCTCAAATTCCTGGTACTCCGGAGTTGTGCCCCACGCCTGTTTTGCCTGGTGGGCGTATTCTTCCAGTTTTGTGGTATCAAATGCGGTAAAATCCATTGGTTTTCCTCCTGTCTGCTGCATCCTGCGGGCAAGGTCGATCAGGTTTTCCAGGCGCTGCTTTTTCAGCGTCAGCAGCTCCATTTGCTGTGTCAGCGCCTTTTCGCGGTCAAACCCCGGCTGGGTCATGATCTGTTTGATATCTTTTAAGGGGAATTCCATCTCCCGGAACAGCAGGATCTGCTGCAAAGCTGCCAGCGCTGTATCGTCATACAGGCGGTAGCCCGCTTCGGTGTGCCCGCTTGGGTGCAGCAAGCCGATTTTATCGTAATATTGCAGGGTGCGTATACTCACGCCTGTCAATCGGCTTACTTCACTTACGGTCATCATGGGTTTTCCCTCCTTCCCTTGCGGCAATCCCAGCATACTCTATTACGCAGCGTCAGAGTCAAGAGGTTTTCATAAAAATTTTCATAAGGCAACACCGCATAATTCTAAGTGCCGATACGGCGAGCGAGGTGCGGCAGCTGCTAAGCCA
>ERZ773195.1577-NODE-1577-length-16344-cov-2.609184_pt1 | contig 16344 bp, 15 predicted proteins | sample MGYA00580530_ERZ773195 | MGnify/ENA primary metagenome ERZ773195 (study PRJEB29015, sample SAMEA2737751) | human gut metagenome | biome: human gut; feature: human-associated habitat; material: faeces | place: China | collected 2012 ...
GCACACCAGCCGTGGTTTTAAGGAGTGGTGGCCGCCCATCGTCGTCAAGCGTCAGACCATGTTCGGCACGGGCCAGCTGCCCAAGTTCGAGGACGACGCCTATCACGTCTCGGGCGACAACTTCCTGATCCCCACCGCCGAGGTCGTGCTCACCAACCTGCACGCCGGTGAGGTCCTCGACGCCGATACCCTGCCGCGCCGCTACACCGCCTTCACCCCCTGCTTCCGCGAGGAGGCGGGAAGCGCCGGCCGCGACACGCGCGGCATCATCCGCGTGCACGAGTTCGACAAGGTCGAGATGGTCAAGTTTGCCAAGCCGGAGGAGTCCGACGAGGAGCTCGAGAGCATGACCGCCGAGGCCGAGTTCCTGCTGCAGCAGCTGGGTCTTCCGTATCGCGTGATTAGCCTGTGCACCGGCGACCTGGGCTTCTCTGCCCGTCAGACCTACGACGTCGAGGTCTGGCTGCCGAGCTACAACGCCTACAAGGAGATCAGCTCCTGCTCCAACTGCGGTGACTTCCAGGCCCGTCGCGCCAACATCAAGTATCGCGACCCCGAGAACTTCAAGGGTTCGCGCTATCTGCACACCCTCAACGGTTCCGGTCTGCCGGCTGGCCGTACCATGGCAGCCATTCTGGAGAACTACCAGAACGCTGACGGCACCATCACGATCCCCGAGGTTCTGCGTCCCTACATGGGCGGCCTCGAGAAGATCGAGCCGGTCGCGTAGATTGGCTGCATAAGCGATTTGCTAGGGCACTCCTTTTTGGGGTGCCCTTTTTGTGTGCGGCCATACCATGCTGTGCGGACAGCTCAATAGAAAACACACGAACAACTGTTCTGTATACAGCCATCTACCTGCTATGCTTTTGCTAAATAAGAGCGAGAGAAAGGGGACGCGATGGAGCTGTTTGATGATCGGGTGGTTTTGTTTGAGAGCGACGAGGGCGGGGAGTACCTGCTTGTAACGTGTGAGCCGTCTGGCATGGGTGGCCTGGTGGTTCGACAGACGAGCGAGGGTCCGTTGACCCAATGGTGCTTTGAGGAGTCGCCTCATGTGGTTGAGACGTTTGTGGCGCACGAGGGGCTTGTGGCCCTGGAGCATTTCTATGGGGTCCGGACATCTAACCAGGTTGCTCGCATGTTGAGTATCTCGTTTGCCGATTATGATTGTGCCCAGCGGGTGAGATCGCTCCTGAGGGAACTTGATGCTAAGTTTGACGTGATCGAAAAGCCAATCGATCGTACGGGGAACGACGGTATATGCGGAGCAGCATGACAAGACTGCGTTCCACAAAAAAGTTTGAAATTGTGCTTGACTCCAATAAGCTAAAGTGGTTTTATATGTCTTGCGCTGCGGCGTTACCTCAGCTGGATAGAGGGTCTGACTACGAATCAGAACGTCATAGGTTCGAATCCTATACGCCGCACCATTTGAGATTAAAGCTCCCGGCAACGGGGGCTTTTCTTTTACGCCAGCTTGAGTGCTTTCGTCCAAAGGGACGATTTCCTGTCGACTCGTGTAAGATTCCGAGTAGATGTCGCGACTTATTCGCGACCACTCCTTCTTCAAGCGACCGATCAGGGTGATACTTCGTGGCAGAGCGTCCGACATACAAGCTCAGGTTTCTCGATCCCAAAAAGCGCTTTCCGGCGATGCCCGAGCAGCCTGCGGGACGCTCATATGGCGTGGTCTGGAAACTCTTTGGCGAGGATCAGCATGAATCTTGCTATGTCGTCGAATTCGTTGGCAAAAGTCATGTGTCGCTTTTGGGCTACGTAAGCGTTTCGGGCGAGGTGTACAAGGTGGACCGCCCCGTTAGCGAGACTCCGCTGCCCAACGATCCCGACATGGAACTGGTCCTTGACGAGTCGGACTCCGGTATTGGTGAGATTGTGGTTCGGGGAGCCAACGGCACAATGCGCGCGTGCGCGCGAACCGTCGGCTCTCCCGAAGGCCCCATGCGCGAGCAGTCCGACCACGAGACATGGACTTCGACCCGCTCCCTTCCTTACGGCGAGTTCATGGCATCGATGTTCCTGCGCTACGTGATATTCGCTGACTCCGAAAATGCCATTGCGAGCACGGCGGACGCCGGCGGACTCGACGAGGGTATGCAAAATGTTATCGACAAGATCAAGCTCGTAAAGTTGCCCGAGCCGGTCGAGGTGTTTTTGGGCTTTAACACGGCACCGCTCCCTGATGCTATCGAGACGCTGCTTTACCGCGTTGACCATGCCGAGAATCCGAGCGGTATCGAGCGCTATGCCGCCGCCCTTATGAGTGAAATTGACTTGCCCCGCTTGCGCACCATCGCCGCTAAGTCCGAGATGAGCCTGGCTCGCATCGATCGCTCAAAGCTTTTCTATCTCAATTTTGATCGCAGCCTGCTGGACCAGGACGAGATTGACATGCTGCTTGCCATCGAGTGCCGTCTTAACCGTCTCTCCGCCATCCTTGAGCACATCGGGGCCGGATTGGTCCCTGCGGCATCCTCGCCGAGCCTTGAGGGCTGCGCGCTCTTTGATGCGTGGCATATCGCCAAGACGACCAACGATGTTCCCCGACTGCTCGATACGGCCTCGAGCGATAACCCGTGGGGCAAACCGGGTACGGTGGCTTGCCAGCCGGGCGGTGAGTGGGATGTGCGTACCCGCTTCGCGCGTATTGTCGAGGCACTTAACGTGGTCACGCGGCTCGACTATACCTATCGGGCAAACGTTGCCGAGGGGATCATGCTCGTTCGGTTTGGGCAGTCTGTCGTTGATGCTATGCCACAACGTGAATACGACGCTCAAGATGACGCCTGGCGCGAGTTGGACGAGGACACGCGCGCGATCTGGGCCGCGGAGCACGATGCGCGCGTGGCGCTCACGCTTGCGGCAGCGTGTTTTGCCGCGGGCACCTGCATCACGCGCTGCTATGTGCAGATTGCTGCTCCCGACAGTGAGCAGGGCGAGTGCGTTGTCACAACGTATTTCTTTGGGCGCGCGGCCTATCTGGCCGATTGCGTGCCTGTCGCCAAGGATCTTGAGAGCATGGACATGGACGATATGCCGTGCAAGCGTGTGCTTGAGGCATATGAGTCAACCGCTCCGGAGACGATTGAACCTGCGGAGGTTCATGCTCGTCCGCGTGATGACCATCGCATGCTGCCGCCGGCGCTGCGCGATCTGCTGCTTGCCGATACGGCTGACGAGCTGGAGGTCATGGAAGAGGACGACGACCCATACGTGGCCCGTGTTGTTGAATTGCGCGAGCAGGCAAAAGTCGACCGTACAGGTGCTTTTGAAGGCTTTTCCCGTCTTGTTGAGGAGTTGGAGGCTAAGTGCGCCGTCGCCGAGCTTTTGGCGACAGGTCCGGTTCAAACGCAGTTTTGCGATAACCAGCTGGTGCGCATGGTGCTACCGGTGTTGGAAGAAGACCGCTCTGTGCGAATCCTTCGTGCGCCCGATGCGCTGTACTTTGCCCAGCACGAGATCTGCAGCTTTTACGCCGAGCAAGAGGACTTTGAACGAGCACTGCCCGAGGTGCGCCATCTTTACGATCTGGCGCGCTCGTCCATGCAGTCGCACTTTGCGCTCATCAACGTGCTTGCGCGTCTGGAGCGCTTTGACGAGATTATCGAGGTGGCGCGCCACGGCCTACGTATTGCCAGCGATCGTTCTGCAATCGGCTACCTGTTCTATCGCTTGGCGTTTGCCTATTGGAATTGCGATCAGCTCGATCTGGCGCTGGCTTGTTACCGTCTGGTGCCGCGCGGCGAGGAGTCGGGCAGCAGCGCACTGGAAGAAATGCAGGGCCTTATGAACGAGATGGGCGTCAGCGAGCCTCCGACGTTCGAGGAAGCGGTCGAGACCATCCGCAAGGCTGGACTCGAGCTGCCGCCGGTGTCCGCCGTGACGAATCAGCTTGCCGATGCCGCTGTGCAACTGGTCGACAACGGTTTCTTTTTCCTGGCGCGCGGTTGTATCTTCCAAATGTGGCGCACCATGGGCAACGACGAGCTCGGCTCTCTCAACCGCTCGCTGGGGTAGGCGAAGCTTTCAAGAAGGAAAGGCTGCTAGGCAATTAGAAAATTTCCTCTTGCTCATCCTTGGCTGTTTGGTTACTATAGAACGGCTGTTACGGAGAGCTGACCGAGAGGCCGAAGGTGCTCGCCTGCTAAGCGAGTATGCCCCAAAAGGGCATCTGGGGTTCGAATCCCCAGCTCTCCGCCAGTATGACTTGAAAGAAGGGTCCCATTTGGGGCCCTTTTTTGTGCGGAGAAAGGAGGCTGGGGATTCGAACCCGAGAGGGCACGGGCGTTAAGCAAACGCGAAAGCGTTTGTAGCCCGTGGGCGAAAAGCCGCCAGGCTTTGAAGCCGGAGGGCATGCGCAGCATGCCCGGACATCCCCAGCTCTCCGCCAGTACGAATTTGAAGAAGGGTCCCATTTGGGGCCCTTTTTATTATCAAGAATGGCGGCTGGGGATTCGAACCTCAAAAAAAGAGGCATCCTTTCGGACGCCTCCCTTCAGTGGGCTTATTATTCTTGCGCACTACACCTCGGGCGCCTTGGCGACGGTCTCGCTTTCTGTCGTGAGCGGGCGGTTGTCGATGCGGCGGCCCAAGCGATCGAGCTTCACGAGTAGCCACTCAATGGGATTCGGCCCTGCGCCTTCCTCGTCGGCAACCAGGTCCATGACGGCGATCTTGGTGCCATCCTGCTTGAGCGTAACGCTGCCCACCTTGTCGCCCACATGCACCGTGCCCGAAAGATCGTCGTAGCTAACCTTTTCGGTCACCTCGCCGGCAAGGGAAAACACGGTCGCTTGCGCCGTAGGATCGGCGAGCGTGGCGTCGATCGTCTTATCCGTCCAGTCGGTTTGACCGATGCGCGCCATAAGCGGGTTGCCGTTGGCGGTCTTTTCCTGCGTGTTGGCGATTGCGACCGTCACCTTGTGACCGTAGTACCAATTGGCAAGGGTTGCGGTATCGGTAAAGCGCTGGTCGGTGGTGGTGGAGTTCAAAACGACGGTGTAGATCTCGTCGCCATCGCGGTTGTAGGCACCCGTAAAGCAATAGCCTGCATCATCGGTGGTGCCGGTCTTGCCACCGATGTTGCCATCTTGGCCTAGCAAATAGTTATGCGTGTCCATGGAATGCGAATGGTCGGTGCCGTCGGCGCCCGTGACCTCGATCCAGGAATCTTCGCTCGCTACGACCTCGCGGATCGTGTCGTTTTTCATGGCCTCCTGCATCATCAGCGCTACGTCGTGTGCGGTTGAGTGCATATCGCCAGCCCACTCATCAAAGTCCAGACCATGCGGGTTTTCAAAAAGCGTGCCGGTGCAACCGAGCTTCTTAGCGCGCTCGTTCATGGCTTTCACAAATGTTGCCTCGGCGTCTTTGGTCTTAGGGTCGATCTTCTTGCCCACATATTCGGCGAGCACGATGGCGGCGTCGTTGCCCGAGGGAATCATCAGGCCGCGCAGTGCCTGCTTCACGGTGAGCTCGTCGCCTTCGAGTAGGCCGGCTGTTGAATTGCCCACGGTGGCTGCGGCGTTGCTCACCGTGGCCTTCTCGTCCATCTTGCAATTCTCGACGGTTAGGATTGCGGTCATGACCTTGGTGATCGAGGCAATCTTGACCTGCTCATCGGCGCCGCGGGCATAGTAGACGGTGCCGTCTTTGCCCATGACGAGCGCATTGGTCGCATCGATATCGGGCAGATTTTCGGCCGTGATGCCGCGCGCGTCGGCGGTTTTGCCGCAAACATTGTCGGTCGTGAGTACTTGGGCGCCGGCGACGGTGGGCACGCCAGCGGCAAGGGCGATAGCGCAGACAAAGCCGGCGGCAAGCTGGGCTGAGCGCTTTGCAAAAGAGGTGAGGGACTTCACGGATTTCGCTTTCGACGGGATGGTCTCTTCTGGAACTAGAGTATATCGTTTGCCGGCGTCGGCGATCATCGCGTGCGTGCGTGGCCCACATCCGCGCCCGAACGGGCACAAGGGTGCTTAAGGCCGACTTAATCACCCACGCTTGTTGTGTGTGGCGTGCGTCGCCTCGGGCATAATGGAGCGCGAGAGGAGCACGCATGAACGAGCGCATTTTGGTAGTTGATGACGAGAAGGCCATCGCCGACTTGGTTGGTATCTACCTTACAAAAGAGGGCTTTGATGTCCAGATTGCCTATAGCGGGGCCGATGCTGCCAAGGCAATCCTGGAGCAGGAGTTCGATCTGGCACTGTTGGATGTCATGCTGCCCGATATCGATGGCTTTGAGCTACTGCGTACGATCCGTTTCAGCCATACCTATCCTGTGATCATGCTGACGGCGCGCGATGCCCAGCAAGACAAGATCGAGGGCCTTTCGCTTGGCGCGGACGATTACGTGGTTAAGCCGTTCCGTCCGCTGGAGCTCATCGCGCGCGTGCACGCTCAGCTTCGCCGCTACACCAGCTACGGTAGCCGCGCGCAGGTGGCCGATCATCCAGCTCGACGGCCTGGAGATCAACCGCGATGCTCGTTCCGTAATGGTGGACGGTGCGCCGGTGCGCCTCACGCCCATCGAGTATTCCATCTTGCTGTATCTGGTTGAGCATCGCGGCAGCGTGGTAGCCGTGGAGGATCTGTTCCGCGCGGTGTGGAACGAGGATTTTATGCCCGGCTCCAACAATACGGTGATGGTGCACATTCGCCACCTGCGCGAAAAGATCGGTGACGACGCTCAAAAGCCGCGCTTTATCAAAAACGTCTGGGGCGTCGGCTACATAATCGAATAGCGCCTTTGATGGTGGGGAAGTGGATATGACAAAAGACGATAGGCAGGCATTCGAGGTGCCCGATCGACTCTTTGAATACGTGAGGTCGGTCGTCGACAACCGCGCGCTTGCAACGGTGCTGCTCTTTTTGCTGAGCCTGCTGCTGATTGGCATCGATAACATCGCTGGAATCTTGGCGGTGCTGCTTGTCGGCTTTTTGCTGATCGATCGATTTGAAATCGTACGCCGCTGCGTGGTGATTGGCGGTGCCGCGTGGGCCATGACGTTGGCGATTGGCGCCATGGCGCTCGGCGGCATCGAAGGGCCGGTGTTGTTCGATGCCGGCTTTGTATTCAACATGCTTGGCTTTGTGCTGGCGCTTGCCGTGTGCGTGCTGTTCTTTTGCGGCCGCGCCCTGTACTACCATGGCTACGAGCAGGGCGAGCAGCATGCCGATTGTGTGCTGGCCGCTCGTATTCAAGATCGCCTGATCGATCACCCCGACACCTGGGACAACATCGACGGCGACTTCCTGGAGGTCGAGGGCGCACTCAACCGTGTGCGCGATCGCGAGCGCAAGGTGCAACAGGCCTTGCGTGACGAGTCTCATCGCAAGGACGATCTGGTCACGTACTTGGCACATGACCTACGCACCCCGCTTGCCAGTGTGGTGGGCTATCTTTCGCTGCTGCAAGAGGCTCCTGAGCTGCCGGTTGAGCAACGTGCGCACTTTACGGGCGTGGCGCTCGACAAGGCGCACCGGCTCGATGCACTCATCGAAGAGTTCTTCGATATCACGCGCTTTGACTTCCACGATATCGTGCTCACGCGCGGCTATGTTGATCTGGGGTTGCTGCTGGCTCAGGTGGCTGACGAGTTCTATCCCATCCTCAACGAGCAGCATAAGGAAGCCCAAGTTGATATTCGCGAGGACCTGACGGTGCTCGTGGATGGCGACAAGATGGCCCGCGTGTTCAACAACATCATGAAAAACGCCGTCGCCTATAGCTACGAGGGCTCGACTATCACGATTGAGGCCAGGCGCCAAGACGATGGTGGCGTGCGCGTGCGCTTTATCAATCAGGGCGATCCTATCCCTGCGGCTAAGCTCAAGGTAATCTTTGAGAAGTTCTATCGCCTGGATGCGGCGCGTGCGACCAATCGCGGTGGTGCCGGTTTGGGCCTTGCTATTGCCAAGGAGATCATCGCGGCACACGGCGGTACCGTTGCATGCGAATCGACGCCCGAACACACGATATTCACCATCGAGCTGCCCGCCGCATAGCTAGCGTGCCCTTACAAACACTTGACAATGTGCTCACGTGCGTATGAGCCGCGATTCCTACTATCGATACTGCTGAATTGATATCGATATGGAGGTGTGCGGTATGACGGCTGCTGCGGCTGTGGAGCCCACGGAGCTTGAAGAACTCATGGAAGCGCAGGCCGAGGCCGCGCATGAGCGCGAGGTTGGGGATGCGACTCGCCCCACGGCAGAGGATCTTGCCGCCTCGCCGACGCGCATCGACGTCGAGGGCCTCGACCTGTTCTATGGCGACCACCATGCGCTCAAGGACGTGAATATCAAGATCCGCGACAAGCAGATCACCTCGTTCATCGGGCCTTCGGGCTGCGGAAAGTCCACGTTGCTGCGCTGCTTTAACCGCATGAACGACGGCATCAAGGATTGCCGCATCGAGGGCAAGATTGCGCTCGATGGTCAAGATATCCTGGGCGATTGCGACATCTGCCGTTTGCGCCAGCGCGTGGGCATGGTGTTCCAACGCCCCAACCCATTTCCCATGAGCATCTACGACAATGTCGCCTACGGTCCTCGCGGTATGGGTGTGCGCGACCGCGCCGTGCTCGATGAGCTGGTCGAGGACTCCCTGCGTCGCGCTGCCCTGTGGGACGAGGTCAAGGACAAGCTCAAAGAGTCGGGCCTGGGTCTTTCGGGTGGACAGCAGCAGCGCCTGTGCATCGCCCGCGCACTTGCCGTGCAGCCCGACATTCTGCTGATGGACGAGCCGACCTCGGCGCTCGACCCCGTGTCGACGCTCGTGGTGGAGCAGCTTGCCTGCGAGCTCAAGGAAACCTGCACGCTGGTGGTCGTGACGCACAACATGCAGCAGGCCGCGCGTATTTCCGATTCGGTTGCGTTCTTTTTGCTGGGTGAGCTGGTGGAGCACGCGCCTACCGCGCAACTCTTCAAAAATCCGTCCGATCCGCGCACGGCGGATTATTTGACGGGGCGTTTTGGCTGACGCTGTCTTTTACAGGTGCTTTTAGGGTTAAGATGCGGTCATATCGGCCGCAAAGGGGTTCAACATGATCTATTACGTCGAGGACGATGACAACATCAGGGATTTGACGGTCTACGCGCTGCGCAAGCAGGGAATCGAGGCCGAGGGCTTTTCGTGCGATGGCGAGTTTAAAGCTGCCGTGGCGCGACGGGTGCCCGATGCTGTGCTGCTCGATATCATGCTGCCCGACACCGATGGCTTGGCGATTATGCGCCGCCTGCGTGCCGATCGCCTGACGGCGACGGTGCCCATCATGATGCTTACCGCAAATAACACCGAACTCGACAAGGTGATGGCGCTCGATGGCGGTGCCGACGATTACCTGACTAAGCCGTTCTCGCTCATGGAGCTTGCGAGCCGTTGCCGCGCACTGCTGCGTCGCGGCGGCATGGTCAAGCAGGCGAGCGATGTGCTCAGCGTGGGCGACATCGTGCTTTCGCCCAGCCATCGCGAGGTGACCGTTGCCGGCGAGCCGCTTAAGCTCACCCTGCGCGAGTTCGACCTGCTCGAGTACCTCATGCGCAAGCCCGGCGTGGTCTTTACCCGCGAGTCGTTGCTGCAGAGCGTGTGGGGCTGGGACTTCGACGGCGGTTCGCGCACCGTTGACGTGCACGTGCAGACGCTTCGCCAAAAACTGGGCGAGCATGCCAGCGCCATCGAGACCGTGCGCGGCGTGGGTTATCGCCTGGCCGAGCCTTCTGCCGGTGATGGTGCCGAAGGCGACGACACCGCGGCCACCGCATCGGAGGAGTAACCCGTGGTCTTCGCCCCCCAGGGAAAACATACGCTGTCGCACCGCGTTTTTGTGACGATCTTTGTCTGCGCCATGGCGGTTATCGTGGCGTTTACGGTGCTGGGTGCGTTCTTTGTGCAAAACACTTTGGCGGATGCCACGAGTGCCAATCTGGCGCAGGAAACCGAGCTCATTGCTGCCGCCCTCGACGAGCAGCAGGAGCCCATTCCGTTCTTGCGAAGCCTCGATCGCGAGGATCTTCGTATCACGCTGATCAATAAGGACGGATCTGTTGCCTACGACAACGAGGCGTCGCCTTCCACACTGCCCAACCATGGCGATCGCCCCGAGGTCATCGAGGCCTTTGAGAGTGGTTCGGGTTCCGCGGAGCGCGCAAGCTCTACACTCGACGAGATTATGCTGTATCGCGCCGTCACCCTTGATAACGGCCAGGTCGTTCGCTTGGCGCAGGCCCAGCCTGGCGTTGCGGCGATTTTGCTGTCGATGCTGGCGCCGATGCTGCTTATCGCAGCAGCGGGTGCAGCACTCTCGTTTTTTATGGCGCGCCGTGAGTCCCGTGCCATCATCGCGCCGTTGCAAGAGGTGGATTTGGATCACCCACGCCGTAGCTATGAGCACGCCTATGCCGAGATGGTTCCCATGCTTGAGCGCATCGAGTCGCAGCGCCAGGAACTCAAGCGCCAAATGGCGGTGCTAGCGGACAACGACCGTATGCGCCGCGAGTTCACGGCGAATATCACCCATGAGCTCAAGACGCCGCTTACGGCGATTTCGGGCTATGCCGAGCTCATCGCAAATGGCATGGTCGAGGGCGAGGACGACCTGCGCAACTTTGGCGGTCGCATCTATCGTGAGGCGGGCCGCTTGGCAGCGCTTGTCAACGACATCCTTACGCTGTCTAACTTGGACGAGGCCGAACGTGCAACTGAGGGCGAGGCGGTGCCCATTGGGTCCACGGAGCCTATTGAGCTCTCGCGTGCGATCTACGCGGTTGAGCAGCGTCTTGAACAGGTTGCCCGTCAGGCGAATGTGACGATAAGTCATGAGACCAAGCCTGTGGTCATCGAAGGCGTGTCGCGCTTGGTCGACGAGCTCATCTATAATCTGGCAAGCAACGCCATCCGCTACAATCGGCCCGGCGGTACGGTTACGCTGCAGTGCGGCACCAACGACGAAGGCCATCCGTTCCTCGCTGTCGCCGACACGGGAATCGGTATCGCGCCTGAAGAACAGGGCAAGGTATTTGAGCGGTTCTATCGCGTGGACAAGAGTAGGTCCAAGGCACGCGGCGGAACCGGCCTGGGGCTTGCCATTGTCAAGCATGCGGCCCTGTATCATCACGCCACGCTTGATCTGTCGAGCGAGTTGGGCGTGGGAACCACCATTACGGTGACGTTTCCCATACAGCAGGACGAGCCATTCGCATAGCGATACAACACAGATATTGATGTAGACGCCGCATTTGACTTTCGGGTGCGGCGTTGTTGTGCAATTTTACGATTGCTTCCGACATTTTTACAGGAGAGCCTGTTTCTTATGTATAGAGTTTGGTCTCGGTAAAAAGATGCGATAACATACGGACAGTTTTGTCAATCCGAACTGGGGAAATGAAAGGCAAGCTGCATGACCCTTCTCGAACTGTTCCAGCTGCTGAAGAAGCACCTCAAGCTGGTCATCACCCTTCCGGTGGTCTGCGCGATCGCTATGGGCATCGTGTCCTTCGTTGCGATGGACAACACCTATACCGCGACGACGAGCATGTACATTCTCGCCAAGACCGACGATAGCGGTCAGATGAGCTACAACGATCTCTCGGCGAGCCAGATGCTTTCCAACGATATCGCCACGCTGCTGGATAGCGATAGCGTTAAGAGCGGCGCCGCCAAAGAACTGGGCCTTACCGATCTGGATGACTACAAGGTGTCTGTTTCCTCCGAGACCACCACGCGTGTCATTACGCTTTCGGTTACCGGCACCGATGCCAAGGAGACGGCTGAGGTCGCAAAGGCCATTGCCAGCTCGGTGAGTACGGTCGCTCAGAACGTCGGCGCTGCCCAGAGCATCAACGTTATCGACGAGGCTAAGACCCCCGAAGCCCCCAGCGGCCCCAAGCGCACGCTGTATATTGCCGTCGCGTTCCTCGCCGGTATCTTTATCGCAGTTGCCTATGTCGTTTTGGCAGACATGCTCAATACCCGCATCCGCGGTGCCGAAGAGGCAGAAGAGCTCCTGGGTATTCCCGTTGTTGGCCGAATTCCGGCTATGAAAGGTGGTAAATAGGCATGGCTAAGGCAAAGAACACCGATAAGCTCGTTGTGCAGAATGCCGCCAAGACCCTTCTGGCCAACATCCGCTTTGCGAGCGTGGATGACCCCATTCGCACCATCACCGTTACCTCCTCGATTCCCAACGAGGGCAAGTCTACGGTTTCCATTAATCTTGCTCAGGCAATCGCCACGAGCGGCAAGAGTGTCCTGCTGGTCGAGGCTGATATGCGTCGCAGGTCCCTTGCCGATATGCTCGGCGTCCGCTCCCGCGGCGGACTCTATGCAGTCCTGTCCGAGCAGGTTTCTATCGACCAGGCGATTGTCGAGACAGGTCAGAAGAATTTCTACTTCCTCGATGCCGAGCCGCATATTCCCAATCCTGCCGACATCATCGTCTCCCATCGCTTTGCCAAGCTGGTCAAGGCACTGTCTGCTAAGTTCCAGTACGTCATCTTCGATGCTCCCCCGGTCGGCACCTTCATCGATGCTGCCGAGATCGCAAGTCTGACCGACGGTGCGCTTTTTGTCGTGCGTGAGGATTTCACCAAGCGCGAGGAGGCGCTCAACGCCATCGGTCAGCTTAAGAAGTCCGAGAAGGTCAAGCTCATCGGTACCGTCATGAATTACTGTGAGACCGAGACCAGCGAGTACTACTATTCTTACTACACCAAGGACGGTAAGAAGGTTAAGAAGGGCTCCGACGATCAGGGCACTTCCAAAAAGGGCATCTTCACCAACCGAGCAAACGTTTAGTTGATTAAGGCTGACCTATGCGTGACATTCATTGCCATATCTTGCCGGGTGTAGACGACGGCGCCGCCGATCTCGAAGAGAGCTTGGCGATGCTCGAGGCTGCCAAGCGGGCCGGTGTAACCAGAATCGTTTGCACTCCTCACTGCCGTGATCCCTATTTTGATTACGACAAGATGTGGGATGCCTTTGAGCTGCTGCGCGATAACGCTGACGGTTTTCCGCTCCAGATGGGCTTCGAGGTCAACCATCGAAAGCTCGTTGAGCTTGGTATCGATGCCGCGGATCACTTGCATTTCGATGGGACCAACGAGTTTCTGCTCGAGCTTTCGACGCATGCCGATGCGTATGCGTTTAGAGAGTACGAGAACACGATTTACGATTTGCAGTGCCGTGGCTACCAGGTGATCATCGCTCATCCTGAGCGCTATCGTGCGGTTCAAAAGGATGTAAGCGTGGCGGAGCGCCTGGTCGATATGGGCTGCAAGCTGCAGGCTTCGGCGGACTTTATTGCCGGCGGTCGCTTTGGTCGCGAGAAAAAGCCGGCACAGCGCCTGTTCGATCAGAACCTGTACAGCTTCATCGCGAGCGATGCCCATAACGTGGGTCATTACGATTGCCTGGCGAAGGCTCGCGCGAAGTTTAGCGTGCGCGGAGCTCATTTTCGCTAAAATCTGTCCCTAACGTTCGCATTGAATGAAAGGGCAGCCATGGATATCCAACTTAAGACGGGATGCTTTGATGACGCGGCGTTGGTGCGCCGCGTCGTTTTTATGGACGAGCAGGGCTACGAGAACGAGTTTGACGCTATCGACGAGGATCCGAACTGCATTCATGTGACGCTCTATGTAGACGGCGAGCTTGCCGGTTGCTCGCGCGTGTTTCCCGAAGAGCTTGAGCGCGCGGCTAACGCAGAGGCTCCGGTGTCGCCGGCGTGCGACTTGGACGAAGGCGTCGCAGCGGGGGAGACCTACATTATGGGGCGCGTCGCCGTGCTGCCGGCTATGCGTCGTCGTGGTTTGGCGAGCAAGATTGTCGAGGCCAGTGATACCGCCGCGCGTGATGCCGGCGCCAAGCTCATTAAGCTGCACGCGCAGGAATACGTGCTGCCGCTCTATGCCAAGGCGGGTTACACGCAGATTGCCCCGGTGGACTATGAGGATGAAGGCCAGCCCCATGCCTGGATGGCCAAACGGGTCGAGGGTGGCAGATAGGGACGTTCCTTTTCTGCCGGCAGTTGGGGACACTCCTTGGCAATTGGCGCATCAGAGCGTTTGGACATACAGTTTTTCGATTCCGTATGTATATATGCGCGCTAATGGGTTATAAAATCTAAGTCTGAACATAGCAGGTCTGCGATGCGGCTCGGGCAACCGGGCCGTTTTTGCGGACGGGGGTAGCGCGAAAGGACTGCACATGCGTCAATTTAAGACCGAGAGCAAAAAACTGCTCGACCTCATGATCAACTCCATCTACACCAATAAGGAAATCTTCCTGCGCGAGCTTATCTCTAACGCGAGCGACGCCGTCGACAAGCTCAACTTTAAGAGCCTGCAGGACCCGAGCGTCAAGCTCGACCAGGGCGACCTGGCTATTCGCGTCTCCGCACCATTACCATCTCGGATAACGGCATTGGCATGACCGCCGAGGAGCTCGAGCGCAATCTGGGCACCATCGCCCATTCCGGCTCCGAGGAGTTTAAGACCGAGAACGCCGAGCAGCAGGGTTCGGATGTCGATATCATCGGTCAGTTTGGCGTGGGTTTCTACTCCGCCTTTATGGTCGCCAGCCACGTGAAGGTTGTCAGCCGCGCTTATGGCGAGGACACCGCCCACGTTTGGGAGTCCGACGGTCTTGAGGGCTACACCATCGAGGATGGCGAGCGTGCTGAGCACGGTACCGATGTCATCCTGACGCTGCGCGAGAACGAGAAGCTCGACGCCGACGGCGAGGCCGAGACCTACGATCGCTTCCTGACCGAGTGGGGCCTCAAGAGCCTGATTCAGCAGTACAGCAACTATGTGCGCTACCCGATACAGATGATGGTGTCCAAGAGCCGCCAGAAGCCCAAGCCCGAGGATGCTGGCGATGACTACACGCCCGAGTACGAGGACTACCAGGAGCTCGAGACCATCAACTCCATGACGCCGATTTGGAAAAAGCGCAGCTCCGACGTTGAGCAGAAGGATTACAACGAGTTCTACAAGTCCACGTTCCACGACTTTGACGATCCCGCGCGCACTATCAGCTTCCACGCCGAGGGCACGCTTGAGTACGATGCGCTGCTGTTTGTGCCGGGTCGCGCCCCGTTCGATCTGTACAGCAAGGACTACGAGAAGGGCCTGGCGCTCTACAGCTCTAACGTGCTGATTATGGAGAAGTGCGATGACCTGCTGCCCGACTACTACAACTTTGTGCGCGGTGTCGTGGACTCTGCCGACGTGACGCTCAACATCTCGCGTGAGACGCTGCAACAGAACCGTCAGCTCAAGGCCATTGCCAAGCGTGTCGAGAAGAAGATCACTGCCGATCTTGAGGACATGCGCGACAACGACCGCGAGGCATACGAGAAGTTCTTTGAGAACTTTGGCCGCGGTCTTAAGTACGGCATCTACTCGAGCTATGGCATGAAGGCCGATGAGCTCGCCGACCTGCTACTGTTCTGGTCTGCCAAGGAGCAGAAGATGATCACCCTGGCCGAGTATGCCAAGGGCATGCCCGAGGATCAGAAGGCCATCTACTACGCCGCCGGCGACTCGCGTGAGCGCTTGGCCAAGATGCCCGTGGTAAAGGGCGTGCTCGAGCGCGGCTATGACGTGCTGTTGCTGACGCAGGATGTGGATGAGTTCACGTTCCAGGCTATGCGTGAGTACGTGGCCGCCGATATGCCTAAGATCTACGAGGACGACGCCGCCCGCGAGGCTGCCGAAAAGGCCGTTGCCGACGGTGCCGAGCCCGAGGTCGAGGATCGTCACCTGGAGCTCAAGAACGTCGCGACTGGCGATCTTGATCTGGCGACCGAGGACGAGAAGAAGGAGGCCGAGGACGCCACCAAGGAAAACGAGGACCTCTTTAGCGCTATGAAGGAGGCGCTCGGTGACAAGGTCGAGAAAGTTGCCGTCTCCGCGCGCCTGACCGATGCCCCCGCTTGCATCACCACCGAGGGTCCGCTTTCGCTCGAGATGGAGAAGGTGCTCCAGAAGGGACCCGAGGGCGCGCCCGACGGCATGCCCAAGAGCCAGCGCGTGCTCGAGCTCAACGCCAAGCACCCGGTCTTTGACAAGCTTGTCGCTGCCCAGAAGGCAGGTGACGCCGACAAGATCAAGCAGTACTCCGGCCTGCTCTACGATCAGGCCCTGCTGGTCGAGGGTATCCTCCCCGAGGACCCCGTTGCCTTCGCGGCGGCTGTTTGCGATCTACTTTAGTTACGCGGGTTTACCAAACCGCGTAACCGGCCGACGCTGCAAGCCCGCCAGAGCGGCAATTGGGGGGTTCCGCCGTTCTACCGAACGGCGGACCGGCCG
>ERZ773195.1581-NODE-1581-length-16308-cov-14.365963_pt1 | contig 16308 bp, 13 predicted proteins | sample MGYA00580530_ERZ773195 | MGnify/ENA primary metagenome ERZ773195 (study PRJEB29015, sample SAMEA2737751) | human gut metagenome | biome: human gut; feature: human-associated habitat; material: faeces | place: China | collected 2012 ...
GCTTCGGCTCGAAGTCGTTATCAATTTTGGCGCGCAGCCGCTTCACCGCCACGTCGATGGCGTTAGTGTCGCTGTCGAAGTTCATATCCCACACCTGCGAGGCAATTAACGAACGCGGCAGCACCTCGCCCTGATGACGCAGGAAGAACTCCAGCAGCGTGAATTCCTTACTGGTCAGGGTGATGCGGGTGGCGCCGCGCGTCACCTTGCGGCTGACCAAATCGACGCTGAGATCGGCCGCCTGAAACTGGCTTTCGACGATGACCGCCGCCCCGCGGCGCAGCAGAGTACGCACCCGCGCCAGCAGCTCCGCAAAGGCGAACGGTTTTACCAGATAGTCGTCAGCGCCCAACTCCAGCCCCTTCACCCGATGCTCAATGGTGCCCAACGCGGTAAGCAGCAGGATCGGCATGCCTTTCCCGGCGGTGCGCAGCATGCGCACGATATCCCAACCGTTCACATCGGGCAGCATGATGTCGAGGATCAGCAGATCGTAATCGCTGGTCATCGCCAGGTGATAGCCGTTGAGGCCGTTATCGGCCAGGTCGACGACGAAGCCGGCCTCGGTGAGCCCTTTGGTCAGGTACTCTCCGGTTTTCTTCTCATCTTCGACAATCAAAATCTTCACGGCAGGCTCCTTCACGCGCGCTTTGTGCGGGTATTCAATTTTAGAGGAGCGCCTCCGGATAGCAATGAAATATCAGGAAAATGACAGCTTTGTCATTTTCCCGTCACGCCCTGAACAGAGCCCGCTACGTAAAGTAGCCGCCATGGATAAATCGTCGAAACTTCTGCCGCCATGCGCTCAATACAGCTACTTACCCTCAGCGTGATATTTGCCTTAACCGGCTGTCTGTCGCTCGCTCCGGACTACCAGCGCCCCGCCGCGCCGGTGCCGCAGCAGTTCTCACTCAGCCAGAACAGACTGGTTGCCGCAACGGCGGGTTACCAGGAGACCGGCTGGCGCACCTTTTTCGTCGACCCGCAGGTGAAAAGCCTGATTAGCACCGCGCTGACCAACAACCGCGATCTGCGGATGGCGACGCTGAAAGTGCAGGAGGCTCGCGCGCAATATCGGGTTACCGACGCCGACCGCTACCCGCAATTGAACGGTGACGGCAGCACCACCTATGGCGGCAAGCTTAAAGGCGACACCACCAGCAGCGATTATGCCGCCGGCCTGAATCTCAGCTATGACCTCGACTTCTTTGGCCGGTTGAAAAACCTCAGCGAGGCCGACCGACAGAACTTCTTCGCCAGCGAAGAGGCACGGCGCGCAGTGCATATCCTGTTGATTGCTAACGTTTCACAAAGCTACTTCAACCAGCGGCTGGCGGCAGCGCAGCTGCAGGTGGCCAACGATACCTTACAGAACTATCAGCAGTCTTACGCCTTCGTTGAAAAACAGCTGCTGACCGGGAGCACCACCGTGCTGGCGCTGGAGCAGGCGCGCGGCATGATCGAAAGCACCCGCGCCGATATCGCCAAACGTCAGGGCCAGCTGGCGCAGGCCAATAACGCCCTGCAGCTGCTGCTCGGCAGCTATCAACATCTGCCGGACGATAGCGCCAGCAGCGCCGTGGACCTGCAAGGCGTAACCCTGCCGCCGTCGCTCTCCTCAGCGATCCTGCTGCAGCGGCCGGATATTCTGGAAGCCGAACACAGCCTGCAAGCGGCGAACGCCAATATCGGCGCCGCGCGGGCGGCCTTCTTCCCGTCGATCACCCTGACCAGCTCGCTCTCCGGCAGCAGCAGCGAACTCTCCAGCCTGTTTAACGCCGGCGGCGCGATGTGGAACTTCATTCCCAAAATCGAGCTGCCGATTTTCAACGCCGGGCGCAACCAGGCCAGCCTCGATCTGGCGGAGATCCGCCAGCAGCAGCAGGTGGTCAACTATGAACAAAAAATCCAGTCCGCCTTTAAAGAGGTGGCCGACGCGCTGGCCCTGCGCCAGAGCCTGGCCGATCAAATTGCCGCGCAGGAGCGCTATCTCGCCTCGCTGAATATCACCCTGCAGCGCGCCACCGCGCTCTATCGTCACGGCGCGGTCAGCTATATCGAAGTCCTGAGCGCCCAGCGCGATATTTTCACCACCCGACAAACCCTGCTGGAACTCAACTATTCCCGTCAGGCTAATGAAATCACCCTGTTCACCGCCCTCGGCGGCGGCTGGATGGAATAACCCAAGGAGTCTTGATGATGAATTCACTATCTAAAATCGCCCTGTTCACCCTGCTCTCTGGCGCGGTGTTCGCCGCCCAGGCCGCCGCCCCGCATGCCGGCATGGCGATGCACGAGCAGCCCGCCGCCGCGCAGGCGCAAAGCATCCGCGGCAAAGGCGTCATCAAAGCTATTGATATGGATAACAAAAAAATCACTATCGCCCACGAGGCCATCCCGGCGGTGAACTGGCCGCCGATGACCATGCGCTTCACCATCACCCCGCAGACGCAGCTCAACAATGTGAAGGATGGCGACAGCGTGGACTTCACCTTCGTTCAGCAGGGCAATCTGTCGCTGTTACAGGATATCCGCGCCCAATAACGGCCCGGCGACGGTAGGCCCCCTCAACAACTGAATGGACGACACATGGCATCCCTGACACTGAAAAATACGGCGCTGATCCTCGGCAGCATGCTGATTGGCGGCGCGCTTACCGCGGCGCTGTATACCCGACTGACGCCGACCCACTCTGCCGCTCCGGCGGCCGAGCAGCAGCGTAAAGTGCTGTTCTGGTACGACCCGATGTACCCGAACACCCGCTTCGATAAACCGGGTAAATCGCCGTTTATGGATATGGATCTGGTGCCGAAATACGCCGATGAGGAGCATGCCGCCGCCGGTGCGCCGGGGGTGCGTATCGACCCGACGCAGACCCAGAATCTTGGGGTGAAAACCGCCGCCGTCACCCGCGGGCCGCTGCGCTACGCCCAGACCTTCCCGGCCAACATCAGCTATAACGAGTACCAGTATGTGATTATGCAGGCGCGGGCGGCGGGCTTTATCAATAAAGTCTATCCGTTGACCGTCGGCGACAAAGTGAAACAAGGCACGCCGCTGCTCGAGCTGACCATCCCGGACTGGGTGGAAGCGCAGAGCGAATATCTGCTATTGCAGGAGACCGGGGGCACCGCTACGCAGGTCGAGGGGATCCTCGAGCGTCTACGTCTCGCCGGAATGCCGGATGACGATATCCGCCGCCTGAAAGCCACGCGCAAGATCCAGACCCGCTTTACTCTCAAAGCACCGATCGATGGCGTTATTACCGCCTTCGATCTGCGCGCCGGAATGAACATCGCCAAAGATAACGTGGTGGCGAAAATTCAGGGCATGGATCCGGTGTGGGTCAGCGTGGCGGTCCCGGAATCCATCGCCTGGCTGATTAAAGACGCCTCGCAGTTCAGCATTCAGGTTCCCGCCTGGCCGGGCAAAACCTTCCGCATCAGCAAATGGACCCTTCTCCCCAGCGTCGATAGCGCCACCCGCACCCTGCAGCTGCGCCTGCAGGTCAACAACCCGGATAAAGCGCTGAAGCCGGGGATGAACGCCTATCTGCAGCTGACCAGCGAAAGCGCCCCGATGCTGCTGATCCCCTCCAAAGCGCTGATCGACAGCGGCAGCGAGCAGCGAGTGATCACCGTCGATAACGAGGGCCGCTTCGTGCCGAAAATCGTGCAGGTATTCCATGAATCCGCCGGCGTCACGGCCATTCGCAGCGGGCTGCAGGAGGGCGAGAAAGTCGTCGCCAGCGGCCTGTTCCTGATCGACTCGGAGGCCAATATCGCCGGCGCGCTGGAGCGCATGCGCGCGCAGGCCCCTGATGCCGCGGCCTCTGCCGCCCACGCGCACTAAGGAACGGAACCATGATTGAATGGATTATCCGCCGCTCGGTGGCCAACCGCTTCCTGGTGATGATGGCGGCGCTGTTTCTCAGCATCTGGGGAACCTGGACCATCATCCACACCCCGGTAGACGCCCTGCCGGATCTCTCTGACGTACAGGTGATCGTCAAAACCCGCTATCCGGGGCAGGCGCCGCAGATCGTCGAAAACCAGGTCACCTGGCCGCTGACCACCACCATGCTGTCAGTCCCCGGCGCCAAAACGGTTCGCGGCTTCTCGCAGTTTGGCGACTCCTACGTATACGTGATTTTTGAAGACGGCACCGATCCTTACTGGGCGCGCTCGCGGGTGCTGGAGTATCTCAACCAGGTACAGGGCAAACTTCCCGCCGGGGTCAGCGCCGAAATGGGCCCGGACGCCACCGGCGTCGGCTGGGTCTTCGAGTACGCGCTGGTCGACCGCAGCGGCAAGCACGACCTCGCCGAACTGCGCTCCCTACAGGACTGGTTCTTAAAATATGAGCTGAAAACCATTCCTAACGTCTCGGAAGTGGCGTCGGTGGGCGGCGTGGTCAAGGAGTATCAGATTGTCGTCGACCCGATGAAGCTGACCCAGTACGGCATCAGTCTCGGCGAAGTGAAATCGGCGCTGGACGCCTCTAACCAGGAGGCGGGCGGCTCTTCCGTCGAACTGGCGGAAGCCGAATATATGGTGCGCGCCAGCGGCTACCTGCAGACGCTCGACGACTTCAAAAATATCGTGCTGAAAACCGGGGATAACGGCGTGCCGGTCTATCTCGGCGACGTCGCACGGGTGCAGATTGGCCCGGAGATGCGCCGCGGAATCGCCGAGCTTAACGGCGAAGGCGAAGTGGCCGGCGGCGTGGTGATCCTGCGCTCCGGCAAGAACGCCCGCGAAGTGATCTCCGCGGTCAAAGCGAAGCTGGCGTCGCTGCAAAGCAGCCTGCCGGAAGGGGTTGAAGTGGTCACCACCTACGACCGCAGCCAGCTTATCGACCGCGCCATCGACAACCTCAGCCACAAGCTGCTGGAAGAGTTTATCGTCGTGGCGCTGGTCTGCGCCCTGTTCCTGTGGCACGTGCGCTCGGCGCTGGTGGCGATTATCTCGCTGCCGCTCGGCCTGTGCTTCGCCTTTATCATGATGCATTTCCAGGGGCTCAACGCCAACATCATGTCGCTGGGCGGGATCGCCATTGCGGTGGGAGCGATGGTCGATGCCGCCATCGTGATGATTGAGAACGCCCATAAGCGGCTGGAGGAGTGGGAACATCAGCACCCGGGAGAGAAGCTCAGCAACGACACACGCTGGAAAATAATTACCGAGGCCTCGGTGGAGGTCGGCCCGGCGCTGTTTATCAGCCTGCTGATTATTACCCTGTCGTTTATCCCGATTTTCACCCTCGAAGGCCAGGAGGGCAAACTGTTCGGTCCGCTGGCCTTCACCAAAACCTGGTCGATGGCCGGGGCGGCGCTGCTGGCGATCGTGGCGATCCCGATCCTGATGGGCTTCTGGATCCGCGGCAGGATCCCGGCGGAGAGCAGCAATCCGCTGAATCGCTTTTTGATCCGCATTTATCACCCGCTGCTGCTGAAGGTCCTGCACTGGCCGAAGACTACCCTGCTGATTGCGCTCCTGTCGATCCTGACGGTTGCCTGGCCGCTTAACCGGGTCGGCGGCGAGTTTCTGCCGCAGATCAACGAGGGCGATCTGCTGTATATGCCGTCCACGCTGCCGGGGATCTCCGCTGCGCAGGCGGCGGATATGCTGCAGAAAACCGATAAGCTGATCATGGCGGTGCCGGAAGTAGCCCGGGTGTTCGGCAAAACCGGCAAGGCCGAAACCGCCACCGACTCGGCGCCGCTGGAGATGGTGGAGACCACCATTCAGCTCAAGCCGCAGGATCAATGGCGACCGGGGATGACCATGGAGAAGATCGTCGAGGAGCTGGATAAAACCGTGCGCCTGCCGGGACTGGCGAACCTGTGGGTGCCGCCGATCCGCAACCGCATCGACATGCTCTCCACCGGCATCAAGAGCCCGATCGGCATTAAAGTTTCCGGCACCAACCTGGCCGATATCGACGCCATCGCCGGGCAAATTGAAGGGGTGGCGCGCACCGTGCCGGGAGTCACTTCGGCATTAGCCGAGCGGCTGGTCGGCGGGCGCTACCTCAACATTGATATTCATCGTGAGAAGGCGGCCCGCTACGGGATGACCGTCGGCGACGTGCAGCTGTTCGTCTCGTCCGCCATCGGCGGCGCGATGGTCGGCGAAACGGTAGAGGGCGTCGAGCGCTATCCGATCAACATCCGCTACCCGCAGAGCTATCGCGATAGCCCGGAGACCCTCCGCCAGTTGCCGATCCTCACGCCGCTGAAGCAGCAGATCGTGCTCGGCGACGTCGCCGAGGTTAAAGTCGTTACCGGGCCATCGATGCTGAAGACCGAGAACGCCCGCCCGACCAGTTGGATCTACATCGACGCTCGCGACCGCGATATGGTGTCGGTGGTGCGCGATCTGCAGCAGGCCATCGGCAAAGAGGTGAAGCTGAAGCCGGGCATCAGCGTCTCCTACTCCGGGCAGTTTGAGCTGCTGGAGCGCGCCAATCAGAAGCTGAAGCTGATGGTGCCGATGACGCTAATGATTATCTTCGTGCTGCTGTATCTGGCGTTCCGCCGCGTCGGCGAAGCGCTGCTGATTATCACCAGCGTGCCGTTCGCCCTTGTGGGCGGGATCTGGTTCCTCTACTGGATGGGGTTCCATCTGTCGGTGGCCACCGGTACCGGCTTTATCGCCCTCGCCGGGGTGGCGGCAGAATTTGGCGTGGTGATGCTGATGTACCTGCGCCACGCCATCGAGGCGGAGCCATCGCTGGAGAATCCGCAGACTTTCAGCGTCGATAAGCTCGACGAGGCGCTGTACCAGGGGGCGGTGCTGCGCGTTCGGCCGAAGGCGATGACCGTGGCGGTGATTATCGCCGGCCTGCTGCCGATTTTATGGGGCACCGGCGCCGGTTCGGAAGTCATGAGCCGTATCGCCGCGCCGATGATTGGCGGGATGATCACCGCCCCGCTGCTGTCGCTGTTTATCATTCCGGCGGCGTATAAGCTGATGTGGCTGTATCGGCATCGGGGCAAGCGTAGCCAATAGCCCGCCGCGTTTACGCCGGTCCGGGAAATTGGCTATAGTGGCGCCATTCTTCTGGCCGGCGTGAACGTCCCTATGAATCTGAACCTGGTATGTTATTCCCTGCTGCTGCTCACCGCCGTGGGCAGCGCCCTGCTGCCCTACCCGCTGGCGATGTGGTTTTTACTGAGCAGCCTTCTGACATGGCTTATCTATGGCGCCGACAAGCTGGCGGCGCGCAAAGCCTGGCGCCGGGTGCCGGAAACCACGCTGCTGGTGCTGGGCCTGGCGGGAGGCTGGCCGGGGGCCATCCTCGGCCAGCAGTGCTTTCGCCATAAAACGCAAAAGCAGCCCTTCCGGACGCGGTTTTTCATCAGCGTAGCGCTCAACGTGGCGGCGCTGGCCGGGCTGTACGTGGTTTATACCCATCTGCTCAGCCGCTAAGCGGCGAGGCTAGCGCGGCGTCTGGCGGATCCACACCAGGCGATCGACGTCAAAGCCCAGCTCGCGCGCGGTATTCAGGTAATCCTGCTTCACCGCCGCCGGAATGGTGGGGGTGCGCGACAGGATCCACAGATAGTCACGGTTGGGGCCGCTGACCAGCGCGTACTGGTAGTCGTCGTCCAGGCGGATCACGTTATAGCCGCCGTAGAATGGCCCGAAGAACGACACCTTCAGCGCCGCGGTGGTGGGGGCGCCGGTGAAGTAGGCTTTTCCGTCGCTCTCATTCCAGCGTTTTTTGACCGGGTCATAACCGCGGTTGACGACGCTGATCCCTCCGTCGCTGCGGGCGCCGTAGGTGGCGGTCACCTGCTCCAGGCCTCGCTCGAAGCGATTCTCCAGGCGGGCGACCTCATACCATTTTCCAAGGTACCGGCTGGCGTCAAACCCGCTAATCGGCTGAACGCCCTTCGGCGGCGTGGGCGATTTGCAGGCCACCAGGGTTAACGCGATAGCGACGCCGGTGACAACAGGCCATAGCTTCATGAGAACTCCTTTCATTTACGCGGTTGGGGAAAGTGTAGTGCAAAGCCACTACACTTCACGCCAGCCGTCGTGATTCGTAGTATATTGAGAATATTCTTTGTTAACAGGTGGCCTCCATGCCTTACTCCATCGGCGAATTTGCCCGACTATGCGGGATAAATGCGACCACGCTTCGCGCCTGGCAGCGCCGCTACGGCCTGCTTAAGCCGCTGCGCACCGATGGTGGACACCGTCTGTACAGCGATGACGACGTCCAGCAGGCGCTGAAGATCCTCGACTGGGTGAAAAAAGGGGTGCCGGTCAGCCAGGTGAAACCCCTGCTGTCGCGCCCCGGCGCGCGGCGCACCAATAACTGGCTGACGCTGCAGGAGACCATGCTGCAGCGGCTGAAAGAGGGAAAAATCGAGTCCCTGCGCCAGCTGATCTACGACGCCGGGCGCGAATATCCGCGCCAGGAGCTGGTAACCGAGGTGCTGCGTCCACTGCGCAGCCAGGTCTCCGCCAACGTGCCGGCCATCATGACGCTGCGCGAAATTCTCGACGGCATCATCATCGCCTATACCTCGTTTTGCCTCGAAGGCGACAAGAAGGCGCCCGGGGACAACTTTCTGATCACCGGCTGGCACCTGACCGACGCCTGCGAAATCTGGCTTGAGGCGCTCAAACGTACCGGCCAGGGCCATCGCATCGACGTCCTGCCGGTGCCTCCCGCCGCCCTGGCGCCGGAGATTTTTCCCCAGCGCAACTGGCTGCTGGTCACCAGCGGCAAACTTTCCGCCGCCCGCCAGAGGCAGGTCGAACTCTGGCAGCAGCAGGTCGTCTCCCTCGAGATAATTCCGCTCTAACCCCCTGTTTTCACTTACCTCCACGCTCTGTTCCGCCAGCGCCCGGTGGCGCGGCGGGCTCACGCTTGCCCTTTGCGCCACCCGCGATTTTCACCCCTTAAAACACCAATCATAACAACATGATTTTTAACACAAATAAAATATATTTTTCTACAAACTTGGACAAATAATTTTATTTGTGTAAGTTTTAAGTATGCCATTACGCTACCGTATCTAGCCAGGATGTGATCCATGAGCACCTCGCCGTCCGTGATTCGTCGTTTCGTTGAGTACTACGCCGGGCTGGATGCACAGCCGCCCGCGGCGCTGGCCGCGCTGTACCATCCGGACGCGACGCTGAGCGATCCTTTTGGTCAGCATCAGGGGCTGTTCGCCATTCAGCGCTACTTTACCCATCTGCTGGCCAACGTGGAGCAGTGCCGGTTCACCATCGACACGCCGCTTTGCGACGGCCAGCGGTTCGCCGTGACCTGGACCATGCACTGGTCGCATCCGCGCATTGCCGGTGGAGAAACCCTGGCCCTGCCGGGCTGCTCGGTGGTGGACATCGCCGGGGAGCAGGTTCTCCATCAGCGCGACTACTACGACGCCGGGGAGATGATCTACGAGCATCTTCCCCTGCTGGGCTGGGCGGTACGAGGCGTGAAGCGGAGGGTGCGCTCATGATGACGGTGCTCATCACCGGCGCCAGCTCCGGGATCGGCGCCGGCCTGGCGAAATCCTTCGCGGCGGATGGCCATCTGGTCATCGCCTGCGGGCGCGATGCGTCGCGCCTGGCAGCGCTCCAGCAGCTCAGCCCCAACATCAGCGTACGCCTGTTCGATATGACAGACAGGGACGCCTGTCGCCAGGCGCTGACAGGCTGTTTTGCCGACCTGATCATTCTCTGCGCCGGGACCTGCGAATACCTCGACCACGGACAGGTGGATGCCGCCCTCGTGGAGCGGGTGATGGCCACCAACTTCCTCGGGCCGGTGAACTGCCTGGCGGCGCTGCAGACGCAGCTGGAGGCTGGCGATCGGGTGGTGCTGGTCAGCTCCATGGCGCACTGGCTGCCCTTCCCGCGCGCGGAAGCCTATGGCGCCTCCAAGGCGGCGCTGAGCTGGTTTGCCAATAGCCTGCGTCTGGACTGGGAGCCGAAAGGGGTGGCCGTCACGGTGGTCTCTCCGGGCTTCGTCGACACCCCGCTGACGCGCAAAAACGACTTCGCCATGCCCGGCCGGGTGAGCGTGGATCGGGCGGTGGCGGCGATCCGCCATGGCCTGGCGAAGGGCAAAAACCACATCGCCTTCCCCACCGGTTTCAGCCTGGCCCTGCGTCTGCTGGCCAGTCTGCCATCGGGTATCCAGCGCCTGCTGTTGCGCAGGATGGTGCGCTCATGAATATCGCCATCATCGGCAGCGGAGGCAGCGGCGTGTTCGTCACCTGGATTCTGAGCAAGGTCGACCAACGTCACGATCCACTGCATGAGGGCGTCAGGGAACTGTTGTTCTGCAAACTCGAGGCTCTGCACCATCAGATGGTCGATGCAGGTGGTGTTGCGAGCATTCCGTTGAAGCAAAGCGCGGAACGAATATATGCCGCTTACCACGGTCTGGGCGGCAATGGAACCGGAACCTCGATGATCCAAGACATACGTGACGCGCATATCGCGAACACAGATTGAAAGATTCAAAAGATTTCCACACCGTCCGTACAAGGCGGACGGTACGGACAAAGGAAAGGAGAGGACGTGAACATCCTCAACAAAGGCAAGCCGAAACACAAGCGCATGAATCCACGCCGACAATGGCGCAAGCTACTGACCGCGCTCGCGGTCGCCATATCCATGGCGGTCGCGCCGGCCGCGATGGCCGACATGAACGGGTACGACATCTCGAACTGGCAGTGCGGCATCGACACCGCGACCGTGCCGGCAGATTTCGTCATCGTCGGCACCACATGGGGATCCGGCGGCGTGTACGGTGGTTGCCTGTCCAACGGCGTCAACACCGACGCGAACCGACAACTCGCCGGAGCCATCAACAGTGGTAAGGAGACCGGCGTCTACCATTACGCGCGCGGCGGCAACCCGGAGACCGAAGCCCGGTTCTTCGTCGACAATGTGCGCGGATACGTGCACAAGAGCGTCCTGGTCCTCGACTGGGAGGCGCAGGACAACGCCGCCTGGGGCGACAAGCAGTGGCCACGCAGGTGGGCGCGCGAGGTCAAGCGACTGACGGGCGTGAACCCCATCATCTACACGATGGACTCCGGCTACTGGCAGGTCGCCGGCATGGAGACCGAGCTGAACTGCGGCATCTGGATCGCACAGTACGCCACGAACATGGTCACCGGCTATCAGACCGCCCCGTGGAACATCGGAGCGCGCGGCGAGGTGATGAGGCAGTACACGTCCAACGGCAGTCTCAACGGCTGGTCAGGACGCCTCGACCTGAACAAGTTCCGCGGCGACCGCGCGGCATGGCGCAAGTACGCGAACCCCGACGACAAGGGCACGGCGAATCTGCCGAGCGTCAAGCCGACGCCACAGCCAACGACAGCTCCGACGGTCGACCTGAACGCTTTGGCCACGCGCACCATCCGCGGCGACTTCGGCAATGATCCGGCCCGCAGGCAGGCGTTGGGTGGCAATTACGCGGCGGTCATGCAGATCGTCAACAGTCGCCTCGGCGGAGGTTCCGGCGGAACGGCCGCCACGGGTTCGCGTAGCGTCGTGGTCCGTTCCGGCGACACCATGTGCGCCATAGCCGAACGCACCGGCCTGAAGCCGGTGTCCGCCTGGCGTGTGCCGAGCGGTGACGTCAACAGGATTTATCCGGGGCAGATCGTCACCTATGGCGGCGCGTCCGTGTCCATCGCTTCGAGCGGGGTCGGAGGCCATGTGGTCCGTTCCGGCGAAAGCCTTTGGAGCATCTACGGATCCGGCTGGCAGTCGGCTGCCGCACGCAATGGCATCCGCAGCCCATACGTTATCTATCCCGGACAGTACCTGCGCTGAAACTCCCGTTTCCACGACTTTAAGCGTTGTGGAGACGGTTGCCGCAATGTTTAAGGAGGTGAAAAATGGATGAATCCAATAGTCCGAAATCCGATTACCTGCTGCCGGGCAGGGTATACGACATACTCAAGTGGCTTGCATTGATCGCCCTGCCGGCCGTCGCGTGGCTGGTCGGCGTGGTCGGCCCACAGTGGGGGTTGCCGCACTGCGGCGAGCTCGTCACTACCATCAACGCCGTCGGCGTGTTCGTCGGCGCCCTGATCGGCGTCAGCGAGTTGAAGACCAAACTATGACCTACTCGTACATTGAGTACGAGTAGCCCCTCTCTCAGCATTGCTGGGGGAGGGGCTTTTTGTTGTTCGGGGGCTTGTTCCGTGACAACATTTTGGCAACATTTTTTAGAAAACGACGTGATTTTCGTAATCTCGATAAACATCGACAACAGTCACAAACCGTTGGAAATAAAGGAAAAGCCGCCATTTCTGGCGGCTTTCAATCCGTGGAGATGCGGGGAATCGAACCCCGGTCCGATGACCGAACCCTCAGTCTTCTACGTGCGTAGTCTGCTGGCCGTGCGGCGGTTTTTCTGCCCCCATCGATGTCGCAGACAACTGATGGCGAGCATATCTACAGTAAAAGTCCCTTGCCGGCCCTGTGGCTCAGCCGGTAAGGCAAGTCTTCTAAACGACGCTCAACATCCCCCCAAAGACGAGGGGGAGTGAACGGAGCGGCTGCTCACTGGTTAATCCTGGCGCGAAGCTCAGGCAGCGAGAGCGAACTCAGTGCGGTTAGATTTAGCACTTATTCTTTTGTAGGGGGCATCCACGAGCGGACCCTACGTTCTCGGCACGCTTCCCTGCGACGAACAGGTCACCGTCGAAACCGATCATCCCCAAATATTGAATTATCAAACCTTCCGGCTTTATAGCCAGAAATTTCAAGATACCACGGTTTATCCGACAAACCAAATTATGCTATCGGCGATTCATCATACCGACGAAACTTCGCAAAACCGGTAAAAAAAATTCCGCATGCCGTTATTTGACGGCATGCGGAATCGGTGATGATGAAAGGAAAAGATACGCTTACTTGGCTGCTGCGGCGAGGTAATCCGGAACGCCTTCGGTCGGGTAGGCCGGCCAGCCGCCTTCCTTGGTGCACACGTAGGCGGCGGTGTTCACGGCCGCGCGATGCGCTTCCTTGAGGGAGGCACCGGACAGGATCTTGCCGGTGAAGGAGCCGGAGAAGGAATCGCCGGCTCCGACGGTGTCGGCCACCTCGACATGCGGGGTCAGCAGAGTGGAGGTCTCGCCGTCCTTGGCGATGATGGTGCTGAAGGTCGCGCCGCCGGTCAGGATGGTGTACTCCAGATCGAAGCGATCCATGAACCACTTGCAGGCCTCTTCGTCGTTGCCCTCCGGAATGGAGAACATCTCACGCATCATGATGAGCTCGTCGTCGTTGATCTTGAAGATGTTGGCGTATCCCAGCAGCTCCTCGATCAGCTCCTTGGAGTAGAAGTTGGCGCGCAGGTTGATGTCGAAGAACTTCAGCGCGCCTTCCTTGGCATGCTGGAGCAGTTTGATGATGGTGTCATGCGATTCCTGGGAACGCAGACCCAGCGTGCCGAAGCAGATGGCGTCGGCCTTGGACACGGCCTCGGCGAGTTCGTCGGTGTAGCCGATGTGGTCCCAAGCCACGTTCTGCACGATGGTGTATTCCGGAATGCCGTTGGTCAGTGCCACGGCGACGGTGCCGGTCGGGTATTCGTTGGTCTGCACCAGCGTGTTGATGCCGGCCTTGTGCGCATCGTTGAGCAGCTCGGCGCCCAGCTCGTCGTTACCGACGGCGCTGATGGCGTAGCTTTCCGCGCCGTTCTGGGACGCGTGGTAGGCGAAGTTGACGGGAGCGCCGCCGGCGCGCTTGCCGGTGGGGAGCATATCCCACAGGATTTCACCGAGGGCGATGACGATTGGCTTGGACATGGGTGGTTCCTTTCTTTGGTGGGCGGCGTGCTATGCGACGTCGAAGAACATCGAAGGATGTTCCAGAAAATTGGTGATGGCCACGGCGGCGGCACCGGTGACGGTGGCGTCGGTGGGCAGGGCGGACAGGGTGATTCGGGTGTTGCGCCCGATTTCGGGGATCGTGCGTTCGCGCACGACTTGTGTGACTTCGTCGAGCAACGGCTGGCCGGCTTGCGCGATGATGTCTCCAAGAACGATGTGTGTCGGATTGAAAGCGTTGATGATGGTGACCGCGCCGTACCCAACGTATCGGGCAACATCGCGCATCAGAAGCGTTGCGGTCTCGTCTCCCGCGTTCGCCTTGGCGAACAGTGCTGCGCAAGCCTGCGCATGCGTCATCGTCTCGCATCCGGGAACGATGCTCGGATTGGCGTTGAGCCGTTCGTGGATGGCATTGGCGGAGCAGTAGCGTTCCAGGCAGCCGACATTGCCACAGTCGCATGGCTTGCCGTTCACGTCGATGGAGACGTGTCCGATTTCCGTGGCGGTGCCGTGCTCGCCGTAGTAGATGGTGCCGTTGTCGATGACTCCGAGGCCGATGCCTTCGCCAAGCAGATAGTAGGCGAGGGAACCTTCCGACAGTTCCGGATTGAGCAGGAACTGCGCCAGCGCGCCGGCGCGGGCGTCCTGTTCGACGAACACGGGGACGCTGAATGCGTTGCTGAATTCGTCGATGAAGTTGATTTGCCTCCAGCCCTGCATGGAGGAGACCAAAGCGGTGCGTCCTTCGTCCTTTAAATAGGGCCCCGGAACCGCCATGCCGACGGCCACGATGCTGGGGTCGTCCTTGATGAGCTGGCGTACGGTATCTCGAATGCGCTCCACCGTTTCGGGGATGTGCTCCTCGCTGACGGTAGGCAAGTCGGACAGGAAGATACGGTTGCACTTGAGGTCGAAGACCGCGATTTGCACCAGACTGCGGGCGAACTTCACGCCGATGATGTGGTATTTGGCGCAATTGAGATTCAGACCGATGGAACGGCGGTTCTTGTCTCCGTCCATGTCGCCGGTTTCTTCGATGATGCCCTGCGCCAGCAGTTTCGCGGTGATTTTGGTGATTGCCGCCGGAGTGAGCTTGATGGCTTTGGCGATCTGCGCGCGTGAGCAGATGTCATTGTGGTACAGGTATTGCAGGATACGGGAACGGTTATTTTCCGAGATCGATGACTGTTGGGCGCTGTACCTACTCATGCTCACCTCCTTGCGACAGTGCATGGACCCTCGTTGAACTTCTTAATATATTAACGCCGTTAATTGATTAATGCAATTCGTGTTGTGCCGCGTGTCGCGCGCTTATCTGGGTCTCTCTGTGCGAAAGCAATGAGTAAAAAAGAAGGACGTAGACCTTGAATGCGACTTTGGCTGGGTCCGTCTCATAAAATGGCTGGTTTTTCTTATTTTCTTTCACTAGTCGTTAAAACGTTGGAATTTCGCCGTTTTAATGCATAGCAGAAAACGGCGAATATAAGGTAGGTGGGTAAAACGGCCTCCAATGAAACGTACGGTTAACATTGCGCGCCGATTCTTGTCACTATATCGCCTTGCACAGGGGCGATTCGGATAGAAAAGAGAGGATTCCATAGTGAATCGCAAGAAAGTTATCGCCGCTCTGGCTTCTGTCGCGGCTCTGGCTTCCCTGGCCGCCTGCGGCGGCGTGAAGGACGGTGGCGCCGCAACTGGCAACACCATCACCGTCGGCACGACCGATAAGATCACCAGCCTTGATCCGGCTGGCTCCTACGACAACGGTTCCTACGCCGTGCAGATTCAGGTGTTCCCGTTCCTGTACGCGCAGAACTACAACACTTCCGAGCTGTCTCCGGACATCGCCGCCGATGACGGTACCTGGAGCGCCGACGGCACCGAGTTCACCGTCAAGCTCAAGAAGGGCCTGAAGTTCGCGAACGGCCACGATCTGACCGCCTCCGACGTCAAGTTCTCCTTCGACCGTATCAAGAAGATCAACGACGAGAACGGTCCGTCCTCCCTGCTGGCCAACATCGAGTCCGTCGAGGCCAAGGATGACACCACCGTCGTGTTCCACTCCGCGGTCAAGGACGACGTGACCCTGAAGCAGGTGCTCTCCAGCCCGGCCGGCCCGATCGTCGACGAAGAGTCCTTCTCCGCCGACAAGCTGACCGATGCCAACACCATCGTCAAGGACAACGCCTTCGCAGGCCCGTACAAGCTCACCTCCTACAAGGTGAACGAGGCCCTGGCATATGCCAAGAACGTTTCCTACAAGGGTTTGACCCCAGCTAAGAACGACGTTGTGCAGGTCAAGTACTTCGCCGATTCCTCCAACCTGAAGATGGCCGTGCAGCAGGGCCAGGTCGACGTGGCCTACCGCTCCATGACCCCGACCGACGTCGAGGACCTGTCCAAGGACAACAAGGTCAAGGTCGTCAAGGGACCGGGCGGCGAAGAGCGCTTCCTTGCCTTCAACTTCAAGATCATGC
>ERZ773195.1602-NODE-1602-length-16161-cov-2.672855_pt1 | contig 16161 bp, 14 predicted proteins | sample MGYA00580530_ERZ773195 | MGnify/ENA primary metagenome ERZ773195 (study PRJEB29015, sample SAMEA2737751) | human gut metagenome | biome: human gut; feature: human-associated habitat; material: faeces | place: China | collected 2012 ...
CTTTGCAGTGTTAATAAAGAAAACAAGATGTAAAACCGCTCTTCAAAACGTGGAGAGCAAAAAAAGAGGACCAAAATTATGAAAAAGAATGCAAATGAAATTATGATGTTGCAGTATCGTATCAAACGTTACCAAGCAATGGGAAATGGAACAATGTGCCAGCTGTTAAATGGCAAACTTCAAAAACTGCTTGCAAAGCAGGTTACCATGTAATTAAACACAATCTATATTATATGAATAAGAAGCGGGGAATCGGATGATTCTCCGCTTTTTTTGTCATTTATCCGTTTATATCCGGAACAATCATTATAAAATATTCGTTAATTAGACAACGAATTCTATTTTTTCTCAAATTTATTGCTACGTTTGCAGCTACTATGATAAAGTACATATTCTGCATATTGATAGGTATCTTTTTTGTGTATGGAGCCGGTTATACCGCTTCTATAGAAGAAACTGCAGAACTTCCCGCCGAAGTTACTGCCACCTTTGTATCACAATATGCCGGAGACCATTCTTTATTCAATGATGAGACGGCTGAATCCAAAGTGTGTGATGCTATTCTTCCCCATAGTTCTTTTTCACGGGAACTAAGTTCTTCCAAAATTTTGAAACTCAAATTGCAGACTGCTATCCGGCTGCTCAATGCCTCACTTTTCCATCAATCGGAGAGGGGAGATACTTATCCGGACTTCAATCATAACTTCATTAAATATTCCAGCGGGTATTATGTATACTCGTTAGAGCATATCCTGATTTAGCTTTCCGATTCTACACTTCTGTATTGAAGTGATTGGGTAACCCCATTTATCCATTCCGATAAATGCCGGGAAGGTGCGTCTTGTATTTTCCGGCGGTCGGTATACATTGCATTTTATTTTTCAATCTAAAATCATACTGTGTTATGTTTAGCTTATTGTTATCCACTTTTGCCATGATGGGGCTTACCTTCGTCATTGGTTTTTTCGTTGCCGGGGTGATAAAGTTGATTGCCTCTGCAGCTGATTCGTTGGCTTTTTATAGTTCGCACCAGGAAGAATTGGCCCGGCTGAAGCGTATTCGGAAACTGCATCAGAAAGTAGCTACGTTAATAACTGAAAGTGCTCTGAGTGATGAGGAGTATGGCAGTGATGGGCGTGAAGACTTCAGCAGGGGGGTCACAAAACATCCCGGAGATAATCGTGGGTTTTATCATGGTGTCAGTCCCGGTGAATCGGAGAGAGGTTTAATGGATTATTTTTATCCGGAAGACACAAGAACGATGTTTCTTCGGAAAGAAGAACAGATGTTACAGCATGATAAAAAAAATAATAAGACATCCTCAACCAATAAAAAACAATAAATCTTGATAGTATGGAAAGTATAGACTTTGGAACCCTGTTTCAGGGATTTGGAACAATGATAGCCAGCGGATGGTTTCTGGCCAGTGCCCGTATGTTTTTAATAGCTTTGGGGTTTCTGCTCATTTATTTAGGCTGGAAAGGGGTACTCGAGCCAATGGTGATGATTCCGATGGGCCTGGGAATGGTAGCTATTAATTGTGGAACACTGATTATGCCCGACGGAACATTGGGGAATCTTTTTTTAGATCCGATGCTGTCGGATACCGACGCATTGATGAACACGATGCAGATTGACTTTCTGCAACCGGTATACACATTGACCTTTAGTAACGGATTGATAGCCTGCTTTGTATTTATGGGAATCGGTACATTGCTTGATGTGGGATTCCTATTGCAGAAACCGTTTGCCAGCATTTTTCTTGCTTTATGTGCTGAATTGGGTACATTCTTGACAGTGCCTATTGCTTCCGGTCTGTCTTTAAAAGAAAGTGCTTCAGTGGCAATGGTAGGCGGAGCTGATGGTCCGATGGTTTTGTTTACATCGCTTGCTTTGGCCAAACACCTGTTTGTACCTATTACGGTGGTGGCTTATCTTTATCTGGGATTGACTTACGGGGGATATCCTTATTTGGTGAAATTACTGATTCCTAAACGTCTGCGTGCTATCAAGATGGTAGAAAAGAAAGCTCCTAAAAATTATGATGCGAAAGTGAAGCTAGCTTTTTCTGCAATCCTGTGTGCAGTATTGTGTTTCTTGTTTCCGGTTGCTTCACCATTGTTCTTTTCGCTATTCCTGGGAGTGGCAGTACGTGAATCCGGTATGAAGCATATATATGATTTTGTGAGCGGTCCGTTGCTCTATGGTTCTACTTTTATGTTAGGATTATTATTGGGTGTACTTTGCGACGCACATTTGTTACTCGATCCGAAGATTCTTAAACTGTTAGTATTAGGTATGCTTGCTTTGTTACTGTCGGGTATCGGAGGCATCATGGGAGGGTACATTATGTATTTCATTAAGAAAGGGAACTATAATCCGGTGATCGGCATTGCAGCCGTAAGCTGTGTACCCACTACGGCAAAAGTGGCTCAAAAGTTGGTAAGTAAAGATAATCCGAATTCTTTTATTTTGGGTGATGCATTAGGAGCCAACATTTCAGGAGTAATCACTTCGGCCATCATTACAGGCATTTATATAACGATTATACCTTATTTATAAATCATAGAGCTGGTGACAAGATAATTTTGGGGATGACTATAGAGAATCATTCGGTGGTTATTGGTAACCCGGAAAGATTGAAATCTATAGTCATCCATGTGTTTCTATAGTGACTTTGTTTTCGGATTCTTAAGTCTCTGTTTAAATTTTACTTGAGATTGTCTTGAGATTTGTTTTCAAAGATCTTTTCTCGTTTTTCTGAGGAGCATGGCAGGCTATGTAATGAATAAAAACGGAAAGATAGACCGAAAAGAAATTCAAGAACAGACCGATAAAACTCTTATAAAATTTATTTAAGGAAAATTTAAACAGGGTTTACTACTTCTTTTAATTTTTCCAGCATTATATCCGGATCGACATCAACTCCTGACCAGTATTTTATGGCAATGACCGCTTGATAGACCAGCATTTTCATTCCGGGCAATACATGACAACAACCGCGGCGGACCGCATCTCTCAACAGTTGGGTGTATACTGGGTTGGGGATGCAGTCGGCTACTACCATATGCGGCAATAAGGTATCTGTGTCTATGTTCAAGCGTTGGTCTACGTTGGGATAAAGCCCTACTGAGGTAGCATTGATGACAATGTCGATATCTGTGGAAAACCGATAAGGATGGTCCCAAAGTACAAATCTGGCAGTTGCAACCGTTTGGCTGTTCAGTAAATCTGCCAATGCCTGGCCTTTGTCTCTGTTTCTGTTCAAGATAGTGATCTCTTTCACTCCCGCCAGAGCCATTTCGACAGCGATGGCACGGGCAGCACCGCCAGCACCTAACAAGGCAATCTTCTTGTCTTGGATGGTGATAATTTCCGAAATGGCTTTTACAAAACCTTTTCCATCTGTGTTTTCTCCGGTAGCCCTCTGATCGTTTCCAATGACAACTGTATTCACTGCACCGATGATTTTTGCCGATTCTCCTAACTCGTCCAAGTATCGGATGATTTCCACCTTGTTAGGCAGAGAGCAGTTGAATCCTCTCCATCCCATGGCTTTTGCACCCTGTATGGCAGCCGCCAGATTTTCGGGACCGACTTCACAGTTGATATATCTGTAGTGCATATAGTGGTGACGGAATGCTGCTTCCATAATGGCAGTAGTCGGATTTTCGGCTGCCGGACAAGAGAAGGAGCCTACCAGCTTGGGAAGGAAGTCGGGGGCTGTCTGATATTCTTTTAAATCATTGATTGTCACTACCGGATATTTGTGTTCTAGCCCGAATTCTATGATTTCGGGTAAGCGCGCCATAGTTCCGTCATCATTGGTCAATTCACAAAGTACGGCACAGGGTGCAAGTCCTGCCAGTTTCATCAGGTCTATGCTGCCTTCGGTGTGACCGCTCCGTTCTTTGATTCCGCCGGAACGGGCTATCAATGGGAATATATGTCCGGGATGATGAAGAGATTCGGGAGTGGCATTGGGGGCAATGGCCGTCCGGATAGTCTGTATGCGGTCGGCTGCTGATACTCCGGTGGTCACTCCCTCTGCTGCTTCGATCGAAATGGTGAATGCGGTACCATATTTACTGGTGTTTTGCTCCACCATTAACGGTAAGTTCAGTTGTCGGGCTTTCTCCTCCGTGATGCACAGACAAACAATGCCACTACAATGCCGTATCATTATGGCCATGTCTGCTTCTGTCATACTTTGGGCAGAGAAGATCAGGTCTCCTTCATTTTCTCGGTTTTCGTCATCTACCAGAAGAATCCCTCTTCCTTCGCAAACGGCGGTAATGGCGCTTTGAACTCTTTGGCGATGATCACCAAATTGGGATAGTAAATTATTTGCTTTCATTGTATCTTATTTTATTGATTTGTTTGAATATATATGATAGTATTTATCAGTCATAAATAATATAGAGATTTATATTGCTCATGGATAGAGGCTTTAGCGATTTATGTTTTTTACGACAAACCTATCAGATGTGGCAAAGTTACACATTGTCTTTCTAATGGGATTCTATTTTATTTGCAGTATATTTCTGTATATTTGCATTCGGAATCCAAATAGATCTTTATGGCTATTTTAGAACGAAAAATTATACATGAGATTGATACCTCATGCAGTCATATTATCTATCCGCAATTTGTGTTACCCCGACACAAGCATGCGGAATACGAAATTATGCTCTTCACTCAAGGGAGTGGAAAACAGTTTGTAGGAGAAGGAGTCGCGGACTTTCAAGAAGGGGATATTGCTTTGATAGGGAGCAATGTGCCTCATCTGCATCTTTGTAATTCAAAACTGAATCCTGTTGCGAACACTGTATGCAGTGCCGGAGAAGCCTTACAGTTTCTTCCGGACATATTTCCTGTACATATAGAAAATTTGCCTGATTATCAAGAGATTTATCGTCTACTGAGAAAAAGTCAATATGGCGTTCGCTTTTATGATAAAGGGTTGTATGATGAGGTCAAAGAATTGTTTCAGGAGATGGATCTCTTAAAACATACTAATCGTTTGATCACTATATTACGTATCTTGGGGAGACTGACTGAATGTCGGAATATTAAATTACTTTCTGATGTAGCCTACAATGGTTCTAATAGGCTTCTGGAAGTGAATGAACCGGTCAATAAAGTGTATACCTATTTATTTAATCATTTTAAAGAGAAAGTTCTCCTGCAAGAAGTGGCTGATTATGTAAAGCAGAATCCTTCTGCACTTTGCCGTTACTTTAAACAACGGACAGACAAAAGTATTTTTCAGTGTCTGGCAGAAATCCGGATAGAACATGCTTGTAAATTACTGTCATATTCAAACTTGTCTGTTTCGCAAATAGCTTTTGAGTCCGGTTTCAACAGCGTACCTTATTTTATTAAGCAGTTTCAGAGTATCACTGAAAAGACTCCCGGTGAGTATAGGGAATTGATAGGCAGATAAAGAACCCTCTATGCAAAGTGGCGGAGCGATGGGAGCAAGCTGACTTTTGACGGTTTTCATTTTTCATCTTAACAGCTAAGATACGGATCTTGCGGTTAAATATGAAGTTTATATGCTGATTTTAAGTGTTTTAATCGAAAATAAGAGTAGGAATGGTCAGGGCGTGAACGGAGTTTTATGCGTTTGTTTAACCGTATCCAAGCAAGTATACATGATATCTATTGGGAAAATCAGTGCACAGACCATCTCATGACAGATGAATTGCGAAGAGAGGAGGGGGAACCTTTACCGCTATCTGTGGCAGATGTTATGGAAACTTTAGTTTGGAAAGTTTTGAAATAAAGTAACTTGCACCCAATGTCAGAAACTGATTGAAAACAGTGCCTCTACTTGAAATTTGCCATAATTGATCGGCTGTATCAAGCGTATGCCTGTTGTAAGCGGATAACTCATTCGTAGTACATTCCAGTCGAAAATCAGATCGCCTCCGTATGAACTTTGGTTAATCCACCTACTTTTAGAACTGGCTTGATTGCGCGATAGATCATAAAAGAGGTTTGCACGCAACCGACGGATGTAAATAAGTGAGCCGATGCTCCAATCGGGTGACAGCAGGGGTAAAGCATAATCTGCTTTGAAGGCCCATTGTTGGCGGGTTTGATACTGGAAATGGTATCCTCGGGGTTTTTCCAAAAGATGTTTGGGAAGGTATAATGCTTTGTTGTCAAGATCCTGATACTGATAGCCGACACGGATCATCAGCCCATGATTCCTGATGATTCCCGGCCAGTAAGTAGTCAGGTGGGCGGCATACAGGCTTCCGTAATTTTCAGAATTGAATGGAGTCTTCAGGTATTGCAAACGTAATTGATAGCCTGTGCGGGGGAGAATGTCTCGCTGAGCTTTTCGTCTGTAATCATAGAATAGAATTTCCGGTAGGATATATTGGAAGTTATGGAATTTCCGACTGTGATATTCCTGATATTTATTATTGGTAAAATAATAAGTCAGAGCCGGTTGTATGCCTCGTATTCGTTGGTTGTGTGTTAAGTTAAAAGGGAGATAGACACGTGCTTCTGCTTCCACCAGATTTCGTTGGGTATAATGGCCCTGTGTAATGTCTTGCCCTTTGTCATTCTGTGTCCAGTCTACATTGAAAGCTTTATCACCATAGTCTACCGACAGATTGATAACGGGGAACCAGCCTTGATAGATAAATGACAGTTTACCATGATGATAGCCTTTGTCTATATACCATCCGGCCTGCATGATGGCTGTGTTCAGGGTATTTTGGGACATCAGGGTTGCTCCGGGTTTTACTATTGTACTCAGATCGCTGGCACCTGAGTTCATTGCCTCAGCCACATCATAATAGAAAGGGGCCCAGCTGTGAATTTTGAACGTATGTTCCGCTTTTCTATAACGTTTCGGATTGAAATCGACTGATGTCAGACGTGCCGAGTCCAGGTTGAATTGCTCTTGAGCGGCAAGTGTTTCAACAAATGGCATGGAAGCCGACCGGTTGAGATCTGCCTTTTCAAAGAGCATACTGTCAGTCGGGAGTGAGGCAATGCGATACCCGTCGGCTTGGTAATCAGAGAAGAACAAACGTCCGTCTGACGATCCAAAAGAAGGATCGAAAGCTCCGAAGCGGGCAGCTGTCATTCGGCGGACTTGTCCGTCTGCCGGATTGAGGCTGTAGATGTTGTTGGTGCCGTTGGCTCCCGATTCGAAAAAGATTTTTCCATTTTTCCAAACAGGAGAAGTGATATTGGCGGAAGTTGTTTTTAGCAGTTCTTTCCATATTCCGTTTCCGAAGTTGAATTGTAACAGGCGGATACCGGAATCTGCGACAGCTATCGAGATAATTGTGTCGCCTCCTGCAAATGTCAGTTCTTTGATAAATGCATTATCGGGAACGTCGAAAGCAGCGAGTTCATTACCTTTTTCTGCTTGTATCAGCACGAGTTGGTTTTTACCTTCGACTGTAGGACGTGAAACGGCAATGTGCTGTCCTTGCTCGTCAATGGCCGGGGATAAATAACGTTGTCGGGGAGTGAGGGTTTTTATGTTTTTCTTATCCAGATCATAGTACTTTATAATTGAGTAATTCTGGTGTGTCCAACGTAGTCCGGGTACTAGTTCGCTCCAGTAAACCCGGCCGTTTCGATAGCTCAAACGGCTATTGATACTACCTATATAGTCCAGATGTTTTTCTCTGCCATTATTGATGATCACTAAAGAGTTGATATCTTTCAATCCCGACTTTACGGCAATCACTATAGAATCGTTGATGGGTTGTGGGTATCGATAGGAGGGATAAGTCTCTTTTGCAGGTGATAGATATTGCGGGGACTGTGTACAAGTATCCTGTTTCTCCCACTCTGCACGCAGGAAGTCGAACGTATCATGTTGGAGACGCTTAAAACTACTGCCCGTATAATGCTTAAATGAACCTTCGAACAGTAGGTTCCGAATGTATCTACTGGTGCTTTTATCCCAAATATCGGCTCCGTAGCGTTGACGAGCATAAGAGGTCATATCAAACCCCAGTGCATAGTAGGTACCAGTATAGTTTTTGTAAGATCCCATTAGCCACTTGTCGAAGGAATAGTTCTTTTTTCCTCCTAACATTTGGGCACGGTAAACCATGTTAAATTCCGGTAGTCGTCCACGACCACCGTTAGACATGGCAGTCTCCGTACTTACGGCATCTCCTTCAAGAAACCATACCGGCAAGAAAAAAGAGGCTACTCCGGCTGCCTGTTCACCTATTATATAATAGAGCGGTTTGAAAATGCCGTGCATTACCTTTCCTGTCTGGAAAACATGGCGTGACTCGTGCAGTACCAGATGCTTATCCCAACTTTGGTTATTCAGATCCGAAGAAGGCGTTGTAATAAGTTCCATTCGTCGGGGAGCCCAGGATACCATTCCGTTGGATTGCATGTTGCCCGGATGAAGAATGACCGGAAACTTAGCTTTGATCGGTTTTCCAATGGTCTTTGACATGTGTGGATAAACATTCTCGAGAAAGAGGGCATAACGGTAAGCCATGGAATCGTTTCCTTGCGGATAAACCAGATTGTAGTGGGGTAATCTCGCGATATTCCATTTGAATTTAGCAGGATCCGAGCCGTAATCCATAAATTGAGCATGGAGTCGGAACGATGTCAGCAGGCAAATAAGTGAAAGAAACAGGTATTTTGATTTTAACATGAGCTGATTTTAAATGGTAATCTATCGCAAAGCTATAAAAAAATCTCAGTTCGTTCTGTTAAATTCGTTTATACATCAAGAAATTAGTCATTTCTATGTCACCAACAGATACTGTTTGTTCTTTTTCGATACTATAGCCGTGTTTCTCAAAAAATGGGCGTGCAGTGATGCTCACTTCCGAATAGACAGATACGCCTTGACGGATACGGACATACTCTTCTGCTTTTAGCAATAGGCGCGAAGCTATTCCCTGGCGTTGATAGTCGGGATGTACGAACATGCTATGCAGATATCCTTTAGAGTTGACAGATGTGAATCCTGCCACTTGAGACTTTCTGCTGTCTTCTGCCAACAGAAAGTATAGGTCGCTTTGAAACAGTTCATGCCAACGTTGTAGAGTTCCCCGTCCGGTCCATGCTTGGATTTGTAACCTGTTATAGTCAGCCGAACAGGTATTCTGCACGCTTTGTGTAAATAGGGCTCTAAGCAGATCTATATCTTCAAGAGTTGCTTTTCGGAGTCGGATGGGAGGAATTTGCAGGTGTAAAATGGGGAATGGCTTACCTGTTGCATCCAATGCATCGCGACTGGCAGTCTCAAATCCCATATGTAAATAGAATCCCAGTGCTGCTGCATTTTGTTCGTTTACGTCTACTTTATAGATTCGTTTTTTCCGAATGGCAAATTCAACCAGCCGACTACCGTAGCCATGTCCATGGGCATTCGGACGGACAAACAACATTTCTATGCAATCATTACTTAATCCCATGAAGGCTGCAATAGTTCCTGAATCTTCGCGAATGATGTACAATCGGACTGCGGCAAGATATTCATGTCGGATCAGCGGCTTATAAAATTGTATGTCTGCTTCGGTCAGGAAATGGTGTGTGCTTCGGACAGCTTCTTCCCAGATGGAAAGAAGTTCATCATATACTTTTGGGGAAGGTTGTTCTATCATGACTTATCAATTAAAATTCAGCTTTCTTTTCGATGACCATTCTTTGCCCGGATACGGGGTGGATGAATTCCAGATATTCGGCATGCAGATAAAGGCGTTCTGCCTTCCGTCCATAAAGCTCGTCTCCTACGATAGGGCAGTTTAATCCCAACGGATGAGCTGCATGTACACGCAACTGATGTGTCCGTCCCGTCAGCGGGAAGAAAGCAATACGGGTCTGTCCGTTTTTCCGATCCATCACCCGATATCGGGTGATAGCTGTTTTTCCTAGCTCTTCGTTCACCATTTGTCTGGGTCTGTCAAGATAATCCGGACAGATGGGAAGATCGATAACTCCTTCTTCTTCCGGAAGGATACCATCCAATAGGGCTATATATCGTTTTTTGATGCTTCGGTTTTCAAACTGGGCCTGTAGGTGCCGGTGTACTTCTTGGGTCTTGGCAGCCAGCAGTAATCCTGAAGTGGCCATATCCAATCGATGTACAACGAGGGGACCTGTCGCTTCAGGATAGCGGGCTCTAAGCAGACTGTAGATCGATTGTTCTTCTGACTTTCCGGGTACGGAGAGTACTCCTTCGGGTTTATGAAGAACTAAAAGCCATTGGTCTTCGAAAAGAATCTCCGGCATATTTTGTGACAAAGAGTATCTTTCTGAAGGTGCTGGCTCTACATTGAGACCTTGCAACATGTGTCGCAAAATGGGTTCGCATTTTCCTCTGCAAGACGGATAATAATAACCGTGGTGTCTGATCTCTGTCTTAGGAGATTCCCCCCACCAGAATTCGGCCATGGCAATGGGGCTTAATCCGCTTAGATAAGCATATTGCAATAGTTTCGGGGCAGCACATTCACCTGCTCCGGCTGGTGGTGTTTTTTGAACGGTTTCTTCGAAGATAGCACACAAATTTTTAGTTTCCCCCTTGGCATTCAGGAAGTTGAACTGTTGGAATAGCTTTTGTTGCAATGCTGCCGAACGATTTCTGCGTTCGGCTTTGAGAGCCTCTATCTGTGACGAGAAACTTTCCAGTTCTGTCTTTATTTCGGAAATTTGTTCTTTCCAGTATCTTTCCAAACGCTTGAATTCTGCTTTCTGGTATTGGCTTTCGCGAATCATGGCAGCTTGTTCATTTTCGTTCGGTCGGTGAAGTCTGCGCTGTTCCCGTTTTTCTTTTGCTGCTTTCAGAACTTTTCTGGCCTCTGACAATGCCTGCTGTGAGGAAGCTGTTTCTCTCTCCATCTTTTGTTGGAGTTCCAGATATCGGTCACAGTTTTGTAACTGTCCGATTTGGTGATTGATAGCCGAGATTTGTTCTTCTTCTATCTTGAAGAAACCATCCGGTTTCAACAGATCGTATACCGGCGGTACAAAGAAAGAGTGTGAATTGCTTCCGCACAAATTACCCGAAAAAGCAGCCAAATATCCCGTTTGTCCGTTAGAAGTACGGACTATCAATACGCCGAACATTTTTCCTTTGTCCAATTCTTCTTTCCATCTTGTCTGCTTATTTATGTAAGCCTGTACTTCTCCTGCTGCCATTACACATAACGGATGAGGAGTGTAATGGAAGGGATAAGTAAACAAGCGGGGCAATTCGATGCCGGCAATGGAGGTCTGGAAGGAATGAAACATGCTACTTTATTGGATTTAAACGGATTCTTGTGTGACGATTTTCAAGAGTTCTTCGAAGGAGCTTACTTTATTATATTTAAGCTTCCCACCGTTTGTCTTCGCAAAATGTTTTTTGGCACATTCGATCTTTGCCTCTTCTATTCTCCGATCTTGTAGGGAGGAATCGCTGGCTTTGGTTTCGGCAATAAAATAAGGATACTTCGATAACTTTTGTTTGAAGACGATGGCCCAGTCCGGATGGTATTTTCCCATCGGAGTAGGGATATAGAAATTGGCGGGTAGTTTTACATAAGCTTCTATTTCGTCATTTTCTTCCAGTCTTTCCATGAATGTTTTTTCATTTTGGGAGTCGAATCTCACATGATCGTACAGATGTTTATCTGCTTTTATTGTGTTTACTCCCAAACGCCCCTGAATAGTTGCCCGGGTAAAGACCGATACATCATAGTACTGGTCGATTGGGGTATATTCGATATGTTTTACTATCAGACATGCTTTTTCTTCGTTAATCAGTTCCGAAGCCTTGATAATAAAATCCTCGGGATTGTTTTTGAATTGGCCGAATACATTCGGTTTTATCCGGGAGAGAATCTGAGCAACTGCCTGTCGGGTCAGATTGGTGGCGTCTGTGAGTTTACCGAGCAAGTCATATTTTACTTGATCGTTTGCCATGGCATCTATCTTTTCATAGTGCGCCTGATTGGCATCTACCTTAAATGCCTCTCCCGAAATTAAAGCTGCTTTGGACTTGATTTTTTCCATTTGGCCCGTAATGACAGAAAGATAGAGCTGGGATACTCTTAACTTTTCATTTAAACTTTCGATCGCTCTCTCTACCAATTCTTTTTCGTCAAACTTTACGGTGTAGGTTGACTTACTGCATAACAGCTTTAACAGTTCCTGAAGTTTGCTGTTTTCAAGTTTATCTTTTGACAACCGAAGATTTTATTGCCGAGAGTGGTTTTGATTTCATAAAACAAAACATATCTTCAATAAATATAGACTTTTCACCATATCTGAAATTACACAAAATTTCAATAACGGAGCTTAACGATATTTTTATAAACTGTTACGGCAAAAATATTAATGAGCTGATTTACTTTTACCGTATGGAATTTGCAAAGTACGCGGTTTTCAAGGTAGGAAATACTCATTACGAAAAGTATTATAATCAATGCGGTTTTAAATCTCCCGAAGAATTTTACAGTGAATTTTTCCAGAGAATGGACGAGGCAAAAAAGGCATATTGTTAAATACAATTGAAATAATCGGCAGCCAGGGAGTATTGAGCTGTCAGAAATTCTGGAAAGGTGCCACGGAAACCGGAACCTTGCGGCAAAAGAGCTGGGGATCAGTACGACGACGCTCTGGCGGAGGATGAAGAAATATGGCGTAGAAGCAAAGTATGATGAATAGCTGATGAGAAATAAAGAATAAAAAAGATAGGACAGACTTTTTAATACCCGTTGTGAGGGTGAAGGAAAGGCTGTCCTGTTTTTTGACGAAAATCTGTAAGTAAACTTATCTGTCAAGAATATTTTCTTATATAGGCAAAACTGTACACGGATATGGAAGGTGTGTGCACAGGAATCCGTGTCTGGGATTTAAAAATATCACAACTGCAAGGCAAGATATAAAAGCACTGCATCCTTGAAAACACGCGGATTCAGTCCGCATTTCTGGTAAATATGATTCAACTTGTACTGTACTGTGTTTTTGTGAAGAAACAGCTTCTGGCTGGTTCCGAGAAGAGACATATTTGCTTCAAAGTAAGTCTGAAGCAGATTTCTTTCTTCATCAGAAAGTGCAGAGATCGTTTTTTGCAGATAAGCATTTTTTTCCTGCTCCGAGATGGAAGAGAGCAGAATTTCCAGTGTCATATCATCGAAAAAAGCAATCCCGTTTTCTGAACTCCGGCAGTATTTCAGCGCAGTGAGTGCAGACTGGTAAGAAAGAGAAAGCTGGAAAAGCTGACATTTCTTTCCGACTGCAATGGAGAGCAAAGCTCCACAGTTTGCGGTAAAATCAGCCAGTATCTGATAGAGAGCGGCTTTGCCGGAGTTTTCCAGCACGGCAAGATATTCATTTGGATAATAAAAGGTATAAAGAGTAATACCAAGCGTGCCGAAAAGTCCGATGATCTTCTGTTCAAGGGAAGAAGAGTTGTTGTGTCCATCCGGTGATGACTGGATGATCAGAAGCCGTTTCTTTGTCCCTGGATTTACCTGAAGATCTGAAAGGCAGGTGTCCAGATAATCCGGATCAGCAATCTCATTCCGGATCAGGGCATCGATAACAAAGTGTTTTTTATCTTCCAGAGAGCGGCTCAGTCGGTTCAGCTCTTTTTCACGGATCAGCAGATGGGTAATCCGGTCGGCAAGATGGACGTACTGGCGGACCTGGTTAAGTTCTCCGGTAATTCCGATCACTGCAAGAAAACTGCCGTGATAATAGAGTGGCATATTGATCCCTTTTTGTGTTCCGGGAAAATCATCATCTGAAAAAACTTCGATTGTCTGTTCTGTCTGGGCGGCTTTGTGACCGATGGCATGAAACGTACCAATCCGGTCGGCGTTGGTACTTGCAAAAATCATTCCCTGCTTATCGATAAAATTGATATCCTGTCCGCAGGTGTCTTTGATCGTGTTTACTACCTGAAAGGCAAGTGATTTGTCTAACTTCATTTTAAACATCCTCCGATTTTGGAAAAGAAGTTGCGGGAATGATGCAGATGCTTATCCGGTATTTAACAGGATAAAGAGAACGGTATCATTACCACTTATTTAAGAATTGTAGCATTATTTGGAGAGAGGAACAAGGTGGAAAGGTACAAGGGGAAGATTACATAAAAGAAGAACTGGAAAATGTATATAATTCACAAAAATGCAATATATGAATGAAAGATTTCAAAATAAGAAATAAAACAATTGCTGAAAAAGTATAGATTGACAGAAAAATATCATGTTGAAATCAAAATGAAATGATTTTGAAAACTTCATTACTATATAACTATATATGAAAAACTGTAAAGAATACATAAAAAAGTACATAGGTATTGATGAAAGCGTCAATAGAATTTATGCCTTTTTTTTCGTACAATAGCATTGTCAGATAAATGACAGCGCGCTGACATAATGAACGAGTAGAGGAAAGATTAGTAAAGAGATAACCAAATATGAGCGAATCAACTAGAATGATGCTGGGACTGGCAATCGGTAAAAAGAAAGAAGAATGGGCACTTGCAATTCAGCTTGGAAAGTGCCCCTTTATGGATAATATGTAGGCAATTTGCGTTATGGAAGTTGCCTGCATATTTGTCATTGCTTAAAACTACATAGGCGGATTGTTTACGGCAAAACTTAATCTGCAATATTTGCGATCACTGAGAGGTTTGCAGAGTCATCCAGAGAAATGGTAACAGAAGAACTGTTATCAATGGTTCCGGAGAATGTGTTAGAAAAGGATGTTCCATTTGCAGCTTTTCCGGAAACATGGATAGAATAAACACTGGATCGAGGAAGTTCTACAGTTTCGGAAGAACCTGCCTTCACAAGTGAAAGCTCTTCATTTGATGAAGAATCATTGTTACAGATGAAATGAAGATCTGTCAGGTCGTAGATCGTTGTGTTGTTGATGGTAAGTGTTTTTGGCTGACTGGACAGATCTGTGCCGGTTGTTTTTCCACAGGCAAGGACGGTCAGTCCGATAAACATGGCTGCGACCACACAGATGGTCAGTGTAAGAAAAGAATGTTCTGCTTTTTTCATAATATAAAAACCTCCATAAAGTATTGAAATCGTTTCTTTATATTATGATAACACTGAAATCTTTTGTTTGCCTAGTGTGGGAAAAGAAGAAAATCATAAAGAAAAGAGAGTATTTCTGTAAAAAATATACAAAAACACTCTCTGAAATTTGTAAATAATGTTAAAACTATAACAGACGGAATACCTGTTCTACAGCTGCTGTCATATTTGATTTTGCATTTTCGGGATCCATTGCTTCGGCTAGTGTTGTGATCCCACGGACGATCGGGAAGAATGCATCGATTCCGGCCGCATTGCAGGCTGTTGCTTCCGGGGTGACGCTTCCGGCAAAAGCAACGACTTTGGAACCGTATTTTTTTGCAAGTCTTGCCACACCGACAGGAGCTTTTCCCATAGCGGTCTGGTGATCGAGGCGTCCCTCGCCGGTAACAGTGATATCTGTATCTTCTAATTCTTTTTCCAGTTCGACAGCGTTAAGAATCAGATCGATTCCAGGAGTCAGCGTAGCATTTAAATAACTGAGAAATGCAAAGCCAAGACCACCTGCAGCACCAGCACCTTCTGCAGATGCATAATCATTATGAAGAAATTTGGAGGTAACAGAAGCATAATGATTCATTGCCTGATCCAGTTCTTCTGCTATTTCCGGTGTGACACCTTTTTGCGGACCATAAATATAGGTAGCTCCGTTCTTTCCGCAAAGTGGATTAGTTACATCACAGGCAATATGAAAATTGCATTCTTTGAGAATTGGGTTAGCTTTTTCTATTATAATAGAAGATACCCGTTCAAGCGCCTGTCCGCCTTCGCCGACATCCTGTCCATTTTCATCGGAAAATTGATAGCCAAGTGCCTTAAGCATTCCAATTCCACCATCATTTGTTGCGCTTCCTCCAATTCCAATAATGAAATTGCGGATACCGCGTTCCATGGCATCTGCGATCATTTCACCGACACCGTAAGTGGTTGCAGTAAGTGGATTTTTTTCAGATTCTCTTACCAGGATAATTCCGGCAGCGGCAGCCATTTCGAGGATGGCAGTATTTTTTTCTGCCAGATATCCGTAATGTGCATTTACCGGAGTACCAAGAGGACCAGTCACTGTAAGATCAATACGCTCACCACCAAGTCCTGCAATCAG
>ERZ773195.1607-NODE-1607-length-16092-cov-15.090354_pt1 | contig 16092 bp, 16 predicted proteins | sample MGYA00580530_ERZ773195 | MGnify/ENA primary metagenome ERZ773195 (study PRJEB29015, sample SAMEA2737751) | human gut metagenome | biome: human gut; feature: human-associated habitat; material: faeces | place: China | collected 2012 ...
ATTTGCAACTTGCTCTGGCACTCACAACCCATAGTGAATTGCGTAAACTGAAAAATTTTACTTCACGTACCTGAAACCAACGCCAGAGCTAATTTGTAAATTTTTCTGGAGAAAGAGAATGTCCCCCTTCTTCCGTCGCATCGAAAAAACTTATATTTAAAATAATCCCCGTAAATCCGTCCCTTCTGCCAAATTCCAAAGACTCCCAGACCATGCCGTTAACCAGCCATTTCATTGTCTATAAAAAATCCCGGCATTGAGATTCAAGCAAAATTCAATCTTTCCATGGTACCGTAGAAAGAAAGGAAAATTATTCCTACAATACCTATTGACATGATAGGAATTAAGGGGTATGATAAACGAAAGTCAAGGGAGGCGGAAACATGAAGCGAAAATCATTTTCAATGGTAAAGAAAATAGCGGTACTGTCCATGGCAGCAATTCTGTTGATTGGATGTACCGGATGCGGAAGCAAAAAGAGTCATGTACGGACAATCACCAACGTCTCCTACGATCCGACAAGAGAATTTTATGAAGCATATAATCCTCTGTTTGAGAAATATTATAAGGAAAAAACGGGAAAAGAAGTGAATATTATTCAATCCCACGGAGGTTCCGGTGCACAGGCACGTTCCGTCGTGGAGGGATGCAATGCTGATGTCGTTACACTGGCACTGGAGCATGATATCACACTGATCGAGCAGACCGGACTGATTGAAAAAGGCTGGGAACAGGAATTTGCCGATGACAGTTCCCCATACACTTCGACGATTGTTTTCCTCGTCCGGAAAGGCAATCCGAAACAGATCAAAGACTGGGACGATCTGGTGAACAAAAAGGTTGAGATCATCACCCCGGACCCGAAGAGCAGTGGTGGTGCCTGCTGGAACTTTTTAGCAGCACTTTCCTATATAAAGGAGCAGACCGATGATGAGAAGGAACAGAAAGCATTTCTGCAGAAACTTTACTCGCAGGTTTCCGTCATGGATTCCGGTGCGCGCGGTTCCACTACCACGTTTGTGGAAAACCAGAAAGGGGATGTGCTGATCGCGTGGGAAAATGAGGCAATTACTACGATGAAAAGTTATCTGGATGAATATGAGATGATTACGCCGAGTGTCAGTATTCTGGCACAGCCGAGTGTGGCGATTGTGGATGACAACGCAGATGCCAATGGCACGCAGGAAGTGAGCCGCGAGTACCTGAATTATCTGTACACCGATGATGCGCAGCGGCTGGCGGCAGAGTATGGTTACCGTCCGAGCAATGAATCAATTCTGAAGGAATTTTCCGACCGTTTTGACCTGAATGTGAAATTATATACGATCAAAGATTACGGCGGCTGGAACGAAGCATATAAGAACTATTTTGACGATGGAGCAATGTTTGATGAAATCTACGGCAACGAATAAGACAAAAAAAGTACGTGTGATACCGGGGTATCACCTCACATTGGGAATTACAGTGACAATGCTTTCCCTGATTGTGCTGATCCCGCTGGCATCTGTGATGGTTTCCGCATTAAAACTGCGTCCGGCAGAGTTCTGGTCCCTGATCACGAAGCCGACCGTGCGGCATGCATTTGCGACCAGCATCGGATGTTCGTTTATTGCGGCACTTATAAACAGTGTGTTCGGTGTGATCATTGCCTGGGTGCTTGTAAGATATGAGTTTCCGGGAAAACGTATCCTCGATGGCTGTATTGAGCTTCCGTTTGCACTGCCGACTTCGGTAGCAGGTATCACACTTTCTAAAATGTATTCCGAAAACGGAATCCTCGGGACTCCGCTTGCAAAACTTGGCATCAAAGTATCCTACACACATCTGGGACTGGTCATTGCACTGGTGTTTGTCGGAATTCCGTTTGTCATCCGTGCCGTGCAGCCGGTACTCGAAAAACTTGACGGACAGTATGAAGAAGCAGCATTTATGCTTGGAGCCAACCGGTTTCAGACCTTCCGCAGAGTGCTTCTTCCGGAGATGATGCCCCCGGTTTTAACCGGATTTGGGCTTGCCTTTGCCAGAGGAATTGGTGAGTACGGAAGTGTCATTTACATATCCGGAAACAGTGCAAGGGAACATACGCAGGTGATCTCCTATGTGATCATGCAGAAGCTTGGATATATTGATTATGCGAGTGCCACGGCAATCGCGCTGGTAATGTTGATTTTGTCGTTTGTTTTACTGCTTGCTGTGAATATTGTACAGATGAAACAGGCAGCCAGAACCAACAATGTGTAAGTGCAACAGGGAACCAACCAATTCGTTTTAAGAAAGGGAGTTCGTTTTTATGGAACAAAAGAAAAGTACGAAATACATCTTAATAGCCATCAGCGTTCTTTTCATATTTGTTATGCTGATTCTTCCCCTGTTTTCGATTCTCTTCAGTGCGTTGAAAGAAGGATTTGCTTTTTACATACAGGCGATCACAACCGAATATGTGCGTTCGGCTCTTTTGGTCACATTGCTTGCAACCGTGATCGCGGTAGTTGTCAATACGTTTTTTGGAATCGTGGCGGCATGGCTTTTAACGAAGTTTTCCTTCCGTGGGAAACAGGTGCTTGCCACGCTGATCGATATCCCGTTTTCAATCTCTCCCGTCATTGTAGGTCTTGCCTTTTTGATGACCTTCGGACGGCTCGGCTGGACGTATCCGGCAATCCGGGCGATCAACCAGTTTTTCGGAACAAACATCCGCATTACGTTTGCGTTACCGGGTGTGGTGCTTGCCACAATTTTTGTCACTTTCCCGTTTGTATCGCGTGAGATCATCCCGATCTTAAATGCACAGGGCAAAGACGAAGAGGAGGCTGCAGCATTGATGGGAGCCGGGGGATTTACGATTTTCCGGAAAATTACCCTTCCCCAGATGAAATGGGGGCTGATCTATGGTATCATTTTATGTACGGCGCGTGCGTTAGGCGAGTTTGGAGCAGTCAATGCACTCTCAAAGACCAGAGGGCAGACATTTACCCTGCCGCTGGAGATTGATGCCTTATATATGTCGGGGACGGATACTTCCATCACCTCCGCATTTGCGGTATCTTCCATTCTGGTCATTATTGCGGTGATCGTGCTGATACTCAGAAACATTTTTGAATACAGAAGCAAAAACAGTAAAGGCATACAGTAAGGAGTCAGGCTATGTACGTGGAAATGAGAGATATTTGTAAAAATTACGGAAACTTCCGGGCTTCCGACCATGTCAGCTTTGGCATTGAAAAAGGAAAATTAGTCGCACTGCTTGGACCTTCCGGAAGCGGAAAGACCACACTGCTTCGCATGATCGCGGGGCTTGAGACACCAAACAGCGGCGATATCTATATTGACGGGCAGCGTGTCAACGATGTGCCGGCGGCAAAACGAGGCATCGGTTTTGTATTTCAGAACTATGCATTGTTCCGTTATATGACCGTCTACGACAACGTAGCCTTTGGTCTCGAACTTGCCAAGGTGCCGAAAAAAGAAATCAAAAAGCGCGTGACCGAACTGTTGGAACTGACCGGATTAAGCGGAATGGAAAAGCGTTATCCGAACCAGTTGTCCGGCGGGCAGCGTCAGCGAGTGGCATTTGCCCGCGCACTTGCACCGAATCCGCAGGTACTTCTTCTCGATGAGCCGTTTGCGGCAATCGATGCAAAAGTCCGCACAGAACTTCGCAACTGGCTTCGCGAGATGGTTGTGAAGCTTGGCATCACAAGCATCTTTGTCACTCACGATCAGGATGAAGCTGTCGAGGTGGCAGACGAGATTATCATTACAAACCATGGACATATCGAGCAGATGGGAACGCCAATGGAGATTTACAAATCACCGGACACGCCGTTTGTGGCACAGTTTATTGGCCATTCTTCCATCGTAGAGCATTACGAGCGCCTGCTTGGTTTTGATCCGGTGGAGGGGGCGACCCACGCGGTCATCCGGCCGGAGTTTGTCCGGATGTCAAGAAGCGAACCGCCGCAGCATATGAGTGCCGCCGAGCGTGGCATCGTTAAGGATGTTATTTTCCGGGGCAATCATCTGGATGTTGTCGTTGATGTGGGAGGTATCCCGATCGTCACCGAGCGCTCACTTGAAAAAGATCCGGTAGAGATCGGTGAAAAAGTGTATGTCTTAATCTACCGGCTTTACATATTTGATGAAAACCAGACCTATCTCGTAGAAAATAGAGAGATGCAGGAAGGCGAGGTCTTCTACATTTAATCACAAGGAAGGATTACTTATGAAAATCGAGGGAAAAAAAATACTCCATACGGATGTCCTCATCATCGGCGGCGGCACAGCAGGCTGCTACGCGGCAATGACCATCCGTGAACAATCCGATTATTCCATAATCATAGCAGAAAAAGCCAACATCAGGCGCAGCGGCTGTCTGGCAGCCGGAGTCAACGCGCTCAATGCCTATATCACCAAAGGTCATGTTCCGCAGGATTACGTGGACTACGCCACAAAAGATGCCGACGGCATCGTCCGGCCGGATCTGCTTTTGACCATGTCCGAAGAACTCAACCGTGTGACCGCCAAAATGGAACAGCTTGGTCTGGTCATCTTAAAAGACGAAAACGGCGAGTATGTGGCAAGAGGAAACCGCAATATCAAGATCAACGGGGAAAATTTTAAGCCGCTTCTTGCAGATGCTGTCAGCAAATTAGACGATGTGACCGTCATCAACCAGTTAAACATCACCGATTATCTGGTAAACAATAATAAGATCGAAGGAGCCGTCGGTTTTTCCATTGCAGACGGTACGGCCTACGAGATCCGCGCAAAAAAAGTGCTGATCGCAACCGGAGGAGCAGCAGGACTTTACCGTCCGAACAATCCGGGCTTTTCCCGTCATAAAATGTGGTATCCGCCGTTTAACACCGGAGCCGGATATGCCATGGGAATTGAAGCCGGAGCCGAGATGACCACATTTGAGATGCGCTTTATCGCCCTGCGCTGTAAAGATACGATCGCTCCGACCGGAACGATTGCACAGGGTGTCGGAGCAAAGCAGATCAACGCACACGGAGAAGTGTATGAGACAAAATACGGTCTGACTACTTCCCAGCGTGTGTACGGAACTGTTGAAGAAAACGTACAGGGACGCGGACCATGTTATCTTCGCACCGAAGGCATCTCCGCAGAGCAGGATGAATCGCTCTTAAAAGCATACTTAAACATGGCACCGGGACAGACACTCAAGTGGGTGGAATCCGGGAAAAATCCAAGTGAGCAGAACGTGGAAATTGAGGGAACCGAGCCGTACATCGTAGGTGGTCATACCGCCAGCGGTTACTGGGTAGACACCGAACGAGAGACAACGATCCACGGACTCTATGCTGCCGGAGATGTGGCAGGCGGCTGTCCACAGAAATATGTAACCGGCGCACTGGTGGAGGGCGAGATCGCAGCCCATTCCATCGTGCAGAAATTAAACGAAGAACAGGTGGCAGATACGGCGGCTTCTGATGAAGAAGCGGTTCTTGAAAATAAAATTGCCGAGTATGATGCATTTCTCACAAAGCAGGACCCGGCATTTACCGTTGAGGAACTCGAGGAAGCCATGCAGAAAGTCATGGATCAGTATGCAGGCGGAATCGGAACCCATTACCAGTTCAACGAAAAGCAGCTTGCCATGGCGGAAGAAAAAATAAAGAAACTGCAGATCCTTGCAAAAGGACTTGCGGCAGCCGATATGCATGAGCTGATGTTTATCTATGAGCTGAAAGAACGCCTGACCGTGTGCTTGACTGTGATCGCACATCTGCGTGCACGCAAGGAGACACGCTGGCACAGTTTCGCGGAGAATCTGGATTATCCGGAGAAGAGTGATGCATGGCTCTGCTATGTAAACTCGAAAAAGAACGGGGACCAGATTACGATGATCCGCAGAGATCTGGTGAAAGGAGGAGAAACCTATGAGCATCGCGATTGATTCCATGAAATGCAGGGCATGTGGAAAATGTCTGGATGTCTGTCCGGGAAGCCTGATCGTGCGCGGCGAAGACAAAAAAGCCGTGATCCGGTATCCGAAGGACTGCTGGGGATGTGCCTCCTGTATCAAGGAGTGTCCATTTGAAGCGATCTCCTATTACCTGGGTGCCGACATCGGCGGCATGGGAAGCCAGATGACCGTTCATACCGAAGGAGATCTGTTACACTGGCGAATTAAAAAAACAGATGGTACAATAGAAACAATTGTTGTGAATAAAAAGGATTCGAATAAATATTAAGGAGGAAGATCATGAGTCAATTATCTCATCTTGATGCACTCGAAGCGGAAGCAATCTACATTATCCGTGAGGTAGCGGCAGAGTGTGAAAAACCAGTAATGCTTTATTCCATAGGAAAGGACAGTTCGGTAATGCTTCATCTTGCCATGAAAGCATTTTATCCGGAGAAGCCGCCATTTCCATTTTTACATGTGAACACGACATGGAAATTCAAGGAAATGATTCAGTTCCGTGATGAGACGGCAAAGAAACTGGGGATTAACATGATCGAGTATATCAACGAGGACGGTGTAAAGCGTGGCATCAATCCGTTTGATTACGGCAGCCAGTACACCGACATCATGAAGACACAGGCATTAAAACAGGCGTTGAATAAATACGGATTTACTGCAGCATTCGGCGGCGGACGTCGTGATGAGGAAAAATCCCGTGCAAAAGAGAGAATTTTCTCTTTCCGTAATGAGAATCATGCATGGGACCCGAAGAACCAGAGACCGGAGATGTGGAAACTTTATAACTCCAAGATCAACAAGGGTGAGAGTATTCGTGTGTTCCCGATTTCCAACTGGACGGAGACGGATATCTGGGAGTACATAAAGAGAGAAAACATCGATATCGTGCCGCTGTATTTTGCAGCAAAGCGTCCGGTGATTGAGCGTGACGGACAGATTATCATGGTGGATGATGATCGTCTGAAACTTCGTCCGGGTGAGAAAATTGAATACAAGAATGTGCGTTTCCGTACCTTGGGATGCTATCCACTGACCGGTGGAATCGAATCCAACGCGACCACATTAGATGAGATTATTGACGAGACCTTGAGTGCTGTAGAGTCTGAGCGGACCACCCGTGTCATTGACAACGAGGCAGCCGGCAGCATGGAACGAAGAAAGAGGGAGGGTTATTTCTAAAATGAGCGGATTATTGAAATTTATTACCTGCGGTAGTGTAGACGATGGAAAGTCCACACTGATCGGACATATTTTATACGATTCCAAACTGCTTTACGCAGATCAGGAGAAAGCGTTGGAGCTGGATTCCAAAGTAGGAAGCCGCGGCGGCGCAATCGATTACTCCCTCCTTCTGGACGGACTGATGGCAGAGCGTGAACAGGGTATCACCATTGATGTGGCATACCGTTACTTTACAACCGAAAAGAGAAGCTTTATCGTGGCAGATACTCCGGGACATGAGGAGTACACAAGAAACATGGCAGTCGGTGCATCCTTTGCAGACCTTGCCGTTATCCTTGTGGATGCAAAGCAGGGAGTGCTCGTACAAACCAGAAGACATGCCAGAATCTGTGCACTGATGGGAATCCGTTACTTTGTATTTGCTGTAAATAAGATGGATCTTGTCGATTACAGTGAGGAGCGTTTCAAGGAGATCGTTGACCAAATTCAGGAACTTTCCAAGGAACTGCATTTAGCAAGTGTCAAGATCATTCCGGTATCTGCAACCGAGGGTGACAATGTCACCACCCATTCCGACAATATGCCATGGTACACGCAGGAGCCACTGCTTGCTTACTTAGAGAATATCGATGTGAGCGAAAAGAAGCAGGAAGAAGGCTTCTATATGCCGGTACAGCGTGTCTGCCGTCCGGATCACACGTTCCGTGGTTTCCAGGGACAGATCGAGAGTGGCGCTGTATCGGTCGGTGATACAATCGTGACTCTGCCAAGCAATGAGCATGCAAAAGTAAAGAGCATTTTAGTCGGAGATAAAGATGCACAGACTGCAGATGCAGGCCGTCCAGTTACCATCCAGCTTGACAAGGAAGTGGATGTATCCCGCGGATGTGTTCTCGCAAAAGATACGAAGCTTCCGGTCAGCAAGAAATTTACCGCAACAATCCTCTGGATGGACGATGAGGAACTGACCGTCGGCAAAGATTATCTCGTAAAACTCGGTACACGTACGATTCCGGGTATCTTAAAGAATATCCAGTACAAGATTGATGTCAACACCGGTGAATTTATTCCGGTTGGCCGCCTGCGCAAGAACGAGATTGCGGTCTGCGATCTGGTATTGCAGGAAGAGATCGTCATTGATGCTTTTGCAAAGCATAAGACATTGGGAGAACTGATCCTGATCGACCGTATTTCCAACATGACCTCCGCATGTGGTGTTGTGGAAAATCCAACGCTCGATGAGACGAAAGACTTAAAATGCGCATTTGCCCACGGAAATCTCAAGGCAAACGGAGATATCTTCGAGGAATATTACTATGACCTTGAGGCTATGAACGTCTTTAAGGTACAGCCTTCCGATAAAACTTACACGATCGGTGATGTGATTCCGGTCAAGGGTGAGACGTATCAGTATCCGGACAGCTTTGATGTGGTTGTTCTGCGTGAGCAGGTAGCGGTATCCATCCGTGACCAGAAGGTTACTGCCATTATTCCGCTTGCTGACTTTGCATACAACGATGTGCCTGTCGTCAACGGCCGTGGATTTGCAGTTCATGTAACAAGTGCCGCAGATGTGGATGCGTTCAAGAAGGAGCTTTCCGCAGAGGGCAGTGAGATTTCTGAGAACTTCTTTAATAAGTGGGTTGATTTTGAGACTTACCGCCGCATCGTATTTAAGGATGAGCACTGGACAGAATAGTAATTTTATTATGAGAATGGAATCCCTGCTGGTTTTCACCAGTGGGGATTTTTTGGTGGAAAAATAAGTGGAAATAAAAGGTTGACAATAGGGTATGATTGCGGTATATTAACTATAACATATTAAACCTATTAGATAAGTATGAATTAGGGGAAATGAAATGGGATTCAACACAGAACTACTACATGGTACAAAAACCGGAGATCCGGTGACCGGAGCCACACTTACCCCGGTGTACCAGTCCAGTGCTTTCTTTCAGCCATCGGCAGAGCAGCATGAGAAGCTGTTTCACAACAAAGCTGCTGGATATTCTTACACAAGAATCAATAACCCGACCATCGCAGCATTTGAAGAACGCATGACGGTTCTGGAAAAAGGTGTGGCATCCGTTGCCTGTGCATCCGGCATGGCGGCAATTACCAATGCCCTTCTGAATATCGTAGGAAGTGGTGATGAGATCATCACAAGCACCAGCCTGTATGGAGGAACGATTGATCTTTACCACGATCTGGAAGCGTTTGGGATTACAACAATTTTTGCAGATACGAATGATCTGGAAGATCTCGAATCCAAGATCACGGATAAGACGAGAGTCATCTTCGCGGAGACGATTGGAAATCCAAAGCTGGATGTGACCGACATCCCGGCACTTGCAGAGATCGCAAAGCGGCACAATCTTCCGCTCATGATCGACAATACGGTAGCTACCGCGTTTCTCGTTCGTCCGCTCGAACTTGGCGCAGACATCGTAATCAATTCCACATCCAAATATATCAACGGCAACAGTAGTGCCATCAGTGGTGTGATCACCGATGCGGGAAGATTCAAATGGGATCTGGAGCGGTATCCGGGCATGAAAGACTATAAAAAGTTTGCAAAATTTGCCTTTACTGCAAAACTGAGAAACGGATTGTTCCGCAACATGGGAGCCTGTATGGCGCCGCAGACTGCATACTATAATCTGCTTGGTATGGAGACACTGGGGCTTCGTATGGAGCGGGCGTGTGACAACGCAATGCAGCTTGCGGCTTATCTGGAAACCATTCCGGGAATCAGCGTAAACTATCCGGGACTTGCATCGAGTCCGTGGAACGGTGTGGCAAAGCAGTTGCTGGATGGAAGATTTGGAGCAATTTTAACCATTCGCGTGGGAAGCAAGGAACGCGCTTTTGCAATCATGAATGCGCTGACGATTCCACAGATCGTATCCAATATCGGAGATACCAAGACACTGATCGTGCATCCGGAATCCACACTGGCGGCACACTCAACCGAGCAGGAAAAGATTGACGCTGCCGTATTTGATGATATGATAAGAATAAGTGTCGGTATTGAGGATATCGAAGATCTGAAGCAGGATTTTACAGCAGCAATCCAAAATACCGCCGGATAAACAAAGAAAAATACACAAGGTTTAAAGGAGAGAGTAATGGCTGTTGATTATGCTACATTGAAAAAAGGCGGATTTATGCGCCAGAAACAAAAAAATAATTTTTCCCTGCGGCTGGCTGTGGTAGGTGGAAATCTTACAGCAGAGAATTTACAGATTATCGCAAAGGTTGCAGAAAAATACGGAGACGGACACGTACATCTGACTTCCCGTCAGAGTGTGGAAATCCCATTTATCAAACTTGACGATGTAGAAGAAGTTAAGGAAGTGCTGGCAACCGGGGGATGTAAGCCGGGTGTGTGTGGACCGCGTGTCCGTACGATTACAGCCTGTCAGGGATCGGCGGTATGCCCTAGTGGAAATATTGACAGTTATGATATTGCAAAAAAACTGGATGAGCGTTATTTTGCAAGAGAACTTCCGCATAAGTTTAAATTTGGTGTAACCGGATGCCAGAACAACTGCTTAAAGGCAGAAGAAAATGATGTCGGAATCAAGGGTGCATCCATTGTGGAATGGGAGGAAGCAGCCTGCATCAACTGTGGGATCTGTGAGAAGACCTGCCGCGTGGATGCAATCAGCACCGTGGACGGAAAAATCGTTCTCGATGAGGAAAAATGTAACAACTGCGGACGCTGTGTAAAGGCCTGTCCGACCGATGCATGGAAAGCGACACCTGCATTTGAGGTATCTTTCGGTGGACTGTTTGGAAACCGCGTATACAAGGGCGAGAATTATCTTCCGCTTGTGACATCCGAGGAACAGTTATTCCGCATTACCGATGCGGCAATCCAGTTCTTTGATGACAATGCCAATCCGGGAGAGCGTTTCCGCATGACACTCGAGAGAGTGGGACTTGATAAATTTGAAGAGAAGATAAAGGAGGCATACAATGGCTGATTTTACAATTGATGAAACTGTAGATATTACGGATGTGGTCTGCCCGATGACGTTTGTCAAGGCAAAGGTGGCCATGGAAGAGTTAGAGATCGGACAGGTGCTTTCCGTACATATGAACGATGGAGAGCCGGTGCAGAATGTACCGAGAAGTTTCAAAGAAGAAGGACAGCAGGTATTAAAGCTGATCGACAATGAGGATGGAACCTATGACCTTATTGTAAAGAAACTTGAGGAGTAAACGAAAGAGGTTAGGCATGGCAGCAAGAGTAAGTAAAGAGAATTTTGAAGCAGAGGTTTTGCAGGCTTCTACACCGGTATTGGTGGAGTTTTATTCCGATTCCTGCATTCCGTGCAAGCAGATGTCACCGATTCTTGGCGATATCGAAGATGATTATGAGGATCGCTTAAAAGTGGTCAAAGTCAATGCAAATTTTGACGGGGAACTGGCAGAACAGTATTCCGTTATGGTTTCTCCGACCATCCTGTTTTTCAAAGATGGAAAGGAAGCAGAGCGTGTGCGCGGTCTGATTAAGAAACCGGAACTGGAAGCAATTGTGAAAAAATATATTTAGGAGGAGTTACCGATGAAAGTAACAATCGCAGGAAACGTAAAAGATATCAAAGAGGGAACGACGCTGGCACAGCTCGTTGTTGACGAGAAGGTTGAAAATCCGGAATATGTGACCGTTACCGTAAACGATGATTTCGTAGAAAATCACGATCTTGCAAACGTAACATTAAAGGAAAACGACGTGGTTGAGTTCTTATACTTCATGGGAGGAGGAAGCTTCTAATGGCATTTACCAATGAGCAGATGGAGCGTTACAGCCGTCACATCATCCTGCAGGAGGTTGGTGTGAAGGGACAGAAAAAGCTCCTTAACGGAAAAGTTTTGATTATCGGTGCGGGCGGACTCGGTGCACCGGCAGCAATGTATCTTGCCGCAGCCGGTGTGGGCACCATCGGTATTGTGGATGCAGATGAAGTGGATCTGTCCAACTTACAGCGTCAGATCATTCACGGCACTGCGGATGTAGGAAAAGCAAAAGTAAAATCTGCAAAAGAGACCATGAACGCAATGAACCCGGATGTAACGGTAAATACATACCGTGAGTTCGTTACTTCTGAAAATATTATGGATCTCATTAAAGATTATGATTTCATCATTGATGGAACCGATAACTTCCCGGCAAAATTCTTAATCAACGATGCCTGTGTAATGGCAAAGAAGCCATTCTCCCATGCAGGAATTATCCGGTTCAAGGGTCAGCTCATGACCTATGTTCCGGGAGAAGGACCATGCTACCGTTGTGTATTCAAAAATCCACCACCAAAGGACGCAGTTCCGACCTGTAAGCAGGCAGGTGTCATCGGCGCAATGGGTGGTGTCATCGGTTCTTTACAGGCAATGGAAGCAGTCAAATATCTGATCGGGGTAGGAGATCTCTTAACCGGAAAGCTTTTAACCTTTGATGCATTAAAGATGGAATTCCATACAATCAAACTGCCAAAGGCAGATCATAAGTGTGCAATCTGTGGCGATCATCCGACCATCACAGAACTGATCGATTACGAGCAGGTAGAGTGCCCGGATCATTGAAATGCATCGTAAGATGCATTTCCTACGCAGTTCGTCTCCGCGAAGCGGACTTTTATATGCGAACTGCTCCACATGAGGTATCGCGTAAGCGATATCTCCTACGCAAATCGCTTCTGCGAAGCAGACTTTATATGCGATTTGCTCCTTGAAAAGGAGGAAAATGTTATGCTTACCATGAAAAAAGCAGACTATGAAAAAATCTTAGCCCATGCAAAGGAAAATCTTCCAGAAGAAGCATGTGGTTTAATTGCAGGTACCAAAGATGGTGATAAAAAAATCATTGAGAAGGTGTATCTGTTAGAAAATGTTGATCACACCAACGAGCATTTTTCTATGAATCCGAAGGATCAGCTTGCTGCTGTCAAAGATATGCGTGCAAACGGTCTGGTGCCGCTTGGCAACTGGCATTCCCATCCGGAATCGCCGTCACGTCCGTCCGAGGAAGATAAGCGTCTGGCGTATGATCCGACGGTCAATTACCTGATTCTTTCCCTGATGGATAGGGATCAGCCGGTGCTTAAAGCTTTTGACATTGACAAAGAGAAAAATGTGACGATTGAAGAACTGGTTATTCAGTAAAGGGTATCCGTCTGCGGATAGATTTTCTATCTGGGGTATCTCGCGTAAGCGATATCTCCTATGCAGCTTAGAAATTGTTGAATAGAAATGCTGCCTGTAACATATTGTTGTCAGGCAGCATTTTTCGGTAGTATGGTGCAAAGATTATCTTTTTACATGATCAGTAACAAAAATGCCAGACCGTAATAAGTCACAACAGCCACAAGGTCATTGATTGTTGTAATGAGTGGACCGGATGCAACCGCAGGATCAATTTTTATCTTATGGAAAAACATGGGAATCTTTCCATGCAGTCATCAATTTTTTCGTGATCGGTTACCGATGGATAGGAGTGGACGATAATATCATCAAGCACATCATGTGCAACAAAAGCTACATCATGCTGCGGATATGCACAATAGAAAAGGGCTCAGGTATACAGTTTTATATATTCAGGCACAAAAAAAGCACCTACCGGTGCTTTAAACATCATGAATCGGCAAAATTCATTTTCCAGTGAAAACGATAATTTTGCCAGTGAAAAAAGCATCAGTATTAAAATGTCTACTTCGCCCAAAACTATCGCTACTGTCCATGAATTTCACCTCCATTACTCAGATTTTTATGATTGTGGATTTAAATCCTTGGTTATGGTAGCATTTGTAAATGGATTTTTCAACCCGGAATCACGTAAAATTTTTGTAAAAGGAGCATATTTTGTTTTTTTTGGAGAAAAGAAAATAGCGCATTGTATAGGGGTATGGTAAAATAGGAAAGAATAAAAATGCCATTATTTATGAAATAGATTTTTTGAAAATCAGGAGGAATAACATGTACGATTTAGTCATTATAGGAAGCGGTCCGGCAGGTCTTTCGGCAGCTGTTTACGCAAAGCGCGCCTGTCTGGATGTGGTTGTTTTAGAGAAAGAGCCGATGGGTGGCGGACAGATGATTTATACGCAGGAAGTTGATAATTATCTGGGACTGCCGGAAACCAATGGGTTTGATCTGGCACAGAAATTTGAGCAGCATGCAAAAGCACTGGAGGTTCCGTTCATCAGCGATGAAGTGGATAACGTAGAGAAAAATACAGACGGAACGTGGAAAATCACCGGTGCTTCCGGAACCGTCTATGAGACAAAAACGGTACTGCTGGCAACCGGAGCCGGACACCGGAAACTCGGGGTGCCGGGAGAAGAAACACTGGCAGGAGCCGGGGTGTCTTACTGTGCAACCTGTGATGGAGCTTTTTTCCGTAACAAGACAGTGGCGGTTGTCGGTGGTGGAGATGTGGCACTGGAAGATGCCCTGTATCTGGCAGCCGGATGTGAAAAAGTGTATCTGATTCACCGCAGACAGGAACTGCGTGGCACGCAGGTGCTGCAGGAACAGGTGGCAAATGAGCCGAAGATCACCTTCCTGCCGGATACCGTGGTGAAAGAAATCTGTGGGGAGCAGATGGTCGATCATCTGGTACTCGCAAACACCGGAACAGGAGAAGAAAAAGAACTGCCGGTCAGCGGTATCTTTATCGCAGTTGGTATGAATCCGCAGACCGATGCGGTGGCTTCTGTGCTGGATTTAGATCATGGCTATGTGCGTGCCGGAGAAGACGGGGTGACGGAGCAGCCGGGGTTTTTTGTGGCAGGAGATGTCCGCACCAAGAAGCTGCGTCAGATTGTGACCGCGGTGGCGGATGGTGCCAACAGTGTGGCAAGTATTGTGGAGTATCTCAAAACTTTATAAATTGCTGGTTAACTGCGGGGTCTGGGAGCCTTTGGGTTTGGCAAGTGGGACGGATTTGCGGGGGAGTTGTTTTAGATATAAGGTTTCTCTATGCGACGGAAGGAGGGGGACATTCTCTTTCTACAGAAAAATTTACAAGTCAGCGCCGATGTTGATTTCAGGTTGGTTTGGCAAAGGTTTTACTTTTATGCTATTAACGTTACATGATGGAACTACGGCGCAGTTGCAAATTTGTTCTTCCGAAAGAAATGTCCCCCTCCTTCCTGTGGATTGGAAAACCATAAGTAAAAGAATGATGCCCGCAAATCCTGTCCGTGTGACAAATATAAAGGCACCAGAATCTGCAGTTAAAGGGACGCCTCAAAAACAGCTACGAATCCCATGAACTGGAATAAACATAAAAATACCCTGTTAAATCACTCAATGATAAGGCCGGGTATCTATAGACGAAAAATCAAAGTTTTAGGTGACGGTTTTCCGAAATTTAAATGTTTGAAATTAGAAAATGTCACCTATATAGTAAAAATTGCTTTTCCAGATACCGGTTTTTTAGAAAAAGCGGTACCTGGAGAAGCAATTTTTGATCTATAGAGACTTTCCGGTATCTGAATATTAAATTTTCAGTGTGTAGGTACCACAATGGTATCTTTTACATGAATTTTATTTGCATAGATACCACGGTGGAATTTTTTACTGAATTTTATTTGCATAGATACCACGATGGCATTTTTCCTATGAATTTTGATTATACAGCCCCCATCTTTCATTTATAAGTTCATAATGCCTGATCATATAAAAGCTTCAATAGAACGATTGTTTCACAAAATACCAGCAATGAAATTTCCACTTATTTGCATGTTAAGCTTCCCAAACATTTATCACTTTACCGTAAACACTCATTGCACGCATTACCTTCCGGGAGCACCTTTAACTGCAGGTTCTGGTGCCTTTATATTTATTCAACAGACAGGATTTGCGGAAATATATTTCTCAACTATATTTTCTCCAATCCACAGGAAGAAGGGGGACATTTCTTTCGGAAGAACAAATTTGCAACTGCGCCGTAG
>ERZ773195.1608-NODE-1608-length-16085-cov-3.569308_pt1 | contig 16085 bp, 10 predicted proteins | sample MGYA00580530_ERZ773195 | MGnify/ENA primary metagenome ERZ773195 (study PRJEB29015, sample SAMEA2737751) | human gut metagenome | biome: human gut; feature: human-associated habitat; material: faeces | place: China | collected 2012 ...
TACAGTCCCAGCGCAGGTTATCGTAGCTATCGCGAGAAATTAGTAGGATATTATGAGAAATTCAATATCAACCTTACAGCAGACGATATAATCATTACATCAGGAGGCTCGGAAGCCGTACTTTTTTCCTTCCTTTCCTGCCTGAATCCGGGAGATGAAATAATCGTTCCGGAACCGGCTTATGCTAACTATATGGCATTTGCAATCTCTGCCGGAGCAAAAATCCGCACCATTGCTACGACTATTGAAGAAGGTTTTTCTCTTCCGAAAGTAGAGAAGTTTGAAGAACTGATTAATGAGCGTACCAAAGCGATTCTTATTTGTAATCCCAACAATCCTACCGGTTATCTGTATACCCGTCGTGAAATGAATCAGATTCGTGACCTTGTAAAGAAGTACGATTTGTTCCTTTTCTCCGATGAAGTATATCGTGAATTTATATATACCGGCTCTCCATATATCTCTGCTTGCCATTTGGAAGGTATTGAGAACAATGTGGTATTGATTGACTCCGTATCCAAACGTTACTCTGAATGTGGTATTCGTATTGGTGCGTTGATAACCAAAAACAAGGAGATACGCAATGCTGTCATGAAGTTCTGTCAGGCTCGTTTGAGTCCTCCATTGATCGGACAGATTGCTGCCGAGGCTTCATTGGATGCTCCGGAAGAATATTCACGTGAGACCTATGATGAATATGTGGAACGTCGTAAATGCCTGATTGACGGCTTGAACCGTATTCCGGGCGTTTATTCGCCCATCCCGATGGGGGCTTTCTATACAGTGGCAAAACTTCCGGTGGATGATTCCGACAAATTCTGTGCATGGTGCCTTTCCGATTTCGAATACGAAGGTCAGACGGTATTCATGGCTCCGGCTTCCGGTTTCTATACCACTCCGGGCTCCGGCATCAATCAGGTTCGTATCGCATACGTATTGAAGAAAGAAGATTTGACCCGTGCGCTTTTTGTCTTGCAGAAGGCTTTGGAAGCATATCCGGGAAGAACGGAATGAAATTTAAGTATTAAGTATTAGGTATTAAGTATTAACCGTAGCTTCTTGTGTGTTTGCTCGTGTGTATAATTGCCTAATACCTTATGTCTAATACTTAATACTTTATACTTAATACTTAACCAAATGTCTCTATCACTTTTCATAGCCCGGCGTATCTATCGTGAAAGCGATGGCGGAAAGCAGGTATCACGTCCTGCGGTCCTCATTGCCATGGCGGGTATTGCTATTGGCTTGGCTGTGATGATTATTGCGGTGGCGGTAGTTATCGGATTCAAAAGTGAGGTGAGAAATAAAGTCATAGGATTCGGGTCGCATATTCAGATAACTAATCTGGATGCGGTCAGTTCTTACGAAACCCATCCGATTGTGGTAGGAGACAGTATGATGACTGCCCTTGACGGTTATCCGGAGATAAGCCATGTACAGCGTTTTTCTACCAAACCGGGTATGATAAAGACGGATGATGCCTTTCAAGGAATGGTACTGAAAGGGGTAGGTCCGGAGTTTGATCCCCGTTTTCTGCAAGAATATCTGGTGGAAGGAGAGATTCCTGTTTTCAGTGATTCGGTTTCCAGCAATCGGGTGCTTATCTCCAAGTCTTTGGCTACAAAGATGAAGTTGAAGTTGGGGGATAAGATATATACCTATTATATTCAGGATGATGTCCGCGCGCGCAGGCTGACTATTGCCGGAATTTATCAGACAAATTTCTCCGAATACGATAATCTTTTTTTATTGACCGACCTCAGTTTGGTGAATCGTTTGAACGGTTGGCAGCCGGAGCAGGTGACAGGGGTGGAGCTTCAGCTGAAAGACTATGATAAGCTGGAAGATACAACGTATGAAATCGCAATCGATACCGATAACCGGAAAGACGAATATGGAGGTACGTATTATGTGCGCAGTATCGAACAGTTGAATCCACAGATATTTGCATGGCTTGACTTGTTGGATCTGAATGTGTGGGTGATTTTGATTCTGATGATCGGGGTAGCAGGCTTTACCATGATTTCCGGTTTGCTGATTATCATTATCGAACGTACGAATATGATTGGTGTCCTAAAAGCTTTGGGTGCCACTAATTTTACAATCCGCAAAACTTTCCTTTGGTTTGCTGTTTTCCTGATAGGCAAAGGTATGCTTTGGGGGAATGTTATCGGTCTGGCGTTCTGCATTCTTCAGTCCCGGTTCGGCATTTTCAAACTCGATCCGGAGACTTATTACGTAGACACGGTTCCGGTATCTTTCAATATCATCCTTTTCCTGCTGATTAATATCGGCACACTGCTGGCTGCTGTCCTGATGCTGATAGGTCCTTCATATCTGATAACCAAGATCAACCCTGCCAACTCTATGAGATATGAGTAATTTATCTTCTCATGAAATCTCCTTTACCCCGCAATAGACGACAGAGCTTGAACTTCAACGACTGCAACGGTTGCAGGATATCGAATACCGGCAATGAGAAATAATATTTCCGGTTGCCGCCCATTTCTTTTGCTGTTTGGTTAATGACAATGGCTTGCACCGTGTAGCGAATCAGCCATAGTAATAATGTGATACCTGCTGCTAACCAGTGGAAATCGAGAATGCCTAATACGATACCTGCAATGCAAGTGGCGTAAAATAACAGGCGTGATAGGGTTTCAAAGCCTAATAGGTAGCGTTGTGCCCCATGATAAAAGCGTGCGGTGGCCATATAACTGACCTTTTCTTCTTTCCAGTCTTTGTAACGGTAGACAGGTTGTATCCGCATGGTTGCGTTGAGATCCGTTTCTACACGGGTGTTACTGCTGTTGGCTATTTGATTGATAAACAGGTCATCTTCTCCGCGTTGAAGGTTCAGGTAGCTTGAAAATCCTTTTTGCTTGAAGAATAATTCTTTCCGATAGGCAAGATTACGTCCGATGCCCATATATGGCTTTCCAGCCAGGGCAAGACCTAAGTAACGCAATGACTGGAAGAGTGTGTCGAAAGCGACACGTTTGTGCAACCATCCTTTTGTCCGGTCATACCCGCTATATCCTAACACAACCTGTGTCTGTGATGTAAAATTGCGTGCCATCAGCTTTAACCAATCCTTGCTTGCCGGTATACAGTTTGTTTCCGTGAATACGAGCCAATCATATTTGCTGGCTTTGATACCTAATGTCAGCGCTAATTTCTTATGACTGATATAACGTGCGCTGTCGGGAGTAAAACTATGGTAAAGATGAGGGTATTTTTCTTCCATGAATCCCAATACATCCTCTGTCTCGTCGGTGGAAGCATCATTGATTACAATGACTTCGAACTGGGGATAGTCCTGTTCCAGAATGGCAGGAAGGGCCTTACGCAGATTGTCGGCTTCGTTGCGTGCGCAAAGAATGACGGAAAGGGGCGGTAATTCCCGCGTGAAATGAATTTCTTCCTTGCGTACAGCTTTGTTATGCGAATGTATCCGGTTGTATAAACCGAGATAATAAATAACTTGGATGATAAAGAGAACTCCTGCCACTGACAATAATATCAGCTCGGCAGTATTGAATGTAAATGCTTCCATTGAATTTAAGTGTCGTTTTTACGCCCGCAAAAGTACGCATTTTTTCGATAGTTCCCTCATCTTGAAGGAAGGTTATTTCGCAAATCCAGATATTCTTTCTTGAACATATTCACGAAAAGGAAGAATAGCGAGAGTAATAACGGACCGAAGATGATTCCCATAAATCCGAATAACGGCAAACCGATGACAACTCCGAAAATAGTGATGAGCGGATGTGTGTCCGCCATTTTCTTTTGAAGGATAAATCGGATCAGGTTGTCGGATTGTGACACGACGATGGCTCCGTATGCAGCGAGCCCGATTGCATGGAACCAGTCTCCGCTAATAGCCAGATAAGCGGCTACGGGAAACCATACCAATGCTGTACCTACCATTGGAATAATAGTTGCGAAGCAGGTGAGGAAACCTAATAATAGTATATTGGGTGCTCCGAAAATAAGATAGCCTATCATGGCGACGCCTCCCTGAATGATAGCCAGCAGAGGAATGCCGATAGCATTGGAACGTACAATCATGTTAATCTCACGAATGACTTCCTGCGTATTTGCCTCATTAAAAGGAAGAATGTCGTTGACGTATGCTTCCATTTTTTTTCCTCCTATCAGCATAAAGTAAAGCACGAATATCATGACGAATAGATTGACTGCAAGGCTGCTAGCGCCTTCCATAATTATCTGTCCGACACGAGGGAGGATAGATACGATGAATGATAGCGTATCTTTTCCCAATACATCATAACCGGTCTTTTCTTTAATAAATTCTGCTACTTGCTGAATGGGTTCGATAAAGGTTTGCGGAGCCAGATTTATATCCTGAAGTTTGTTTACCACCAGCCAGATTGTTAATCCCAGCGGAACAAGAAACACCATAATGGTTTCTGCCGTAATCAGTAATGCACTGATGTTGCGTTTCATTTTCCGCTTTTCTGTCAGATGATTCATGTGTGTGCGTACAAGTATATACATAGTTAATGCTCCCAGTAATCCTCCCAAAAAAGGAGTGATTTGCCGGAAGATGATAACTCCCATAAACAGAATGATGACAATGAGGGAATATTTCCAGTATTGTTCTTTGATGCTCATATCGTGCGATTCGTTCGTTTATATAATAATAAACACGAAAAGCACCGGAAAGGTTTGTTTTATAATGGCATATCAATATGAAAAATTGTTTTGCCGGGATTGCTTTCCTGAATGGTGAGATGCCCGTCGTGAAGGCGGATAATTTGTTTGCATAGGCTTAATCCGATACCGCTGCCTTCTGATTTGGTGGTAAAAAAAGGAATAAATATCTTTTCCTGTAATTCAGGCGGAATACCCGGGCCGTTGTCCGCAATGTCAATAGATATGTGTTCGTCTTGTAGTGCATGGATGCTGATTCTGCCTTTTTCTTTTCCTTCCAGTGCTTGCATGGAGTTTTTCAGAAGGTTGAGCAGGACTTGGGAGAGTTGGTTCTCGTCACCTTTCATATAAATCGTTTTAGGTTCGCAGGTCAGTGTGAAGATGATATTGCTTTCTTTGAAGTCGCCGGATAAGAGTTCCCGGAGATTTTGCAGTGTTGCCGTAAGTGAGAAAAGTTTCTTTTCGGGTTTTGGCAGGTAGGAGAGGTGACGGAAGGATTCGGTAAATTGCAATAAACGTTCGCTTTGTGCTTGAATGATGCGAAGTCCGCGAACTGCTTTTTCGTTGATGTCCGGATAGGTGGACAGTGTTTGTGACAGGGAGATAATGGGAGCAATGGTGTTCATTATTTCATGAGTGAGCACGTGGCTTAGTTTGTTCCACGATTCACTTTCTTTGTCGCTAAGTTCGTCACCGATATCCTTGATAGATAAGAGAGTTATTGTTTTATCTTGTAGTTTCATCCGGCTTTGTGAAAGACTGAGATGCTCCTTTTTGCCTTTTTCTTGCAGTAAGGATTCTAGTTGTCGGTATCGGGTTAATTGCTGGCAGTCTAATAAGGAAAGGGCAGTGCTGTTTGCTATGATTATTTTTCCGGTAGAATCCCATGCTAATACACCGCTGGGCACTTCTTCCAAGAGTGAGCGGTAGAAGTGTTCCTGTTTGGAATATTCTGATTGAGTTTTGGCGAGCAGGAAATTGATGCGGTTGAGAGAGCGATTCAGTTTTTCCTGTTCTTTACTAACGTTTTGTTCGGGAAAGTAAAGCATATTATCCTTGTCTTCTATGGCATCGAAAAAGACACGCAACTTTTGGTTGAATGAATTTAGTTTATTTACCAGCCTGCTGATTTGGAAGAGGGAACAGGTAATTAGTAATGTGCCTATTACAAATCCGCGTTGTGAGATGATAAGCCAGACGCCTGTTCCCGAGGTGACGAGGATAAGCATGACGTGTAGTAGTATAACCCAATAGATGTGTCGGCTGAATATCATGCTGTTCAGGGTTTGAAACGTTTTAGTTTGTTATAGAGTGTCTGACGGCTGATTCCTAATTGTTCGGCGGCGGCAGTCAGGTTGCCATTATTTTGCAGAATGGCTGTTTCAATGGCTTGCCTTTCCACTTCTTCCAAATTGGGGACAGTGCTGGTGGTTTGCGGCTTCCAGGTTTGTTTTACCAAAATGTCTTTGGGGCGTATCACGTTGCCTTCACACAAGATAACGGCTTTCTCGATAGCGTGCTGCAGTTCCCGGATATTGCCCGGCCAGTGGTAAGAGCGTAGTTTCTCTATTGTTTGCTCATGCATTCGCATTTCCGGGCGTTGGTATTTCGAAGCGAAACGGTGGAGAAAGGTTTCGACGAACAGGAGTATGTCGTTTCCTCGTTCTCGTAATGGAGGAATTTCAAGGTGGATAGTGTTGATACGGTAGAATAAATCTTCGCGGAATAATCCTTGTTTCACCATTTCCGGGATGTCTTTATTGGTGGCGGAAATGAGTCGTATATCAACGGGGACGACTTTATTACTTCCAATTCGGGTGATATTCCTGTTTTGTAGTACAGTCAGTAATTTGGCTTGTAGTGCAAGGGGAAGATTTCCAATCTCATCCATAAAAAGCGAACTGCCGCTGGCAGCTTCGAATTTTCCCGGACGGCTTTCGTAAGCGTCCGTAAAAGCTCCGCGCTCGTGACCGAAAAGCTCGCTCTCAAAAAGGGATTCACTGATAGCTCCCATGTCGATACTTGACATGGGACGAGTATTGCGTGAAGACAGGCGGTGTATTTCTCTGGCCAGCATTTCCTTTCCGGTCCCGTTTTCTCCGGTTATCAGAATATTGGCGTCGGTCCTGGCTACTTTATTGACTACCTTTATTAATTGTAGCATGGCGGGAGAATGCCCTATCAGCATTTCAGGTTTGTTCGGATTGCCGGATCCTACGATTGAGTTTTTTGATTTTGAGGAACTTTTCCTGTTCGATTTATTATTGTATGCTTCCTTTATTTTCTGAACCAGTGTCCGGTTATCCCAAGGTTTGAGAAGAAAGTCGGTAGCTCCGTTCTTCAAAGCTTTTACGGCTAGTTCCACATCTCCGTAAGCAGTTAACATTACCACAGGGAGTGCGGGGCGGATTTCGTGAATATGTTTCAGCCAGTATAGTCCTTCGTTGCCGTTATTGATACCGGCCGAAAAATTCATATCGAGAATTACGATATCAATGGAAGTGGTAGTGAGCAGTGTTGTTATTTGATTAGGATTGGCAGCTGTGCGGACTGTACTGAATTCATTTTCGAGTAAAAGTTCCAGCGAAGCCAACACACTTTTATTATCATCTACTATTAAAATAGTTCCGGTTTCCATATATGTAAGATTGGGGGGATCTGTCTGGGTTGAACGATTCTTTAAGTTTTTGGGTAAAGATATTCGTTTTTACTTTTCCCTGCAAGAGAGTGTCCAATAATTAGACGTTTTATGATACATTTCCTGAAACATGACTTTATTCTATGTTTCGTTTAAGTAATATTTATAGCCTGAACGTTGAATAATGGCTGTTTGCACGCAGGTCATGGTGGCTTTTTATTGATAACGTCCAATTTTTAGACGTTATAGTGTGTAATAATTGGACGGGAACGATAAAATAATGTATGTCATCTGTCTTGTAATCAGTGGTTTAAGTATTGTGGCATTATGTTTGCTTTTTTAATTCATATAGAACACAATTGCATATATACTGAAGAATGAGGAACATTTTCTTTTTATTGTTTTTATTGCCCGTGATTACGTATGCTCAATCTGCAATGAGTTTGGATGAATGTATCCGTTTGGCATGGAAACAGAATCCTTCTATACGGAATAGTGCCATTAACATAAAGGAAGCACGAACGGATTATGCTGCCGCTATCGGTACATTTCTTCCCCGCATAGTAGCCAACGCAGAAACAGGAAAGCGTTTCGGGCGTTCGATAGACCCGGATACCAATGGTTATACAGAAAAGACTTTTGAAGAAGGAACGATAGGTCTTGATATGACTTTGTCTTTGTTTGAAGGTTTTTCACGTATCAATCAGGTTCGTTTTCGGAAAATAAATCGGGAACGCAGCAAGTGGGAACTGAAAGACAGGCAGAATGAACTCGCCTATCAAGTGACGGATGCTTACTACAAACTGGTTTTGGAAAGAAAACTCTTGAATTTGGCTTTGGAGCAAAGCCGGTTGAGCGAACGATACCTGAAACAAACCGAGACATTTGTGGAACTGGGCTTGAAATCCATTTCCGACTTGCAAGAGGTAAAAGCCCGCAGGGAAGGGGATATATATCGTTACCAATCCCGTGCTAATAGCTGTCGGTTGTCATTACTGCATCTGGAACAGTTGATGAACTTTCAGTCGGGTGATACACTTGTCATTCAGGATACGATTGTCGAATTGAATAAACTCCCGTTGCTTTCACTCCCCTCTACGGAAACATTGTATAGACAATCGTTGGAAGTACTCTCTGCCATGCGTATGATTAGCTTAAAGCAGAAAGCTGCCCGCAAAGAATATGCAATGGCGGGCGGAGCTTTTTCTCCTTCTGTTTATGCCCGCTTTACGGTAGGTTCTAATTTCTACAACACTGCATTTTCCGCCAGGCAATTGCGGGATAATATAGGAAAATATATCGGTATCGGTATCTCTTTCCCTTTGTTGAGCGGTTTTGAACGTTTTACGAATCAAAGGAAGTTGAAATTGAACTTGTATCGCCTGAAGAATGAAGAGGAATTGGAGAAGCAACAGCTATATACTGAAATTGAGCAAACTCTTCTTTCCCTACGTGCCGGCTATACGGAACATCAACAGGTATTGCAGCAATTGAGCGCGGAAACTCTGGTCTTGAAAGAATCCGAACGAAAGTGGGAAGAAGGGCTTATCTCTGTCTTTCAGTTAATGGAAGCCCGTAATCGTTTTATTTCCGCCAAAGCAGAACTGGTTCGTGTGCGCTTGCAGGTAGAAATGATGATGAAACTGGAGAAATATTACCGGGAGGGAACTTTCTTATAAAGGCAGAGTTTATATATTTTGAATAACAAAGTTGATACTTCTTTAATAACTAATTTATAATAACCCTATTTTTGATTGATTCCTTATGGATACACCTATTGAACGTAAACCCGGCATTACCCGTAAACATCTATATGTAATAGGTGGTATAGCCTTTGTTATTGCCGTTGTTTTATATTTCATATTCAGAGACACTACCTCTTCCATGACTGTGGAGAAAGAACGTCTGACGATTGCTACCGTTAACCGTGGTGAGTTTAATGACTATATTCGTGTCATTGGTCAGGTAATGCCTAATCGTATTATTTATATGGATGCCGTGGAAGGTGGACGTGTGGAAGAACGTCTAAAAGAAGAAGGTGCTATGGTGAAGGCAGGCGACGTGATTTTGCGTCTCAGTAATCCGTTACTAAATATTGGTATTATGCAGAGCGAAGCGGATCTGGCTTATCAGGAGAATGAACTTCGTAATACCCGTATTAGCATGGAGCAGGAACGCTTGCGTTTAAAACAAGAGCGTATTGGGCTAAATAAAGATCGGCTGGTGAAACAGCGCCGTTATGAGCAATACAGTCGCCTGATAAAAGAGCAACTTATTGCAGAAGAAGATTATCGACTTGCCAAAGAGGAGTATGATGCGGCTAAAGAACAGTTGGATGTCATTGACGAGCGTATTCGTCAGGATAATATTTTCCGTGAAAGTCAGGTAAACAGCTTGGACGAGAACATACGTAATATGAAACAGAGTCTCGCGCTGGTACGCGAACGAATTGAGAACCTGAAGGTGAAAGCTCCTATTGACGGGCAGGTAGGTAATCTTGATGCACAGATAGGACAATCAATAGCTGCGGGCGAGCACATTGGTCAGATCATCACTTCTGACCTGAAAGTACAAGCGCAGATTGACGAACATTACGTGGAGCGTGTTGTACCCGGATTGCCGGCTGACTTTACCCGTGACGGTGTCAGTTATAAACTGGAGGTGACGAAGCCGTATCCGGAAGTAAAAGAAGGGCAGTTTCGTACCGATTTGCAGTTTACAGCCGGACGACCGGAGAATATACGTGCAGGGCAGACCTATCATATCAATCTACAATTGGGCGACCCTGCACAGGCTATTTTGGTGCCGCGTGGCGGATTTTTCCAAATAAGCGGTGGACGATGGATGTATGTTGTGGATGAAAGTGGTAAATTTGCTATTCGTCAGCCTATCCGCATCGGACGACAAAATCCGCAGTATTATGAGGTTACCGAAGGATTAAAACCTGGTGATCGGGTGATTGTATCCGGATATGAACTGTTTGGCGATAACGAGAAACTGATACTGAAATAAGTCTATGATATGATAAATTACTTTTCACAAGTGATACGTAGTCAGCGGGTTAAAAAATCTCTGACACTGATAAATATAACGGGATTGTCTGTTTGTATTGCAACAGCATTGCTTATCATACTTTACGTATGGTCGGAGTTAAGCTACGATTCATTCCACAATACCGAGCGTGTATATCGTGTTGAAAGCCGGTTGTATGAAGGCAAGACGCTGACAGATAACTGGGCGACTACAGCTTACGGCCATGCACCTGCAATGGCTCGTGAAATTGCAGGCATTGAGAAGTATGTCCGTGTAACAGCACAAGACCGCGAACAAGTGGTGAATTACTTCGACAGGAGATTTGCCGAAGCACATTATTGCTACACCGAACCTGCTTTTTTTGAGATATTTAATTTCCCGATAATTAGAGGAGATAAGACCGGGCAACTGGTGCGTCCTAATACGGTGGTACTGACCGAAAGTGCGGCAAATCGTTATTTTGATGAAGAAGACCCGATAGGGAAGGTGCTGACTTTCAGTACGCCTTCATCGCAGCAAAACTTTGAAGTTACCGGCGTGATAGCAGATATGCCTGTTCGTTCTCATCTGCAATATGATTTTCTACTTTCATATAGTACGATTCCCAAAGAGCGACAGGACATTTGGTACATTCACGGAGTTTATACCTATGTCCGCCTGATGTCCGGAAAATGTCCGGAAGAGATTGAAGAGGCTTTTCTCAATATATCCGATAAGTACAAAACTGATGCCTTGAGACATAAGACTTGGGCGGTAGAACTGATACCGCTGAAAGACATTCATCTCACTCCACAAAAAGCTTATGAGAAAGAAGTGAAAGGGAGTCGGACTGCGGTTCTTATACTATTGGTGATGTCCGTTGCCCTGCTACTGATAGGTTGGGCTAATGCCTTGAATCTGACCGTGGCACGTTTCTTGGAACGCGGACGTGAGTTCGGGTTGCGTAAGGCTTTTGGTGCTTCGCGCCGTCAGATTATTATCCAGGGACTTCTTGAATCAGGTTTCATGAATCTGTTGGCTACGCTGATAGCTCTTGGTTGGCTGGAACTTCTTTTACCCCTTGTTTATCGCTGGGCAGGGCAAAGCTTTGGGACGGATATACTTATGTTGCCTGCTTTCTGGGGAATTGTAGCCGGAGTGGTTGTTATTGGTACGTTTGTTGTAGGCTTCTATCCTTCTTGGCTGATGGTTACTATACGTCCGTCGGAAATTATGAGGGGGAAACTGTTACACGGTAAACGTGGTAACCGGATAAGGAAAGTGCTGATTGTGGTTCAGTTTCTCGCTTCTTTTGTTCTGATTACTGGCACGTTCACAGTGATTCGGCAAGTGTGTTATATGCAAAGTGAGGCTTCCGTCGATTCTCATTCACGTATGTTAGTCATTAAGTACCCCTCTTTCACCGAGGGATTGGCACTACGTCTGGAAAGTTTCACCAAGCGTCTGAAGCAACGGGCAGATGTAAGCCACGTAACCGTTTCAGGAGCTGTTCCCGGGGTGGAGGTAGCCAATTATTTTACCAATCGTCCTTATGGAAGTGACCCTTCGCAAGTGAAACTGATACAGATGTTTGCCGTAGATTATGATTATCTATCTGCCTATATGCCCGCTATGATTTGTGGGCGGTACTTCTCTGAGGACTTTGGCGGTGACCTCAACCGGATAGTGCTCAACGAGGAAGCAGTCAGGTTATTAGGTTATGAGTCGCCCGAAGCCGCATTGGGACAGCAGGTTAAAATGGAGGTGGTAGGCGAACCGCTCGAAATTATCGGAGTGGTGAAAAACTATCACCAGCAATCGCTTTCCGTGGCTTACAAACCTATTATCTTCTTTATGAAAGAGCGAGTACCATTTATTGCAACACCTTATATTTCAGTCCGCTTGACAGGCGAAGGAGAAGATAGTGCTTTGATGGAGATCGAGCAGATGTATCATGAATATTTTCCGACTTCTTTATTTTCTTATTTCTTTTTGAGTGATTTGAATACTTTCCTTTATAAATCAGACCGTAATTTCGGTTGGATATTTGCCAGTGCTTCTTTAATTGCCATATTTGTGGCATGTCTCGGTTTGTGGATTGTAACATTGTTTTCAACCTTATCGCGCTTGAAAGAAGTGGGTATCCGCAAGGTGCTCGGTGCAAATAAAAGCAGCCTGTTTTTTATCTTGACCAAGGAGCTGATGTTGCTCACTATATTGGCATCTGCAATCGGTATACCCGTATCAGCAGTGTTAATGAATGGCTGGTTGGAGACGTATGCTTTCCATATTTCGCTACCTTGGTGGATATATGCAGTCGTTTTTGCGCTGTTGATGCTGATTGCGTTCCTTACTGTTTTTCGACAAGTGTGGCGCATTATCTGCTTGAAACCGATGAGTATTTTAAAATATGAATAACTAATAAATATTGAACTGATTATGATTAAGACTGAAAAACTGACAAAACTCTTCGCAACCGAAGAAGTGCAGACAAAGGCATTGAACGAAGTCACTTTACAAGTGGAACAAGGGGAGTTTGTTGCTATAATGGGTCCTTCGGGATGCGGTAAGTCAACACTGCTGAATATTTTGGGTACACTCGATTCTCCAACTTCCGGCTCTTATTTCTTTGAAGGAAAACAGGTGGATAAAATGAATGAGAACCAATTGACTGCCCTCAGGAAAGGTAATCTCGGCTTTATCTTTCAGAGTTTCAACTTGATTGACGAGCTGACCGTATGTGAGAATGTAGAATTACCCCTTATCTATATAGGCGTCAAAGCCAATGAACGTAAAGAAAGAGTAAAGAAAGTACTCGAGAAAGTAAACCTGCTGCATCGTGCCAACCATTATCCACAGCAATTGTCCGGTGGACAGCAACAGCGCGTAGCTATTGCTCGTGCCGTAGTGACGGACTGTAAATTGCTTCTCGCTGACGAACCTACCGGAAATTTGGATTCGGTGAACGGTATAGAAGTAATGGAACTATTGAGTGAACTGAATGCTCAGGGAACTACTATCATCATCGTTACCCACTCTCAACGGGATGCAATGTACGCACACCGCGTCATTCAATTATTAGACGGACAAATCGTAGCCGAAAACGTCAACCGCCCGCTGGGAAAAAATGTGTCAGCTAAAAATGAAACTGTATGATAGGAAATTACTGGAATAGTGCTTGGCGGAATCTGATGAAACGGAAAAGGTTCAGTTTCATTAATATATTCGGACTGGCGATTGGTATGGCATCGGCACTGCTGATTCTTACCTACGTGACTTTTGAATTCAGCTTTGATAAAATGCACACAAAGTATGACCATATCTACCGTGTGCAAAGTACGTTTCACGAAGGGGAAGTACTGACCGACTACTGGGCAAGCAGCTCCTTCGGATATGGTTCGGCAATGAAAGAGAACCTTGCCGGAATAGAGGATTATACCCGAATCGGCTCCCTACTCCAGCCGGAACAAATAGTGAAATACGGTGAACTGACCTTGCGGGAGAATCAGATAGCGTATGCCGAACCCAGCTTTTTTCGCCTTTTTGATTTCGAACTTTTGAAAGGCGATAAGAAAACCTGTCTCTCCATGCCGGGGCAAGTGGTAATCACCGAACGCATTGCCAGTAAATATTTCAAGGACGAAGACCCTATCGGGAAGATATTCATCTTTACCGGCGCATACGACAAGATATCGTGTGAAGTGACCGGAGTGATGAAAGAAATGCCTTCCAACTCGCATATACATTATAGTTTTCTGATTTCGTATAAATCTCTGCCTAAATATATGCAGGAATATTGGTACAAACACGAGGCTTATACCTACGTCCTGCTTGACTCTCCCGAAAGGAAAGCGGAAATAGAGAGAGAATTTCCTGTAATGGCGGAAAAGTACAAGACGGATGAAGCCTTGAAAAACAAGACATGGGGAGTCTCTTTAATCCCTCTGGCAGATATACACCTCACTCCGCAGGTAGGATACGAAGCGGAGACGAAAGGAAACCGTTCTTCTATGATTGCCTTGATTTTTGCTGCTATTGCTATTTTGGCTATTGCCTGGATAAACTATATAAACCTCACCGTAGCCCGTTCAATGGAGCGTGCCAAAGAAGTGGGAGTTAGGCGGGTAGTGGGAGCTTTCCGCAAGCAGTTGATTCATCAATTTTTGTTTGAAGCATTAGTGATGAACCTGATAGCTTTTGTACTCGCCGTTGGCTTGATAGAATTGGTTCTTCCGTACTTTAATCAATTGGTAGGCCGTACCGTTACCTTCTCCGTTTGGCTGATAGATTATTGGTGGATTTTATTGATTCTTGTTTTTATCGTCGGGATATTCCTTTCTGGATATTATCCGGCATTGGCTTTGCTGAATCGGAAACCAATTATGTTGTTGAAGGGGAAATTCTTGCATAGTAAATCCGGAGAACGGACACGGAAAGTTTTGGTTATCATTCAATATATGGCTTCAATGATATTGTTGTGCGGCACATTGATTGTCTTTGCACAGTTGAGTTTTATGCGCAGCCAGTCTTTGGGAGTTAAGACCAATCAGACATTGGTGGTCAAATTTCCTGGGCATACCGAGGGACTGAATACGAAACTGGAAGCTATGAAAAAAACGATAGCACGTCTTCCGTTGGTATATCAAGTCACTTTCTCCGGCGCTGTGCCGGGCGAGGAAGTAGCGACTTTCCTTTCCAATCGCCGTACCAATGATGCTCTGAAGCAGAATCGCCTGTATGAGATGCTTGCCTGCGACCCCGATTATGTGGATGCCTATGGATTGCAAGTTGTGGCCGGAAGAAATTTCTCGGAAGACTATGGAGATGATGTAGACAAACTGGTGATTAACGAAACGGCTGTACGTAACCTGGGCTTTACATCTAATGATGAGGCTATAGGGGAGTTGGTGAACGTTGAATGTACTGATGCCCCGATGCAGATTATCGGAGTAGTGAAAGATTATCACCAACAGGCATTGAGCAAGAATTATACACCTATCATGTTGATTCATAAAGATAAGATTGCCTGGTTACCACAACGTTATATCTCTATCGTAATGACTTCCGGTGATCCTCGTGAATTGGTATCACAGGTGCATGAGATTTGGAATCAATATTTTGCGGATTCCAGTTTCGATTACTTTTTCCTCGACCAATTCTTCGACCACCAGTATCGTCAGGATGAGGTGTTTGGTGTAATGATTGGCGCTTTTACCGGTTTGGCTATTTTCATTTCCTGTTTGGGACTTTGGGTACTGGTCATGTTTTCATGTTCCACACGTACCAAAGAAATGGGGATACGTAAAGTTCTTGGGGCTTCCCGTTGGACACTCTTCTATCAGTTGGTTAAGGGATTCTTTCTGTTAATTCTGATAGCAGTTGTTATTGCTTTGCCACTAGCTTGGTTTAGTATGAATGCCTGGTTGAGCCATTATGCTTTCCGCACAGATTTGAAAGCATGGTTCTTTATTATGCCTGTATTGCTAATGTTGTTTATCTCATTTATAACAGTAGCTTTCCAGACCATAAAGATAATAATGAGCAAACCTGCCCGCTCTTTACGATATGAATAATCTCTGAATCACTCAATAGGATATTCGTTAATATCCAATTTGATTTATGTTAAATGTTAACGAGACTATTACTTTTATTAAACCATGTTATAAGATGCGTTGCTTTACTCCGAAAATTTGGAGATATGCTGAAAGTCCGTATCTTTGCAATGTGTTTTTCATAGTATTAGATTTAAGGTTAACAA
>ERZ773195.1612-NODE-1612-length-16072-cov-3.074483_pt1 | contig 16072 bp, 14 predicted proteins | sample MGYA00580530_ERZ773195 | MGnify/ENA primary metagenome ERZ773195 (study PRJEB29015, sample SAMEA2737751) | human gut metagenome | biome: human gut; feature: human-associated habitat; material: faeces | place: China | collected 2012 ...
ACACCACGTCACGGTCGTAGTCGAAATGGATGCGTTTGAGGCCGGCGAGGTTCAGAGTATCGTCCAACGCGCAGATCTCGCGGATGTGCATCATGTGGTCGGTATCCACGGTGGCCGGCAGATTGCCTTCGAGCCCGGCCATCGTAGCACGATCGGTGCCGTGGCCGAGACCGGTCAGCGCCAGAGAACCATAAAGCGTGATTTTGACACGTGCGGTGCGATCGACCAAATGGTCGGCCTGCAACGAGGAGGCGAAAGCATGTGCCGCGACCATCGGGCCTACGGTGTGCGAGGATGAAGGTTCTTTTCCGATGGTGAACATGTCAAGCACACTGAACATTTGGCTCCTTCTCCCCTGCTGGTTCGGCATGCCGGTGTTACCAGGCGTCATGCCATCACGATATCGTATCCCAGCCCAGCGCCCGGAATCGCTTTCGCCTTGTGCGATGATGGCCGCGCGCGTCGTGCCGGCGAGCGATAAGTCAGTCAGTGAGACAGTGCGGAGAACATCATGACCAGTACGATGATACCGATGATGGCCAATACGATCTGCACCACCATCAGCCCGATGGTCAGTCCCTTCTTGGTGGCGATTTTGGGCGCGTACGCCTGTGCCAACAGGAAGGCGATGAAGCCGAACACCGCGTAGTTGACGGTCAGGGCCATCACATCGCCGTTCGACAACACCACGCCGTTCAGCGGCTGGTTCAGCGTGTTCATCATCGCGCTCATCACGAACATGCCCCACACGCCGTAGCCGATTAATCCGACGACGCCGTACAGCCATGGCTTGAGTTTGTCGTTGGCACGCAGGGTCAGGGCTTCGGCACACCACAACAGGGCGAAGCCGACGATGTAGGTGAACGCCACGGCGATCAGTATCACGATAGTCGCCCATGGCAGGAGTGCGGCCACATTGCCGATCATGGACAGATAGAATCCCGAGCAGGCGATGGCACCAACGGTGAGTGCAGTGCCCGCAATGACGGCTTGGGCAAGCATGGTGGGCAGGGCGCCTTGTTCGACTCGTTCGACATCGGTCCAGCGTGAAGCCATGTGGATTCCTCGTTTCATCAGGTACATCGTCCCAACGCCACATAGCCTAACGGCCTTTTGTTTCGGCCTTATGAGCTCTCCACATAGTGAGCTGCGAGCCCCCTCTGACGAGGGGGGCTGTCAGCGAAGCTGACTGGGGGAGAGACCATCAGCTTGCCATGTATTCCTCACATACTGCTCGATGCCCCTGACGGCCCTACTCCTCGCCGCCGGTTTTCGCGGCCTTGGTGGGGTCAGTGAAACCAATGGCGGTCTCGCCGTTCTGCGCGCCCTCGACCTGTGCACCCGTGGAGGCGGGCTTGCCGCCGGCCGCCTCGTAGGCCTTGCGCGCATCCTCGTCATTCCACTTCTCACCGACGAGCACGCCATGGTTGAGCATGATCTCGCGCTGCGCGCAGCTGGCGACCAGCGCATCGTGGGTGACCACGATAATCGTGGTGCCCTGCTCGTGCAGCTTGCGGAACAGGTCGAGCACGATTTTCTCGTTCTTCTCGTCGAGGTTGCCGGTGGGCTCATCGGCCAGAATCAGCTTCGGGTCGTTGATCAGCGCGCGGGCCACGCACACGCGCTGCTGCTCGCCGCCGGAGAGCTGGCCGGGCAGGTGGTGGGCGCGGTCCTTCAGGCCGACCTTTTCCAGCGCCTCCATGGCCTGCTTCTCATCGACCACCGAATGGTAGTACTGGGCCACCATCACGTTTTCCACGGCGGTCAGGTGCGGCACCAGATAGAACTTCTGGAACACCAGTCCGATGAGGTTCTTGCGCACGTCGGCCAGCTGCGTGGCGTTCAGGTCCTCCAGCTTGCGGCCTTCCAGCTTCACGGAGCCCTTGGAGGGCGTGTCCATGCAGCCAATCATGTTCATCAGCGTGGTCTTGCCTGAGCCGGAGGAGCCGACGATGGCGAGCCATTCGCCTTCCGGCACGGTCAGATTGAGGTCGTCCACGGCACGCAGGTCGCCGTAGATCTTCGAGATGTGGTCGAGTTCAAGTAGCATGACGTTTCTCTTTCTTTATTCTTCGCGAAGCACGACGGCGGGGTCGATGCGGGTGGCGCGGTGGACGGGCGGGATGGAGGCGACGATGGCGACCAGCGCGCTGAACAGCACGGAAATCAGGGCCAGCCACCAGTTGAATACGATGGAGCGTTCGAACACCGCCACGCACAGCCAACTGGCGAGTCCGTAGCCGATTGCGGTGCCGATGAGGCCGCCAATCAGGCCGTAGAGCGACGATTCGATGTAGAACTCGGTGCCGATGGCACGCGAGCTAGCACCGAGGGCCTTGCGCAGGCCAATCTCGTTGCGTCGCTGCGAGACGATCGAGCTGATTGTGGTGCCGACGCCGACGAGCGTCAGCACCAGCACCACCAGCGAGACGATCCAGAACAGCGTCTGCAGCATGGTGATGATGCGGGTGTCGGAGGCGGTGATCTTGGTGACCTGCTGTGCCTTGACGTGCATGGAGGTCATGTCGTTGATGCTGGACACCAGGCCTGCGAGGTCGCTGGCGCCGGCCGAATACTCGATGACGTCCACGCCGCGCGTGATGCCGGTGAGCTTGTTGACGTCGGCGTTGGTGGCGTAGATGATCGAGTCTTCGCTGCCGCCGGTGTCCACGATGCCGGCCACGCGGAATTCGGTACCGGAGGTGTCCATGATGTCACTGGAGACACGGCCGTCTTTGGTTTGCTGGTCGATCGAGGAGTTCGACGAAGTGCCGTTGGTGCTGGCGTTATCGGATGCACGGTAGCCGATGGTGATGGCGGAGCCGATTCTCAGGCCGATGGCGTCGGCGATGTCGCGTCCGACCAGCACCTTGCCGTCGGTCGGCCACGAGCCGTCGACCACCCAGTGATGGTTGAGGTTCTTGACCTGCGCCGCATTCACGCCGGCCATCACGTACGGCGAGGCGTTGACGCGCACGTTCTCGTAGCGGTAGGTGGCGTATTTCGCGGAACCCTTGGCCTTGACCATTTCAGTGGTGTGCTGCACCATCGCCTTGTCGATGCCGGCCTTGCCGTCAGCATTGGTCGATTCGGTGGGCGTGACAATCAGGTTCGCGCCGTACGCACGCATCTCCTCGTTCATCTGCTGCGGCACAGCGAGGCAGATCATCGCCAGACAGAACAGTGTGGCTGCGCCGACCAGCGACGCCACCACAGCCATCACCGCGCGCGAACGCCGACGGAACACGGCGCTGAACAGCATTCTGAAGAACATACCGGTGTTGGTCATCGGTTCCCTCCTTCCACACCTACGTAGATAAACTCAGCGACCATGGAGCACCTCCGCGGGCTTGAGATTCAGAATCGAACGAATCGATGAGGCGGACGCCAGCAGCACGGTGACAGCCAGCAGCACGAACACCAGCACGAACACCATCGGCCGCATCGTAATGCCGGAACCGAACACCACCCGGCCTATCAGCTGGGCCACGCCGGAACCGAGCAGCGCGCCCACAATCGCGCCCAGCAGCGAGATTGCCGCCGTTTCGGCCAGCATCAGGCGGGATACCGCGGCATCGGTGGCACCGAGCGCCTTGAGCAACGCCAGCTCGCCCGACCGTTCGCCGATCGAGGCGACCATCAGGTTGGCCACGGCCACGGCTGCGGCGATCAGGCTCAGCACGGTCATCAGAATCATCACGGCCTGCGTCTTTTGCAGCACATTGCCCTGCAACGCGGCCACCTGACGCACCTGCTTGGCCACCGCGCCCGGAATCACCTCTTCGATCTGATAGGCGATCGAGCTCGGGTAGGCGGTGCAGTACCAGGTCTCCCATTCCTCCTGGCTCAGCGCGGCCGGGTTCGCGGCGGCCTTACGGGCCAGGTCGTTCTCCGGCGTGGTCAGGGCCTTGACCTCGATTTTGTCGACCGAATCGGGCAGGTCGGCGAGTACCTGGGCCGTGGAGGAGGCGATGTAGAGCGAGCCGTTGTCCTCGTCGCCGGAATCGTAGACACCGGTGAGCTTGATTTTCTGCTCGTTCTTCTTGCCTGAGGCGGTGGTTTTGTTGAGGGTGATGGTGTCGCCGGTGGTCACGCCGAGTTCGGAGGCCAGCGTCTTGCCGATCACGCCCTGGTCGGAATCGTCTTTGGGCCACTTGCCGTCCAGCTGCCACCACGAGCGCATGCCTTCCACGCCCACGACGGTAGTCTCGCCGGTGGAGATCTTGAGGTTCTTGTTGAACCACGTGCCGACTACCGCCGCCGCCGTGCCGTTCACCTGCGCGTGGACGTTGAGTTGCGGCGCGAAATTCGTGATGTTGAACGCCCAAAAAATCGTCTTGATCTTCGCCGCGTCGGACTCCTTCAGGAACGAGGTCGGGTCCGCGCCGGACTGCGGGCCGCCCTCCATGTTGTACAGGTCGGACACCACCGCATCGGACTTCGGCTGCACGGTGATGTTCGAGCCATATGTGCTCAGCTCGGCGTTGAGCTTGTCGCCCACGTCGAACACGACGCCCAGCATCGACACCGACACCGTGGCCGACAGGCACACGGTCAGCGCGATCAGCAGGCGCCTGCGTAACTGGCGGGTGAACGAGCGCCTGATCATTCTCAGAAAGAACATGGTCTAAACCCCTTCCTGCCTTACTGGAAGTGGGCGCTCAGCGCGTCCAGGTCGGCGGTCTGAATGGTGATCTTGCCGCTACCGGTCTTGTACGGGAACGGGATCGGGTTGCACCCGCCCTTGAAGCCGATGGTCGCCAGGTTGATGGCCACCTCACACTTCTTGCAGATGATCTTGCCGTCCTTCTCGTAGTATCCGGCGTCGCCGCAGTTCTCGCAGGCGTCGAGGCCGATGCCGTACGCGCCGCCGTTCTTCTTGATGATGATGAAGCGCATCACGGTGCCGTCCTTGGCCTTGTATTCGAAGCGGTGCAAATGGCCGTCCTCGACCTGGCTGAACGGGATCGTGGCCACGCCGTCCTTGAGCGAATACGCTTCCGGCGGCGAGAGAGTCGGCTGCTGGTTGATTGCGGCCACGCCCAAGGTCAGCGTCGCGGTAACGCCGATCATCGCCACCACGCTCCATGCGGCGGCGGCGATCGCACGGCGCCGGAACGCCTTGTGCTTGCGCACCGTGGCCGCATTGACGTCGGCCGCGAGTCGCTTCGCAGAAACCGGCATACGCAAGCCGGCCACCACCGAGGCGACGGCGGGAATCAGGAATATGAACGCTTGGGCCATAATCAAACCGGACTTGTTGTTGATCAGCCAGGCGAGCATCACGAACGCGATGTGCGGGAACCGCAGCGTGCGGGCCTGCATGATCTGCAGCAGGCCGGTCAGATGCTGCATCAGCTGGATCACCAGCACCACCAGCACTGCGGACAGGAACGCCGGACGGACCGCCGTCGAACGCATCGTGCGGAAGATCGCGGCGATGACCGCGGACGCGATGATGCCCAGCACAAAGCCGAGCGCACGCAGCAGCATATCGGACGTGAAGATCGGGTCTCCCGGCTCGACCCAGATGGTCAGCTGCAGGATCACGTCCGGCAGCGCATAGAACACGGTGAGCGCGATGCCCAACGCCGCCACCAGATTGGCGAGATGCATCACCGCGGCGTGCCGACGCCAATTGCGGGTGATCAGTCGGTTCACGAACACCAACACGATCAGCAGGAGGTCGATGACCACGCAGCACCACAGCACCGGGTAGTTGATGAATGTACGCTGGTTAATCACCGCGGATGCACGCAGTCCGGCGAACACGATCGCCGCCACCAATCCGATGAGGATTCCCCACAGACGCCATCGGGAGCTGATCGGCTTGTCACGCCCCTCGCCGACGGTCAGCATCACACTCATGCACATGACCAGCAACGCGGGCCCCAGCGTGCCCGGCATCACCGCTACGAACTGTTCGAGCATTCGCACCCTTTCCTTGTTCCGTCTATTATGTTCCGTTCATTCCGTCATAAAAACAGCGAAAGCTCCTCTCGGGCAGAGAGGAGCATTTCACTCAGGCAATGTCAATCACCACTGACGCGGGGTGTATTCCCAGTTGTCGAAGGTGACCTCGATCGGCTCGGTCCAGAAGCGACCCTTGACGCCGGTCTCGGGATCGACGTGCAGCATCCAGCCCTTCTTCTCCGGGGATTCGATCTTCAGCACGAGCTTGTACGCGCCGGCCTTGTCGAGCTTGACGTTGGCGCCGTAGTGCGGGCCGTCGGAGGCGTTCATCTGCATGAAGGTACCGGAGGTGGCCTTGCCGCCTTCGACTTCCTTGCCGGTGGACTTGTCGATGATCGTGTAGTTCACGGTCAGCTCGGGGACGAAGTCGCCCTTGCCGTAGCCCAGCTCGGTACCCTTCTGGTTGGCGTGGATGTCGGCTTCGAGGTGGAAGCTCGAATCAGCGGCCTTCAGGCCCATGGAGGCGGGCTCCATGTCAATCGGCTGGAAGTACACGGCGCCGACGGTCAGCGGGCCGGCGTCCTTGTCCTGCTCCTCGGCGGTGCCGGACGGGCCGACCGGGACCTCTTCAAAGCCTGCGCCGGAGCTGGAGCTGGAGTTGTCCTTCTTGTCGCTGGACTGAGAGGAGCTGCCCGAAGACTTGTTGTCGGAAGCATTGTTGGTGGAACCGCACGCGGACAGCGAGAAGGCCATGGAACCGGCCAGCAGCACGCCGAGCAGGGCGGCGATCTTCTTGTTCTTCATCATTTCTCTATTTCCTTTGTTGTGTAGTGAATGGTATTCACAGATTGTTGGGTTGATTGTTCGGGGCACCGGCCGTCACGGCAGCCTTGGCCTTCGCCTTGCGCTGCTTGATGAAGCCGACCACGAACAGGGCGATCACCGCGATGGCCGCAATCACCTGGGCGATGATGCATTCGACGTACGGGTAGAAGCCGAGCCAGTCGTTCGTCGGAACGCCTTGCAGATACGTTGCCGGGAGTGCGTCGCCCTCGATCAGCGAGTGCACGCCGCCGCCGGCGAACACGACCACCAGCACCGACATCAGGATCGACGTGACCAGGAAGAACGGTCCGATCGGAATCTTCACCGACGTGAAGCGAATCACGAAGAAGATGATCAGCAGCACCACCGCGGCGGCGACGGCACCAATCACCATGCCATGCGCATCGCGGCTCATCGTGTAAATCGACTGGTAGAAGATCACCGTCTCGGCGCCTTCACGGAACACGGCGAGGAAGCTCAGCATGGCGAGCGAGATCACCGTACGGGACGCGACCTTTTCGCCGGCATCGACCTGTGAGGAGACGGAGGCCACCGCGGCTTCGGTCTTCTCCTTGATGTACCGGTTCCATGCCTCGACGCTGGACTTGTTGAGCATCCAATTGCTGGTCCATAGCAGCATGGCCATGGCAATCAGGGCGCACACGCCTTCCATGATCTCCTGAATCGGGCCGGACCCACCGAACGCGAGCACGAAGATGACCGCGACCACGCCTGCGCCGGCAAGACCGGCGAGCACGCCCACATAGATCCACTTGGTGAAACGCTTGTTGCCGGACTTGACGAGGTACGCCACCACGGCCGCGACCACCAGCAGCGCCTCAAGACCCTCACGAATCAGAATCAGGAACGCCTGGCCGACCGAGCTGGTGATGAACTTGGTGAAGCTGCCTTCCTTGTCGGCGGCACCGCCGTCGAGCTTGCCGGCGTCCTCGACCAGCATGGCCTTCAAATCGTCGACGAGCTTCTTGGTGTCTTTGAGCGAGGCGCCTGTGTTCATCGACTTGCGGCACATCTTGAACTGGTACTCGACCTGCGAGACGCGGTCGCCGCTGATGGCGTTCATCACGTTCTTCTCGAAGCCGAGCTTCTCGTAGTACTGGTAGTAGGCGTCGTTGACGAGGGTAGCGCCCTTCGCGCCGTCGCCGCCCGCGTACGACTTGTAGGCCTTGTCGAGGATCGGCATCATCTCGTTGGCCACGTCGGTCCAGCTGCGGTCGCCCTTGCCGGGGTTCTTCTTCTGCTTGGACTGCAGAACCTTGCGCTCCTTGGCGATCTGCTCCTGCAGCGCCTTGTCGTAGTCGCGGGGATTGGCGAGCTTGGTGTTCGCGTCGAGCTGCTTGGCGGTGCTGTCGAGGTCGGAGACGAGCGCGGTCACGCTCTGTTCGATCTTCGCCTCGTTGCCCGTCACATATGACAGGTCCTGAATGTCTTGGAACGCCTGCTGCTGGGAGGCCTGCTTGTCGGAGCCGATGTTGTCGGTCACGACCTGGGTGAAGTTGGACGCCACATAGATCTCGTTGTATGCGGCCATGAAGTCGGACGTGGAACCGGCGGTGTTGCCGTCCTTGTATTCCTTCTGCCCCTGCTGCAGCTGCTTGTCCATCGCGGCGGCGACGTCGGCCCATGTGTCGTAATCCGCGGAACCGTCGGCGGCCATCGCCTGCGGGGCGAACATGACGGCCATCACCGTGAACAGCGCCGCGACGACGGCCAGCGAACGACATCCAACCGCCCGAAGATGCGCTACCGCACGACATCGCATATTGGATTCCTCTCCATATCAACGCTTTCTAAACCATCTATGCAATATAGAGAAAAAAAACCTGAAAGAACAGTCTTGACTTTTGAATTTTTATGCGGTAATAGAGCGGCCCCTGAGGCCGAAATGTCTCATATTGTGGTCATTGTATGGGTGGCCCATTAGGGGCCGCTCTCAAAACTCGCAGATACAAGACGTTTTTCGGGTTTTTCCCCTTGTATCTGCGAGTTTTGAGAGCCTGCTTCAGCCATCAAGACGATTCAACACCTTCCGCTCGTTGTAGAACGCGAAGACGATGCCTCCGATGCCGCACAGCACGGCCGCGCACACCGCGGCGATGCGGTAGCCCGCGCCCGAGGCCACGCCGATCGTGGAGACGCCGGTGAACAGCAGCATCGCCACCGACTGGCCCACCTTCATCGCGAACGCCAGCCGTCTGGCCCATCATCATGTGGTGCTGAGCGACGGCAGCGTGCAACGGCTGGACACCGCATCCTCCAGCGGGAACCCCTACCGTCCCATCTCATCCGGAGGCCTCAAAATCTCCGGCATCAACGTAGGCTAAGACGGCTGCCCCCGCTGGCGAAATGCTACGCTGAGGGGCATGAGCGGATTGCATGGGCGGATGCCGTATACGACTGCGTTTGAACGCGCGATGGGCACCGGAATGATCATTCAGTCGGCGACGGCTCTCGACGACGGCTTCCGCTCGAAACTCGACGCGTTCATCGATGGGTACGTCCGTGCTGTCGCGGTTCCGCGCCGATTCGCTGGTGACCGCAATGGGCGAATCCTCGCATGGCGGCTCGTTTGATTTTCCCGATTGGGCCTCCGGGCTGTTCGATCTGGCCGATGCGTTCTGCACCGCGACCGACGGGGCGCTTGACCCGTGTGTGGGCGAGGATCTGATCCGGCTTGGCTATGACGCACGGTATTCGATGACAATGGAACCCGATGCGGAGCATCATCTCGGTGCCGTCCACGGGCGCCCGACATGGCGCAACGATGTGGAGCGTCATGGCACAACGCTGGTGACGCAGCGCGCGGTTCACTTGGATTTCGGGGCTTTCGGCAAGGGATATTGCGCCGATCTGATCGATATTGGACGGGCACGCGGGCGATGAAACCGTCCGGCAATCCGCCACCGGCCCCGGCTCTCACGCGCCCTACATCATCGACGCGGGCGGCGATCTGCTGATCCGCACGGGCGAGCCTGCTCAACCGGCCCCACTCGCCGAGGGGTCAGGACACGACACCGGCGACACCGTCACCATCGCCCTAGAGGATCCCGCAAACCCCGGAACCGAGGCGATCGGCATCGCAAGCATCGTTGACGGGGCGTTCTGCGCGAGCGCCCCCAGCCGACGCCATTGGGGTGAGGAGGCAGGCCGCCAGCTGCATCATCTGCTCAACGCGGTCGACGGCCGTCCCGTGCGCGATGTCGCCGCGAGTTGGGTCTATGTGCCATCGGCGGCTGGCCGACCCTACCCCACCGCGCTGGCGGATGGACTCGCCACCGCATGCTTCGTCACCGCACCGGACGAGCTCGCCCGCGCATTCGACTTCGAATGCGCCGCGGTGCACGCCGACCGCACGGCCATCATGAGCCGTCACTTCCCCGGCAACTTCTTCACCGTATAAACAATGCGGGAGGGAGCACCTGCGTCATGCCACCGCCAGGTTTTCTTGTGCCTATTCGCCACGCTCGCACATCAGTGGCACCGACACGTCAATCGCCGCGCCGAGCGGTGCAGCAAGCACCTTATGGATGTCCGGAGCGATATACAGGTTGCCCCTTCCGGCCGGATACGCACGGAGTATACCCACGGACACCAGACGAGACAGCGCGTGCTGTACGGCCGACGGGCTCTTGCCGAACCTTCTCCTCAACATACTCGCCGTGACGGTGGGCTGCCCGATGAGGTACATCGCCGTCTGCACGGACAGGCCGCTGTATCTGTGCTCATCCAATAGACTGCGATACCTCTGCCGCACATTGACAAGACGCTTCACGCGCAGCAGCGCGTCCTCGCAGGATTCCTCGATGTCTTGGCAGAAGAACAGTATCCAGTCGTCCCAATCCCCTTTCGTGGAAACACCGAGCAATCTGTCCTGATATTCGGGTCGACGGCGCTCGAACCACGGGGATACGGACAGCAGCGGCTGGCTCAGCAGGCCTCGGCTCATCATCTGCAACAGCACCAGCAACCGCCCGATTCGCCCCGGAGGCATGGGCACGAAACGCGCATCCTCGATGCGCCGCGTGGGTGAGCCGATGAACACTTGGGTGGATCGTATATCCCAGGCCTGTGGATTGTCGGACTTCGTGCCCTTCACAAGAAGCTTCTGCAATTCGCGCACGAGAGTGCAGGCTTATGGGATGCCCGGACTGAATCTGGCCTATGCCGCATTCCGCCGCGTCGAGGTAGTTCAGCACCTCGCGCATGGACTCGCTCAGTCCGCTTTTGTCCTCGCCCACCTCATAATCCTGAGCGAGAACGGTTTCGAGCGGCTCGAACGTGCCTTCCAGGGCGCTGGTGCTCTGCGCTTCGCGACGCATGGTCGGGCGACGCAGCATATCGGGGTTAGGCAGGTCCCCCAGCTCGCCGGGCGCATCTGGCGCGAACATTTCTTTCTCCATAACACCAGCTGTACATATTATTTAAATCATTCATACTAAGATTTGCGAAATCTTAGTATGGACAATGATTAATCACGCGCTTTACCGCACCTCATCACACCGCATATGCAAAAGCGACGCCGTACACGAGCCGGCAAAACAGCCGAATCTCGTATGGCGTCGCTCTCGTTTGAGGCAGTGGAATCACATTATGGTCTTATAGGCGTGACTCCCTCAGATGTTCCACTCGGACGGGTTGTAGAAGTCGCCGTTGAGGGCCTTGGCGGCCTTCTCCTGCGCTTCCTCAAGCGTGACGCCGGCGAGTTCGGCACGCACGTCGTCGAGCGCGACCGGGGTCATCGACAGGGAGTTGACGCCGATGCCGGTGAGCACGACGGCCAGATCCGGATCGGCGGCGGCCTCGCCGCACACACCCACCGGCATGCCGTTCGCGTTGCCCGCGTCGGCGATCAGCTTGATCGCGCGCAACACCGCCGGGTGCCATGCGGTCTGGTAGTTGGCGACCGAGCCGAGCGTACGGTCGGCGGCCAGCGTGTACTGGGTCAGGTCGTTCGTACCGATCGACACGAAGTCGGCGACCTTGGCCACCTGATCGGCCATGAGGGCGATGGACGGCACCTCGGCCATCACACCGACCTTCTTCAGGCCGAAGGACTTGCCGAGCTTGACGAAGTAGGCGGCCTCATGCGCGTCGGCGACCATCGGCGCCATGACCCACAGGTCGGCGTCGGTCTGGGCATCGGCGGCGGCAAGCGCCTTGAGCTGTCCCTCAAGCACGTTCATGTGGGTGCGCAGCGTGCGCAGGCCACGCAGGCCAAGCGCGGGGTTCGGCTCGTCTTCGGGGGTGAGGAACGGCAGCGGCTTGTCCGCGCCGGCGTCCAGCATGCGGATGACGACCTTCTTGCCGGGGAACTGGGCGAGCAGTTCGGCGTACGCCTTGGTCTGCTCCTCAACACTCGGCGGTTCGGCGTTGCCGATGAACAGGAACTCGGAACGGAACAGGCCGACGCCTTCCGCACCGTACTCCAGCGCGGTCTTGCCGTCGGAGGGCTTGCCGACGTTGGCGAGCAGCGGGATGTGATAACCGTCCTTGGTGGCGCCCGGCTTGCCGCGCAGCTCCTTGGCCTTCGCGGCCTTGGCCTTCGCGGCTTCGGCGGCGGCGACCTGCTCGTCGCTCGGCTCGGTGGTGATGGTGCTTTCCGCGGCATTGACGATAACCGTCTCGCCGTTCTTCAGGTCGTCGGCGCCGGCGGCGGACACGACGGCCACGATGCCGCGGGCACGGGCCAGAATGGCCGTGTGCGAGGTCGGGCCGCCCTGCGAGGTGACGATGGCGAGGGTCTTGTCCAGGTCGAGGCCGGCGGTGTCGGCCGGGGACAGGTCTTCCGCGACCAGAACGAACGGGGTGTCGGAGACCGGGACGCCCGGCGCGGGAACGCCCATCAGGTCGGCGATGACGCGCTGGCCGACGTCGTGCAGATCCGCCGCACGCTCGCCCTGATAGCCGCCGATGGCCTTGAACATCTCTTCCACGGCGCCGAAGCCTTCCAGCACGGCGCGCTCAGCGGTCTTGCCCTGCTCGATGAGCGTGTTGATGCTCTGCGCGAGCGCCGGGTCGGAGGCGAACATGGCGATGGCCTGCAGGATCGGAGCAGCCTGCTTGGCGCCTTCGTCGCCGTTCGCGGCCTCTTCGGCACGGCGGTTCAGATCCGCGTTGACCAGCGCCAGAGACTTGGTCACGCGCTCGATCTCGGATTCGGCCGAGACACTGTCGGCGCGAGGCGCATCGGACGGTTCGGGAAGCGCAGCTGCCATACGAATGACCGGGCCGACCGCAACGCCGCGTCCGATGCCAACACCCTTGATAACCATATGTTCTCCTTATGTTATGGCCTCTCGCCGCGAATGACCGGTACTTCCCATCCGCGGACCGCCTTGTTGACCCACCAACTTCATCGCCGGTAAATCATTTTCTGTCCACGCCAGTATACACCCTCAAAAGCGCGACACGACTAGAAGTAAACGTTTTCCAGAAAATTGGAAAAACATGGTACACTATTATGTCAGCAGCCAGAAGAACGGCCGCCCAGCAATTGGCATAGAGTAATGTTATTGCTAATCGGTATCGGCGCGGGCCAACACGGCACACGCACGCTGACGAGTGTCGATATCGACGCACGACAAACCGCACCGGAACCACCGGCGCGACGACGCAAAGGAGTGTCTCCATGGTTACCCGCACTACCACCATCACTGATCCCGTCGGCATTCACGCCCGTCCGGCCGCCAAGTTCGCTCAGGCCGCGACCGCGTCCGGCTGCACCGTGACCATCGCCAAGCAGGGCGGCAACCCCGTTCCCGCCGGTTCCATCCTGTCCATCATGGGCCTGGGCATCAAGCAGGGCGACACCGTCGAGGTCACCGTGGACGGCGACAACGCCGAGACCGTCATCGACAGCCTCATCGAGACGCTCACCGCGGCCGAGTAACCTGCGCACGCATTCGACGGCCGCCCGCACGAACCGCGTGGGCGGCCGTCAGCGTATTCCCATCCATCAGATGCGCACCGACGCGCATCGCAAGCATATGGCGGCCGCCCGCCGTCATACCGAACACTGCGAGCCCCATGAAGAGACAGCCATCCGCCGTAATGGACGCCATACCGGCATCCAAGCCAGACACGACGCCCGTCAACGACGACCCGGCGCCCGGCCCGGAACAACGCCCACAGCCGGCGACCAGTTCCATCACCAACGTGGCCGCCATGGCCCACGTCTCCATCGCCACGGTCTCCCGTGTGCTCTCCGGCAAACGCACCAAGGACGACGACATCGCACGGCGGGTCCGGGCCGCCGCCGAGGAACTCAACTATTCGGTCAACTATGCGGCGAGTTCGCTGCGCGGCGCCGCCACCAACACCATCGGACTGGTCATCCCTTCGGCGACCGACCATTTCAGCGCCGGACTGCTTGATGAGCTGGAACCGGTCATCGACATGGAAAGACAGCAACTGCTGCTCGGCATCGGCAACGAGCAGCATACGCAGGACGAACGCATCGAATCGCTGGTGGCCCGCAAGGTCGACGGTATCATCATCGTTCCTGCCGCGGGCGTCGATCTGGCCCACACGCTTGACCGCACCACCATGACGACGCCCATCGTACAGGTCGGCGGACGGCAGCGATCCTTCCGCACGTCCATGGTCGGCATCGACGAGAATGCGGCGATGGAAAGCATCGTCGCGCACCTCGCCGAGCAGGGCGTACGTTCCGCCGCCTATCTGGCCGGCAAGGAGGTATCGTTCGAATCGGCCGAGATGTTCGCGATGTTCCATACGCAGATGCGCACGCACCGGCTCGTCACCGACACCTCATGGAACCGATTCGGCGATTCGACCGTGGAGCGCGGTTATCAGTGCGTGTGGCGCATGTTCGCCGACTCCGATGCGCGACCGCCCGAAGCGGTGATATGCGCCGATGACATGATCGCGCTGGGCGCGATGATCGCCTTGCAGACGCTGGGCATCCGCGTGCCCGACGACGTGCGCGTGGTCGGCTACGACGACTCCCCGCTTGCCTTGACGACGATGCCGACGCTGACCTCGGTCCGCCCGCCGTTCCTCCAGATCGTCACCGAGGCGCTGCGCCTGATCGGGCAGGGGCCCGATCAGGCGGCGCACATCTCGCTGCTGCCCCAATTGATTGTCCGGGGCTCCACCGTCGTGCGTTCCTGACCAGGTGCCGTCATAGCCTCCCCGGAATCAACGTGCAGAACAGCGCCTCGAACACCAGCATCGGGTTGCCGTTGCCCAGCAACCGCTTCCTGGCCACGGCGATGGCCTCCAACCGATCGACCACTTCCTGACGGCTCAGCCGTGCCGACAGCTCGGCGATGGCCGTGCGGTTCTCCATGTTGATCAGCCCGACTGCGTCCTCGGCGTTGTTCTGCAGCACCGCTATGTCGCGGTAGATGCTGGCGGCCGAGTTGAGCGCGCGGTCAAGCACGTCGCGGCTCCGGCGCGTGGCCTGCCGCTTGATCTCGTCCTTCTTGGCGATGGCGTTGTAGGCGCCGCGCAGCTTCGGCGGGATGCGGTCCTGCTCGCCGAGGCCGTTGATGCGGCGGAAATCCGCTTCGGCGGCGGCCGTCTGCCGGTTCACGTCGGCTTCCGCCTGGCTTTTGGCGGTGTCGATGAGATCATCGGCCAGCAGCACCGCATCCGATGCCTTACGCAGTCCCAGCAGCCCGACGATGAGCTCGTCCCGGTCCGACATGACCTGCGTGTCGGAGGCGTACAGTTTCGCTATGCCGATATGCCCTTCGGCGAGCCGCGCCGCGCGCACCGCCACATGACGGTCGAATTGGCGTTCCGCCGGCAGCGCCGGATTGACGGATGCCATCAGGTAATCCGCGACCGCTTTCGTGGACGGCACGGCAAGGTTGACGATGCGGGTACGCGAGCGGATGGTCGGCAGCACATCCTGCGCGCTGGGGGCGCACAGCAGCCATATGGTGTGCGGGCTGGGCTCCTCGATCTCCTTGAGCAGCACGTTCGTGGTGCGTTCCAGCATGCGGTCAACGTCTTCGATGATGATGATCCGCCACGGCGCCGTGCTGGGCATCTGTTCGGAGGTGAGGATCAGCTGGCGCACGTCATCGATGCCGATGGTGACCTTGTTGGTGGCCAACGTGGTCACGTCGGGATGAGTGCCGGACAGCACCTGACGGGTTATATTGGTCGGCTCGTCGGAAAGACCCCTGTCAGGGCTTTCCAGCGCGGCCGCGAACGCGCGCGCAACATTCGAGCGGCCGGAACCGGGCGGTCCGCAGATCAGCCACGACTGGGCCAGCGCCTTCGGGTCGCCGGAGACGATGGCCTGCATTTGGCCGACCACTGCCTGCTGGCCGACAATGGA
>ERZ773195.1615-NODE-1615-length-16045-cov-3.775422_pt1 | contig 16045 bp, 10 predicted proteins | sample MGYA00580530_ERZ773195 | MGnify/ENA primary metagenome ERZ773195 (study PRJEB29015, sample SAMEA2737751) | human gut metagenome | biome: human gut; feature: human-associated habitat; material: faeces | place: China | collected 2012 ...
ACCTATGATCTGCAGGTGAATGGATACTACAGCCAGCTGCATTTGCTTGAGGATTCTCTTATTCAAGAGGAAGTGAGATCTATTGAACTGGATAGAAACAAGAAGTTCTTTGAGGCATGGCAGAAAGAATCTGAAAGTACACTTATATTTCTCCAGGAAAATGGAAAGGCAATAACCACTGATGGAACAAAACTTCGGGTTGACATGCCAAGTAAACTTTTGTTGGATTTGAGGAACGGATATAATATTGGAAAATTGGTTTCTCTTGATTACAACCAGAAGAAAAAAGATGGTTATCTGGTTGCAATTCCATGTCAGGAATATACGATTAATGGGGAAACTTATACGGCAATTGGAACCTTGTATGATCATTCAAAATTAGATTCCATGTTAAGTGTGAAAAGCTATAACGGGAATGCGTATCTGTTTATGCTGGATAACGACGGAAATATTACTTATACAAATCAGAAAGAAGATAAATTTTTTAGGAACTATTTTTTGTTAAAGCATTTAAAAGGAGATCAGGCTATCACTGAGGAAGAGGCTGATTCTCTTCAAAAAAAGCTGGATGGCAGAGAACAGGGGGTAGAACTTGTGGAAAGTGACAAACCTTACTATCTGGGATACTGTCCGATAGAAAATAATAACACCATGCTGATTTGTATTGTAGAAAAAAGTGTTGTAGATAATGTACTGAGAGATTATCAGAAAACAATAGTGTTTGAAACAATACTCATGGCAGGTTTTATACTTTTGCTTTTTGCCGGATTATTCTGCAGTATTTCCAGACGCAGTCTTGCTGAGCAAAAAGCTGAATATGAAAAAAGAAATAATGAGATTCAGACGCAGGCAATGAAGGAAATGGAGGAGTCCAATAAAAAACTGAAAAAAGCAAAGGACATTACAACGGAAGCCTTGCAGACAGCTGAAAATGCAAATAAGGCGAAAACGGATTTCCTGTCTAATATGTCACATGATATTCGTACACCTATGAATGCAATCATTGGTATCACATCTTTGATCAGACATGATGCAGGTAATAAAGCAAAAGTTATAGAGTATGCAGATAAAATAGATATTTCATCACAGCATCTGTTAGGAATTATTAATGATGTTCTGGATATGAGCAAGATTGAGGCAGGAAAAACAGTCTTCAAGTATTCTGACTTTTCTATTCTGGATCTTGTACAGGAACTTGACACTATATTTCATACTCAAATATATGAAAAGCAGCAGACCCTTACAATCATAAAAGAAAATATTCAGCATGAGTGGGTGAATGGGGATCAGGTTCACCTGATGCAGATTTTCAGCAACCTGCTTTCCAATGCAGTGAAGTATACCCAGGAAGGTGGGAAAATTCAGTTCTTTGTAGAAGAATGTGAGACAAAGTCATCTGTCTATGCAAAGTACCGTTTCTTAGTTAGCGATAATGGTATGGGAATGTCGGCAGATTTCAAGGATACAATTTTTGATGCGTTTACCCGTGCGGAAAGTTCCCTTACAAATAAAATACAGGGAACCGGACTTGGAATGGCGATTACTAAGAATCTGGTTGAGGCAATGGGAGGTACCATTGATGTGGAGAGTGAATTGGGACAGGGAAGCTGTTTTGAGGTTCTCATGGATCTGAAAATTGCAGAGGATAGAACGGTTGCTCTGGCGGCACAAGAAGAAACAGATGAGCAGGATGGTAATATCTTTCAGGGAATGAGATTCCTGTGTGCAGAAGATAATGAGCTGAATGCAGAAATTCTGACGGAACTGTTAAAGATTGAGGGGGCAGAATGTACCATCTGTGAAAATGGCGAAGAGATTTTGAAAGCATTTGAACAGTCTGCTCCAGGTGATTATGACATGATCCTGATGGATGTGCAGATGCCTGTTATGAATGGTTATGAGGCAACGAAGGCAATCCGCAGAAGTTCCCATGAACTGGCAAAGACGATTCCGATCATTGCCATGACAGCCAATGCTTATGATGAGGACAGACGGAAGGCACAGGAAGCGGGAATGGATGGTTTTCTGGCGAAGCCACTGGACGTGGACGAGATGATGCGTCTGCTGGCCCAAATTATAAAAACAGAATAAATGAAACAGCACAAAACGCAGGATTTTTCTGGAGAAAAATTCCTGCGTTTTTTTGGCGGAAATGTATTGACAAATCCCTGTACTATGATATAATTCAATCAAATCACAGAAAACATATATAGTTACTAGGAAATAAGGAAATGGACATAAAGGAAATAAGGAGGATATCATCATGGGTAAAATTTACGGAAGTGCACTGGAACTGATCGGAAACACACCGCTTGTAGAGGTTAAGAACGTAGAGAAATCTGAGGGACTTGAGGCTACAGTACTTGCCAAGCTCGAGTATTTTAACCCGGCAGGAAGCGTTAAGGACAGAATCGGTAAGGCAATGATCGAGGATGCAGAGCAGAAAGGCGTTCTGAAACCAGGCGCAACCATTATTGAGCCAACATCCGGCAATACAGGAATCGGACTTGCAGCCATCGCAGCTGCCAAGGGCTATAAGACGATCCTTACCATGCCGGAGACCATGAGTGTTGAGAGAAGAAACATCCTGAAAGCATATGGTGCAGAGGTAGTTCTCACAGACGGAGCCAAGGGAATGAAAGGTGCCATTGCCAAGGCAGAGGAGCTTGCCAAGGAGATCCCGGGAAGCTTTATCCCATCCCAGTTTACCAACCCGGCAAACGTACAGGCCCATTTCGAGACAACAGGACCGGAGATCTGGGCAGATACAGACGGTAAGGTAGATATCTTTGTTGCAGGTGTTGGTACCGGCGGAACAGTTACCGGTGTCGGACAGTACTTAAAATCACAGAACAAAGATGTAAAAGTTGTTGCAGTTGAGCCGGAGACTTCTCCTGTTCTTTCCAAAGGAACAGCAGGTCCTCACAAGATCCAGGGAATCGGTGCAGGATTTGTTCCGGAGGTATTAGATACCAGGATTTATGATGAGGTATTTCCGGTAGCAAACGAGGATGCATTTACAACCGGAAAAGAGCTTGCAAAAGCAGAGGGTGTATTAGTCGGAATTTCCTCCGGTGCAGCTTTATATGCTGCAATCGAGCTTGCAAAACGCCCGGAAAACAAAGGAAAAACAATCGTTGCCCTTCTTCCGGACAGTGGTGACCGTTATTACTCCACAGCATTATTCGCAGACTAAAGAAAGCGTATCGCCTGAAAAACAGGTAATAGCCTTAAAAATAAATCATAGACAAAAACAGGCAAAAAAGTGTCACATCGTATGGTGTGGCACTTTTTATTTTGTGGCAAGTGTGCTAAAATTACATTTAATACATTATAATCTTTTAACATAAAAGAAATCATTATGGCATAAAGTGAGGACACAGATGGAAGCGAAAAGACAGGATATCGGGATGGATATAGATGAAAATAAAAAAGATACACAAAATAAAACCAATACACAGGATAAGACCGATACATCAAATAAAAAAGATAAGCCGGATGGATCTGAAAAAGAGGAAGCACAGAAAAGTACGTCGGCATCGCGCGAGATCCTAAGCTGGATACTTACGTTTGCACTGGCGATCGGAGCAGCATTTCTGATCAAGAATTATCTGATCATCAACGCAGATGTGCCGACAGGCTCCATGGAAAATACGATCATGCCGGGGGACCGCCTGATCGGAAATCGTCTCGCATTTTTAAAGGATACACCGGAGCGCGGGGATGTTGTGATTTTCCATTATCCGGATGATGAGGAAGAACTTTATGTAAAAAGAGTGATCGGACTGCCGGGGGAGGAAGTCCGCATTGACGATGGAAAGATTTATATTGATGGAAGTGAAACGCCGCTGGAGGAAGATTATTTGAAGGAAGAATGGACGGTGGCAACAGGACCATATTTATTTGAAGTACCGGATGACTGTTATCTGGTATTAGGGGATAACCGGAATGACTCCTGGGACGCGCGTTACTGGGATAACAAATATGTAAGTATCGATAAAATCCTCGGTAAAGGAGAGGTCATTTACTGGCCGCTGCAGGACATCGGAAAAATCAGATAGCAATCAAAAATGCATAGATTTTAAATGGAAGTGTTTGGAAACAGGCATTGTATGAGATCGGACACAGGGGGATCAGACATGATAACATTTCTTTCAAAGTTTTTTATTAAAGAAAAAGAGGATAAAGGAAAGATCAGACAGGAGTATGGTATTCTCTGCGGTATGGTCGGAATCTTTTTAAATATTCTGCTTTTCTGTGGCAAATTTTTTGCAGGAACGATCAGCCATTCGATCGCTGTGACTGCGGATGCATTCAACAACCTGTCAGATGCAGGATCTTCCGCTGTTACGCTGATAGGATTTAAGCTGGCAGGAGCAAAACCGGACTCGGAGCATCCGTTTGGCCACGGACGGATCGAATATGTATCGGGACTGATCGTTGCGGCAGCAATCCTTCTGATGGCGTATGAACTGATCAGGGATTCTATTATAAAGATCATTCATCCGGAAGAAACAGAGTTTTCCGTAATGGTGGTTGTGATCCTCATTATTTCGATTCTTGTAAAACTGTATATGTATCTTTATAACAGTGGGGTTGCAAAAAAAATTGATTCTGCTGCCATGAAGGCAACGGCAACCGACAGTCTGAGCGATACCTGCGCAACAGCAGTGGTACTTGTGGCAGCTTTGATCGGACATTTTACCGGAATCTATGTGGATGGCTATTGTGGTGCATTAGTTGGTGTATTTATCATGTTTGCGGGCATCGGAGCTGCGAAAGATACCTTAAATCCGCTTTTAGGGCAGCCGCCGGAGGAGGAATTTGTGCAGAAGATCGATCAGATCGTAATGGCACATGAGGAGATCTGTGGAATCCATGACCTGATCGTACACGATTATGGCCCGGGAAGACAGATGGTATCACTGCATGCGGAAGTACCTGCGGAGGGCAATATCTTAGAGATCCATGATATTATTGATAATGTTGAAAATGAATTAAAAGAAAAGTTAGGCTGTGATGCGACGATACATATGGATCCGATCGTGACATCGGATGAACATGTCAGCGAGATGAAAGCGGCGGTAATATCTATTATCAAGGGAATTGATGAGCGGATCAATATGCATGATTTCCGCGTTGTAACGGGACCGACACATACGAATATTATATTTGATGTCCTGATACCGTATAAGTTTCAGATACAGGATGATGAGCTGGCAGCACGTATTACATCACAGGTAAGGGAACGTCTTGGAAATAATTATTACGTGGTTATCAAAGTAGATCATTCCTACGTGTAAAGGAGTCGGGCAATTCAGATTTTTACAAAGGAGAAACGTATGCAGACAAGTAACAAAGAACTGATCCTGCTGGTAGATGATGATCCGGGCAATCTCAAAAGAGCACAGACGATTCTGGGGGAAGAATTTCGTATTTCTGCGACTACATCTGGGAAAATGGCATTGTCACTTCTTTCAAAAGTGACACCGGATCTGATCCTTTTGGATGTAAATATGCCGGAAATGAACGGATTTGAAACACTGAAAAAGATTCGGGAACTTGAAAATGGATCTATGATACCGGTTGTGTTTCTGACCGGTGATAATGATGCTGAAACAGAAACAAAATGTTTTGAGGCAGGGGCTATGGATTTTGTCGGGAAGCCGTTTGTTTCCCAGGTATTAGTCAGCCGTGTGAAACGAATTTTAGAGAACAGACAGTACCAGAATCATTTAGAAGAGATGGTCGCCTCGCAGGTTGCGGAAATGACGCGTATGCAGGATGAAGTGATTACCGGTATCGCCAACCTGATCGAGAGCCGTGATGGCAGTACGGGACTTCATGTAAAAAATACCCAGAATTATGTACAGATACTGACAAAAGCGTTGAGGGAAAAGGGGATGTATCCGGATATCCTTGATCATAATTATGAGCTCAATACAGTAAAGGCATCGGTACTTCACGATATTGGAAAAATAAAAACACCAGATGCGATTCTTTTAAAACCAGGACGGCTGACGGACGAAGAGTTTGAAGTCATGAAACAGCATACGGTAGCTGGGTGTGAGATCATTGACCGGATCATCGGAAATGTGGAACATGAGGAATATGTGGATATTGCCAGAAAAATAGCACGATATCATCATGAAAGATGGGACGGTACGGGCTATCCGGATGGATTATCCGGGGAGGAGATTCCGTTATGTGCAAGGATCATGGCACTTGCTGATGTTTTTGATGCATTATATCAGGACCGGTGTTATAAGAAAGCAATCCGTCCCGCATCTAAGGTGTTTGAAATTATAAAGGAAAATAGCGGCTCTCAGTTTGATCCGAACCTTACAGAGATATTTCTGGAATTGCAGCGGGAAATTACAGACATAAGTGAATGAGAGGGGACGTTATGATAAGAGAAATCAAAAAGGACAGGGCGGGAGTGATCCCGTATGTACTTTATTTCATATATACTGTTTATATGGTAGTGGCAGCAGTTTATTTAAAATGGCCAAGCTGGGTAGCTGCGGTGATAATTTGTGGGCTTTTGGCGAGTATCGGACTTCGGATGCTGACAGGACGGTACAGCAGACTGGCGAAGTTATTTTGTTCTGTTATGATATGGATGAATATTATTTTATATACAGTATTCACGGACGGTTCGTCTCTTACCATGGCAACAGTAGCAGCAAGTGTTGTGATGTTGTCTCTTTTTGATCTGATTGAGATCAATTACGTTTCGCTGGCGGCAACGATTCTTTTGTTTTGTCTTGATACATTCCTGTTAGATAAAGTAAATTATGATAATCCGATACGGGAAATGGAATTTTTTATGCAGTTTTTTGCGATCATTATTCTCGAGATCATGGAAAATAAACAGTTAAAAAACCGTATACAGCATGATATGGAATTCAATGAGACAATGCGTGAACTCGAGGATGCCAAACAGGCAAAAGATGATTTTATGGCAAATATTTCGCATGAGATCCGTACACCGTTAAATTCTATCATCGGAATCGGATCAGAATTACTGGATGCGAAAGTGGATGATACGACAAAGGAACAGCTGTATGATATTACAGTTGCGGGCAGGAATCTGATGTCTTTGGTATCAGATATCCTGGATTTTTCAGAACTTGAAAATGACACGATGGAGCTGGTGGAAGAACCATATAACATTACGTCTGTGATCAATGATGTGGTTAACATGGCACATGTGTGGAATAAAGAAAAGAATCTTGAGATCATTGTGGATTGTGAGGCGGATATTCCGAATAACCTGCTTGGAGACAGTCAGAAAATATATCGCATTATCTTAAATCTCATCAACAATGCGATCAAATTTACAGATGCCGGTGGTGTCATTTTGTTTGTCGGCGCCCGCAAGGAATCATACGGCATCAATCTTATGGTAAAGGTGAAAGATACCGGAATCGGGATGAGCGAAAAAAATATAGATGCACTGGAAAACACATACAATCAGGTAGATACGACCCGTGACCGGCGTGCGGGGGGCATTGGCTTAGGTCTTGCAATCTCACGTAAAATGATTGCAAAAATGAATGGACATATGCATATTGAGAGTGTTCCTGATGCAGGGACGACGGTTTCTATTATCATTCCACAGAGAGTACTGACGGATATGCCGCTTGTATCCGTGCGTGATGCCGGAGATAAAAAGATCATTTTTTATATGGATCTCGAGAGATACCGTTTCGGACAGCTTCGTGACGGATATCTTGAATGTATACAGAGGATGGTCGATCAGCTTCATGTAGATGCCGTGCGCTGTTCGACCATGCATGAACTAAAAAACCGCATCGATCATGAAAATTATCAGTTTTTGTTTGTTGCGGATGTCGAATATTTTATAGATCAAAGTTATTTTGACAGCCTGACTGCAAAAATGAAAGTTGTTGTCATGGCAAACCGGGATTGTGATCTGCAAAAAATCGGACCGGAAGTTCTGCTTATCTATCGCCCGATGCATGTATTCTCGGTTGCAACCATTTTGAATGGAGAAAAACTTCAGCAGGACGCATACGACGAACGGTGGCATCATGACAGATTCCGTGTAAAAGGAGCCAAAATTCTTGCAGTGGATGACAGTGCCATGAATTTAAAAGTTGTTTCAAGTCTGTTAAGCCATTATGGCATCACGATCGATACGGCATTGAGCGGTAGTGAGGCAATTGATAAAATCAGTGACAGAAGCTATGATCTCGTGTTTATGGATCATATGATGCCGGAAATGGATGGCGTGGAATGTATGCACAGGATTCATGAATTACCGCGGTTCCGTGAACGGAAAATACCGATCATTGCACTGACAGCCAACGCCATAGGCGGAGCCAGAGAGATGCTGATCAGGGAAGGATTCGATGATTTTGTTGCGAAACCGATTGAAAAATCTGCGATGGAACGTGTCCTTCGCAAATATTTAAGCATGTTTATTGAAAAAGATACGGGAGAGGAACAGGTTACCTGCAAGACAGAAGAAAACAGTGGATTATCCGGACAATTCAAAGAAGGAAGGAAAGAATTTGAGGCTGCAGGAATTGACCGCCGGCTTGGGCTTTCCTACTTTGACAATAATGAAGCGGATTATATGGAGATCGTGCAGTGTTTTTATGAACAGGGAAGAAGTCAGATCCAGACATTACAGGAGCTGTATGATAAAAAAGACTGGGAAAATTATAAGATCAATGTACATTCCCTGAAAGGACAAAGTCTTACGATCGGTGCAAAAGAGCTTTCAAAAAGGGCAAAGAGGATGCAGGAGGCATGTGAGCATGGGGATGAAAATTATATCATACAAAACCATACGGAGCTGATCGCAGACTATTGTTCGATCCTTGATGGGCTGTCTAAGTATGTGACGGTGGGGGAAGAAAAAAATCCAGTGCAGAAACTATCGGCAGCAATCGACAATTTTGACCAGGCAGAGGCAATGAAGCTGTTAGAGGTGATAAAAAATGAGACGGGCAGTTCGATGGCGGATTCGGATGCACAGTTGATCGCTGATATGGAAGCCCAGATTGAACTGTTTGATTTTATCAGTGCTGCGGAAACATTAAAAAAATGGGGAGGTGCGGACAATGAGTAAGCTGAGTGACAGAATTATCCAGGTACTGATCCGGAAAGATGTTTCAATTCATGCACAGTTATTCCGCTTTATGTCGCTGCTTGGAACGATCGCGATGGCACTGGGGGGAGTTTATACGCTTGCCGAGGGAATGGAGATAAAAAATGTCGCAGCATTATTTGCCGGGGCGCTTTTTATGGGCATGCTTTTCTGGGCAGGAAAGAAATTCCAGCAATATGATCTCTGTTCTTTCATTCTGATGTCAGGGCTGAATGGAATTTTTCTTCCAGTTACGTTTCTGCGCTCCGGAGGCTTAAAAAGCGGTATGCCGCTTTGGTTTGTTCTTGGTTTCATCTCGCTTTTTTTCCTGCTGCGGGGGAAAAGTCTTGTCGCGGGAACTGTTATAACGATCATTGCGGATGCGTATTGTTTTTACACTGCATATGTTCATCCGGAACGGATCACTTATATGGAATCGGAATCTGTAGTTTATGTGGATATTATCGTGAGTGCGGTCATAACCATCTTTCTGACCTGTGCGTTTATGTTTATCCAGATCACACTCTCTGAATATCAGAGAAAAGAAAATGAAAAGCAGCAGGCGGAGTTAGTTGCCGCAATGAATACACAGAGCCGTTTCCTTGCAAATATGAGCCATGAAATCCGTACGCCGATCAATACGATCATAGGATTAAATGAAATGACACTTCGGGAGGAGAATCTGTCAGACGATATTATTGAGAATGCCAATAATATCCAGAGTGCAAGTAAGATGCTTTTGTCCCTGATCAATGATATTTTAGACCTGTCCAAAATTGAGGCGGGGAAAATGGAAGTTGTTCCGGCGCGTTATGAGACAGGAGAATTATTCAGTGAAATTGTAAACACGACCTGGATCCGTGCACATGAGAAAAATCTGGAATTTTGTGTCAATGTATCTGAAAAACTGCCATCCATGCTTTATGGCGACGAGATGAGGATCAAACAGGTTTTAACCAATATTTTAAGTAATGCGATCAAGTATACGCAAAAGGGATCCGTCACGCTGTTTGTGGAGAGTGAGCAGACGGGAGCGGACGAAATCCTTTTAAAAATGGCTGTGATCGATACCGGTATGGGAATCCGTCAGGATGATATGAAATATCTGTTTGACAGTTTTAAACGGGTCAATGAAGGCAGCACAAAAGGAATCGAGGGAACAGGCCTTGGACTTTCTATCTGCAGCCAGCTTGTAAATCTGATGGGTGGTCAGATCACGGTTGACAGTATTTATCAGAAAGGTTCTACATTTACGATTACGATTCCACAGAAAATTGTAAATGCCACGCCGCTTGGAAATCTCAATTACAACAGTTCCTCAAGACATCAGAGGTCTTCATATAAAAAAAGTTTTGAAGCACCGGAAGCAAAAGTTCTTGTTGTGGATGACAATGATATGAACCTGCTTGTCGCTAAAAAACTGCTTCGGGAAACCAAAGTCCAGCTTGCATTGGCGCATAGTGGAATGGAATGTCTGAAGCTGACGGCAAAAAATAATTACGATGTGATTTTTATGGATCACATGATGCCGGAGATGGATGGTGAAAAAACCATGGATCTGGTGCGCAACCAGCAGGGTGGATTCTGCCGCAAAACGCCGATTATTGCATTGACGGCAAATGCAATGTCAGGTGCGGAAGAAAAGTATCGTAAAATGGGATTTTCCGACTATCTTGCAAAACCGATCAACGGAATCCTTTTTGAGGCAATGCTGCTCCGTTATCTGCCGAAAGAGCGCATTGAATATATGATCGATCCGGATGAAGTCAGTGAGATGGACGGATTCCGTATTCTGGGCCAGAAGAAAAAGCAAAGGCTGATCGTCAGCACGGACAACGTTGTGGATCTGCCGAATGATGTGATCCGGCAGCTTGGAATACCGGTCATGCATTATTTTGTAAATACGGAATACGGGCATTACGAGGATATGGTGGAAATCCATTCAGACAGTCTGCTTTCTTATATTGAAAAAGATCAGTATGCCAAGTCGGAAGCACCGACAGTCGGGGAATATGAGACATTTTTTGGAAATCTGCTTGAGGAGGCGGAACAGGTACTGCATATCAGTATTGCTTCAGAATCCGGAAAGGGATTTGAGAATGCAAGCCAGGCGGCAGCCGGATTTTCCCATGTGCAGGTGTTTGATTCCGGTCATTTGTCGAGCGGTACAGGCCTGATGGTTATGCATGCAGCCAATATGGTGCTGAAAAATAAGGATCTGGATGAAATATTACAGAGTCTGGAAGCAATACAGCCTAAAATACAGACAAGCTTTATTTTAGACAGTTCAAAACAGCTCTACCGCAGTGGACTTTTAAATAAGCAGGTATGGAAAATGACAGAGATGCTGCAGTGTCATCCGGTTCTGGCATTGCACAAAAAGAAAATTGTACCGGCAGCGATCTTTTTTGGAAATACACAGGATGTTTATAAAAAATATATACACGCGCAGATGGCGCGATGGTCGCCGATTGATCAGAAAGTCTTATTTATAACATCTGCGGGCTGTTCGAAAGAGACGAAAGATATGATTTTAGAGGAAGTGCAAAAGTATAAGAAATTTGACCAGATCTACATGCAGGAGGCATCGGCAGCGATTACAAGTAACTGTGGAGCCGGCTGTTTTGGACTTATTTATATGCTGCAGTAAAATTTGGTCTGAAAAACAGTATTGACATTTTAAGAAAGCGTGTTATACTCAGACACATAAAAATAGAATATGATCTTCAGGGCAGGGTGTGATTCCCTACCGGTGGTATAGCCCACGAGCCGTAAGGCATGATTCGGTGTAATTCCGAAGCCGACAGTATAGTCTGGATGAAAGAAGATATGGATAAGCAGGATTTAAAGGATCGTTTTAAACGGTTGGTAAGATAATGCATACATGGCTCTGAAATAGTTTTATTTCAGAGTCTTTTTGTTTGTGACAATAGAATGTTCGCGGAGCGCGTATTTTATTGCTGCAAAAATTAGATATCCTGCCGGATATCAGAAACGGAAAAAAGTTTCGCATGGTATCCCGGTTTTTAAAATATGTCATTTTAGAAATCCCTAAAATCCGGTTTTAAGAAGCTCTGAACGATCGTGTTCAGAGCTTCTTTTTATGGCAATAGAATATTCCCGGAGCGTGTATTCTATCGTCATGAAACAACAGAGATTGCAGATTTTATCTTGCAGGAAAGGGAAGATATTCATGCAGCAGGAAAGATATATGCGCCGGGCAATGGAACTTGCAGAGCTTGGCAGAGGATGGACAAAGACAAATCCGGTGGTCGGTGCGGTTCTTGTAAAAGAGGATAGAATCATCGGGGAAGGCTATCATAAAAAATTTGGCGGACTTCACGCAGAGCGGGAAGCGCTGGCGGATTGTAGGAGCAGGGGAGAGGATCCGGCAGGAGCAGATCTTTATGTGACATTAGAACCGTGCTGCCATTACGGGAAAACGCCTCCGTGTACACAGGCGGTCATAGAAGCCGGGATCAGCCATGTGTTTGTCGGGGCGAAAGATATCAATCCGCTTGTGGCGGGAGGCGGAATCCGGCAGTTAAGGGAGCAGGGCATCCTGGTGACGGAAGGAGTTTTACAGGAGGAATGTGAGTACCAAAATCGGGTATTTTTTCACTATATCCAGACAAAACTGCCCTATGTGCGGATGAAATATGCGATGACACTGGATGGAAAAATCGCGTCGGCATCCGGAAAATCGAAATGGATCACTGGGGAGGCGGCAAGAGAACAGGTACACCGCATGCGACATGAAATGACCGGAATCATGGTTGGGGCAGGCACGGTAATCGCGGATGATCCAATGTTAAACTGCCGTTTGCCACAAACGAAAGACCCGGTCAGGATCGTTTGTGATACGACACTGCGGATACCGCTTAAGAGCCGTATCGTGCAGACCGCAGAGGAGCAGAAGACCATCATTGCAACCTGCTGTCAGGATGAAGCAAGGATCAGGGAATATCAGAAATATGCATGCCGGATCATAGTGACAGAACAAGCGGATGGAAAAGTGGATTTAAAAGAACTGATGCGGCAGCTCGGAGCAGACGGGATCGAGAGCGTATTGCTTGAGGGCGGTGCCATGCTGAACTGGTCGGCGTTAGAAGCCGGGATCGTCAATGAGGTGTATGCGTATGTGGCACCGAAACTGTTTGGCGGTGCAGATGCCAAAAGTCCGGTTGCAGGAATGGGCGTGGATCATCCCGATGATGCGTATTGCATGGTCAGTCAGAGGGTACAGCAAGTGGGGGAGGACATTCTGATTGCTGGGGAACTGAAAAATAAATGAGAGGGAAACAGATACATAAGTTTTGAACATACCGTAAAAAGCAGGGAGGTGAGAAAACTTGTTTACAGGAATTGTGGAAGAGGTCGGAAGGATCATAACAGCAGACCGGAAAGGCAATTCTGCCAGATTGAAAATAGAGGCAGAAAAAGTATTAGAGGATATCAAAATTGGTGACAGCATTGCCGTCAACGGAATCTGTCTTACCGTGACATCTTTTGGAAAAAACTATTTTACCGCCGATGTGATGCACGAAACGCTGCGGAGGTCATCGATTGGAGAAGCAGCGTCAGACAGCCCGGTGAATCTGGAGCGCGCGATGGCGGCGAACGGCAGATTTGGCGGTCATATCGTGACAGGACATATTGACGGAACCGGAACGATCTGTGAGGTCAAATCAGACGAAATCGCGATTTGTTATTCCATGAAAGCACCGGAGAAGATCATGCACTACATTGTTGAAAAGGGTTCTGTCGCGGTGGATGGGATCAGCCTTACGGTTGCAAAAACGACACAGACGAGTTTTATGGTGTCTGTCATCCCACATACGGCGCAGTGTACAGTTCTTGCATACAAAAAGGCGGGAGATACGGTAAATCTGGAAAATGACTGTATCGGGAAGTATATTGAACATTTTTTGAACTGGGAGAAAGAAAAAACAACGGAGAGTAAGATCACGAGGGAATTTTTATTTTCTAATGGATTCTGATAAGAAAACAAAATGCAGTTTTTGGCACGGAAAGGAAGAAGTACAATGAAGAAATTTGATACAGTGGAACAGGCATTGGAAGAATTGAAAAGAGGAAAGATCATTCTTGTGACAGATGATGAAGATCGTGAAAATGAAGGGGATTTTATCTGCGCGGCAGAGTTTGCAACGACAGAAAATCTGAATTTTATGGCGACATATGGAAAAGGATTGATCTGTATGCCGATGTCAAAGGAGATTTGTGAAAAATTAAAACTCCCGCAGATGGTAACTGACAATACGGACAACCATGAGACTGCATTTACCGTATCGATCGATTATGCCGGTACAACGACTGGAATTTCAGCGGAGGAACGCGGTATGACAGCAAGGCATTGCATCAGTGAGGATGCAAAACCGGAAGACTTTCGCAGACCGGGACACATGTTTCCTCTGCTTGCAAAAAAGAATGGGGTGTTAGAACGCGACGGTCATACAGAAGCAACCGTTGACCTGATGCGTCTTGCCGGATTAAAAGAGTGCGGTTTATGCTGTGAGATCATGCGTGAGGACGGAACAATGATGCGTACAACAGAACTCATGGAACTGGCAGAAGAATGGAATATCTGTTTTATCACGATTGCCGCCATCATTGAATACCGCAAAAAATATGACAGGCTTGTGGAGCGTGCAGCAGTGGCAAAACTCCCGACAAAATATGGAGAATTTAAAGCGTATGGCTATCAGAATATTTTAAACGGGGAACATCATGTTGCGCTAGTAAAAGGTGAGATTGGAGACGGAGAGGATGTGCTGTGCCGTGTACACTCCGAGTGCCTGACGGGAGATGTATTCGGATCCCTTCGGTGTGACTGCGGGGAACAGCTTGCTGCGGCAATGGAACAGATCGAAAAAGAAGGCCGCGGAATCCTGCTTTATATGCGGCAGGAGGGAAGAGGCATCGGACTTTTAAATAAGCTGCGTGCCTATACATTGCAGGAGGAAGGAATGGATACGTTAGAGGCAAATCTTGCGCTCGGTTTTGCGGGGGATGAGCGGGAGTATTACATCGGAGCACAGATCTTAAAAGATCTCGGCGTAAAAACACTGCGGCTTCTTACCAATAACCCGGATAAAGTTTACCAGTTAAAAGATTATGGCATGGAAATCAAAGAGCGCGTGCCGATCCAGATGAAGGCGACACCGTATGATCTGTTTTATCTGCGGACGAAACAGGAAAAGATGGGGCATATGCTTCGTTTTGAATAAGAGGATAAATATAATATTAAGTATCTAGGGTATCAACCTGACATCAACATTATAAAAAAGGAGATAAAAAAATGAACGTTTTAGAAGGAAAATTAACAGGGGCAGAGGACATTAAGATTGGGATCGTGGCAGCGAGGTTTAATGAATTTATCGTGTCAAGACTGATCGGGGGTGCACTTGACGGGTTGAAGCGCCATGATGTACCAGAGGAGCAGATTGATCTGGCATGGGTGCCGGGAGCGTTTGAGATTCCGGTGATTGCAGAAAAGATGGCGGCAAGTGGAAAGTATGATGCAGTGATCTGCCTTGGGGCAGTGATACGCGGGGCAACGAGCCATTATGATTATGTGTGCAATGAAGTTTCCAAAGGGATTGCAAGCGTTTCCTTACAGAGCAAAATTCCGGTTATGTTTGGCGTTCTCACGACAGATAATATTGAACAGGCAATCGAGCGTGCCGGAAGCAAGGCGGGAAATAAGGGATATGAATGCGCTGTGGGTGCGATTGAGATGGTGAACCTGATGCGTGTGATGAAGAAGTAAAGAAGAGACCAGGCGGTGCCAGATGTTTCTGGATTCTAAGCTGCCTTAAAAATGGTTCGTTCCCGGATTCTAATTAAAAGGGAGCATCCCAAAGTTTGTGTAAACCTCCAAACTGATGTAAGATAAAATTACTC
>ERZ773195.1626-NODE-1626-length-15964-cov-3.274562_pt1 | contig 15964 bp, 9 predicted proteins | sample MGYA00580530_ERZ773195 | MGnify/ENA primary metagenome ERZ773195 (study PRJEB29015, sample SAMEA2737751) | human gut metagenome | biome: human gut; feature: human-associated habitat; material: faeces | place: China | collected 2012 ...
ACCGGTGAAGGGCGGAATGTACAGTTCTTAGGATTGGCTGTACCAGGAAACCCTAAGATTTCACCGGATCGAGACTTAGTTGCTTTTTGGCGTACTTCACAAGGGGAACGGTTTCAAAATTATGAAGCTTATTTCACAGTACTCGATACGGGTGATAAGCCTATTTTGCGGAAATGGCTTCAATACCGGATTGATGATTATGAACACAGTAATGAGTATGCACCCGATGCATGGTTGGCCTTTCAAAAATCGGGACGTAATGGTATAAAGGCACTGCAAGCTCCGCGTCTCTTCGATATTCCGACAAAGATGGAACAGATGCAGTGCAATGAAATGGGAAGGGTATGCCTTGATAGAATACGGAATCATTATAAGGGGTTTAGCCAAGGTTTTGAGATGTGTGCTATTAACATCGCTAAAATGATGGATAACAATTTCCAGAAATTCAACTTGACTAGGCCTTGGCGTGATGGTGGCCGAGATGCTATTGGTATATATGCTATACAGTCTGGCAGTGCTATAAACTATCCCTTGCGTATGGAATGTGCATTAGAAGCGAAATGTTATGGCACGAATACTAGTGTCGGCGTCAAGGAAATATCCCGACTCATCTCGCGTATACGGTACAGACAGTTCGGAATCATGATTACGACGAGCTTTGTTGATAAACAAGCGTATAGTGAAGTAGTCGAAGACGGACATCCTATATTGATTGTTACAGCTGCAGATATTGTACGTATCCTGATTAATAATTCCATAAACAAAGAAAATATAGAATCGTGGCTGATGGGTATTGATGAATCGAATCCTCTGATTCCTGATAATATACGGGCGCAGTGGGTAGCAGAAAAACAAAATACCTATCATCCACGGTGAATCCTAAAAATGTAGTCATGGATTAAGTAGAGCAGAAATTGGATGGTGGCTTATAGATATGAATGATAGGGAAGTATTACAGACAGCACTAGATAAGTGCGAGCTGTATTTAGGCAATACAAGAATAGAAAAAGCTAATATGAAAAAATTTGAGCAGTTGATGTTAGATAATTTTTTTTCTGATAATAGATTAGTTTATATCTCGATTATCCCAGATGATAAATTTTTAAGTTATATTTTTTTAATAGCAGGAATGGTTGCTTATATTAGTAATAGCCAATCAATTGATGACTATATATACGAGTTAATAGAAGCGACAAAGGAAAATAGCAATTTTAGGGTGACCTATGGAGGGCGGATATACAAAATAAATCCAAAATTTTCTAAAAAAAATGAATTATGTTTAGTGAATTATAAGAATAAATTAACAACACGTGTACAACGTAAGCATTGGAATCAAGTATTAGATTACGCCGGCAATGCGAAAGATAGAGTGAAGCATTATCAGACCTTGAAGGACCGAGTAAATTTTTATAAAAAGGTTTTTGGTAATATGAGCAAAACTAAGTCTGTCGTATTTGGTGATATTTCCTATATTGTTGTCAATAGGAAAAGAGCGAACAGAATTTTAGATAAATTATATATAGAGATACCAGGGATGGAGCGAAAGAAATTTAGTGAAATATTTACTGTCGGTTACCAGAATGGAGATGCCGATGAAATTTTAAAATATTCTGGAAACCTTGGAGAAGCATATCCTGCGATTGGTGTTTGTAATGATTTGGTAACTATAAAGAACTGGACTGAGGAATTTAAAGACTATCCAGTTGCTATGCTATATGTAGCTGATTGGCAGACAATCCAGCGTGATAGAGGATTCATTCATCAGATTTTTAACAATAAGACGATTTCATTACAGATGTATAATTTTTTCTTTCGATTCGGTTTGATGAAAGACATAAGGCATTTGCAGGAAGCTGATGCTTATTGGGGGACGACACCTACCTATTTAGAACAAAATCCCGATTTAGCTGCTAGTATAACTGCTAGTACATCTGGAACCATAACGACAAATTGTTTCCATAGTTCTATTACCCGTGAGGAATATCAGGATATCATACGAAAAATTCGTATATTACGTAAACAGAAAGAGGATTCTCCTAAAGGTTTTGAATTTATGTGCTATGCTGTAGGGCTTATACGACGCTTAAGGACCGATTGTTCCTGTATAGGAGATGCTTTTATTAATCCGTATATTGACTCAATCAGACATTTAAAGGAAATTAAGGGAAATATTTATGATTCCGCTATTAAGAACCTATGTTCAGATATTTGTGTATTCGTGGAACGATTATATGAAGATATTGTGCAGAATCAATATAAGCATAAAAAATTAAAAGAGATTTTGAATGATAATCCTCATGGAAATAAATTATTGGTCGTCCCGTATTATCATCAGTGTAATAGCATCAGTTTTTCGGGGAAAGGGAAGTATCATCTTGATATTGCGACACCTCTTAAAATGAAGGAGCGCAAAAATTATGATTTGATTATAGTAAGTGGAACATTTTTTTTGCGTGATGTCCCTATTTTTTTACATCTCCATGCTAAAAGGACTATATTTTTTCTATATGGATTTGAAAAGCCTGATTATACGAAATTAGCTGACTATGCGCATAAGCAACTTCATGAGTTCGAGGTATTAGCAGGTACAGTTACTGGTAATGTTATGCCAGTGTTAGAGGCTGCTAGTGAGGCTGTTTGGGATGAAAAACTTGACTATACTGACATTTCAGAAATTATCCATCGTTTCCATCCCGCAAGTACAGGGAGTGACATCGTCCAAGAAAGAAAAATAGAAGTGGTACGTCTTGGCTTGTTGGACGATGGTCGACAGTACCTGTTTTCTAAGAAGAAGGTCAATTATCTGAATTCAGAAGAAAACAAAGTTCAACTCATCGAGGTGGATAAATTGATTCCAGGCATGAGTTTTTTATATTGTCGGGATTTTGGGAATCGCCATGATATTATTAATGTTATTTTGAAAGAGGAAAAGAAAAATTCTGATGATTTCCAACAATCTATTGCATTAATGGGACAATGGAAGTCTTGTCTTGTCAGATATATGAAGGACCACTCCAGTAGTTGGAATGATTTGAGCAGACAAATCGGAATTATGGGCTATCCAAATTCAGGAGGGGCCATTATCCGGTCTTGGATTGCACCAGAAAGCCATGTTATCGGTCCGCGTGATAAAAAAGCGTATCAGGCGATAAAAAAAATCATTGCCCCTTATGATGGGGATACTACTGCGGAGGCGTACCAAAAAGCGACAGAAACGGTCCGTAATATCCATAATATCATAACAAAGAAAATAACGAAAATCTTGCCTCGTGTATATGAAGATACGCAGCGAGGGATACAAGCGGATACTCTGGTAAAAAAGATGTTGCAAGATGATTTAGATGAATTTGTAGAAGTATTGAACTTATCAGACATACAAAGATTGAAACAAAGTGCAATGATTCCAGGCAACTATGTGAATATTCCCTTAGAAAGTGAGGAGCTGATGAATTTTGAATAAAGCAGATTTTATTGGTGAGTGCCTTGAAGCAAGAGAACATATTATCAACGAATTGAGAATGCAATTAGAAGGGCCAGGTGCTGATGGAAGTATTCCTGATGCAGATCATGAAATTATTACGGATATCCCTTCTAAGAGATACAGCTGTGGTATCTTATATCCACAACAAGCAATCTTGGATACAGAAGATATAGAAGGTACAAGGAATACAGCTGATGCAACTGGTGAAGTGGCTCTGGATACAACAGATAAGGATGAAAACTCTGAAGAAGAACGTGAAGAAATACAGCACATAGATAGTAATGTCGGAGATATTGGAGAAAACGGAAATCAAGAAGCAGACGATACGGTAGACTTAAGGAATCAGTGGTTTCCTTCTTCTATGGGGATTACGTTCTTTGTTTCTGGGAATCCTTGTTTTATGCATATCCAATTGACCTTTGGGACTTACAGAATCAGTGAGTTGGACGATTATCGATATCCTTGTGACAAAAATCTTGACTACGATTCTTTGCCGTCTGATGTGAAACTGCGCATAGGTGTGACAGAAGACAAGCGTTTCTTTCGGGTAAAGGAAGCTTTTGATGAAAAATGGGTAAAAAAAGTTTTAGATACAGATGAAGCCGGCTCTTGTGTCTACGATTTACGGATACCTTTGATGGCACTGGCTCAGCAGTGTAATAATAAATATCGTAAAAGCTATGTACGTATTCCCCATGCCCTTGATTTCTGCTTTGAAGAAATCAAGGAAGGGCTTATTGATTTGGGAAGTTCAATAGATGATACGGATTGTCATTTGACGGCATTTTGTAAATTGATGGATGAAGATAAACGAATCTGGTCGATAACCTTGATGGTCAGTAATGAATTCAAAGATTATAGATTAAAAGAATATGAGAAATTCATATTCCAGCCACATCTAAAAGTCACTATTGATGAGAAAGATGATGTAAGTTTTTTTGATCGGAACCAGGTGAAAAATGACTTTTCTGCTGATGACGAAGAAGAAAGATTGAATTTATTGTATCGCAATCAGAAAAATTATGGTTCCGGATTGGGTACATCTCTTCAATGGGATATTGATGAAAATGGGAAAGGCTATCTTCTCAATGATTTCTTGCCGCAAAAAGAATTGCCAGGAATGGATTTTCGTTTGCCTAGTAACGAATTTACTGAAGAAGAGGCGAATCAAATTCTTTCTATGAAGGTTCATTCTGATTTAGATGATACTAGTAAGGAAAAGAAATTAGCATATCTGTCTAAATTAGTAAATTCCTATAAGCATTGGATTACTGATTTAGAAAGAGAAGGAAAGAAGCTACCTGACAAGTATCATCGTGCCGTATCTATGAATTTGTCAGATTGCAAAGAAGCTGCTGGGCGGATGTCTACTGGGCTGGATTTGTTACGGGAGAACGAACAAGTTTATACAGCTTTTTCTTTAGCTAACCGGGCTATGTTCATGCAACGAGTCCATTTGGGTATCATCGCGGATGAAAATTACAGCAAGGAACGATATGGAAGCGAAGATGTTCAAGAATCCCCACTAGGAAAAGTCTTAGCTGAATTAGCTGATGTTGAAAACTATCGTAATATTGAAGATAAATATTTTTGGAGGCCTTTCCAGCTAGCCTTCATCCTCATGAGCCTGAAAGGGATTGTTGATGAAGATTCGACGGATCGTACATTAGTCGATTTAATTTGGTTCCCTACAGGCGGCGGCAAGACAGAAGCCTATTTAGGCCTATCCGCTTTTGTCATTTTTTACCGTCGTTTGATATATGGTAAAGAAGCGGGTGGGACGAATATCATCATGCGTTATACTTTGCGATTGCTGACAGCCCAGCAGTTCAGTAGAGCAGCTACCTTGATTTGTGCTTGTGAAACCATCCGGAAGACCTATGGTGTCAAGGTATCTGGCAAAAAGACCCGGTTTAGCAAAAGTAAAGGAAATGAAAATCCGATTCTCGGGGATGAGCCAATCACCATCGGCTTATGGATTGGTGGAGAGCATACGCCCAATAAATTAGACGATGCTAAAAAAGAATTGCATAATTTGAAACAGGGATATGGATCAGCAGATAACAATTTCCAGTTGCTGAAATGTCCGTGGTGCGGAGCTCAGTTGACGGTAGAACATGGAAAGGGACGATGGGGGTATTTCTATGAAAGTCGTCCTAAGCATTTCTATTATCAATGTCCGCAAGATGGCTGCCGGTTCCATTCATCAGAAATCCCAGTGATGGTCATCGATGAAGAACTTTATAAGAATCCACCAACGTTGCTCATCGGGACCGTCGATAAATTTGCCATGATGACTTGGAAAGAAGAAGTGAATAAATTCTTTGGAGCTGATGGACAGCGCCGGGGGCCGGAATTAATTATACAAGACGAGCTACATCTGATTTCAGGTCCTTTAGGTTCTATTGTGGGCCTGTATGAGACGGCTATCGATTATATATGCAATAACTATGGACATGTGAAGCCTAAAATCATCGCATCGACAGCGACTATCAGGCGGGCGAAGTCACAGTGTGCTGCTCTTTATAATCGGGATACCCGCCAATTCCCGCCGCCGGGTATCGATGCAGAAGATTCCTATTTTGCACGGAATGATGTCATTGAGCATGAGAAAGGAAAATACGGTCGATGCTATGTAGGCGTAATGGCTTCAGGGAAAAATCAAGTTTCTACTGAAGTTGCGACTATTTCTGATTTGCTGCAATTGATTAAAATCTTGAAAGCTCCTGATGCAGTGAAAGATACGTATTGGACCTTAACAGCGTATTTCAATAGCCTAAAAGATTTAGGCCAATGTGAGTCATTGGTAGCTGATGATATTAAAAATAATCTCTATCAATTTGCTCATCGGTTGCAGACAAAACCACGCTATATTTATAAGCTGAGGGAATTGACTAGCCGGGTCAAGACGAATCAATTGAATCAGATTTTTAAAGAATTGGAAGATATCAGGTATTATTCTGGTGAAGGAGAAAAGACATACCCTGTCGATATTGTCCTGAGCAGCAATATGCTGTCTGTTGGTGTGGATATTGCGCGATTGAATATTTTGCTGATGGTTAATCAGCCTAAATTAAATAGCGAATATATACAGGCTACCAGTCGTGTCGGCCGCTCTTCTCCTGGCTTAGTACTGACATTATATAATCAAGGGCGCAGCCGTGATCAGTCTTATTATGAACAGTTTAAGTCCTTCCATGAAGCCTATTATCGCTTTGTAGAACCTACAGGGGCAACGCCATTTTCAAAACCCGCAAGGGATAGGGCTTTACATGCTGTATTAGTGGCGATTATGAGGAATATTCCTGAATTGGCTAAAGAAAAAGATGCCGGTAAATTCAGGAAAGATAAATATAGCGATGCCATAAAGAAAGTCGGTAGCTTCATAGTACAGCGCGTTCGCGACATACGGAGCCGTGGCAGTAATATGCATGATGATATTCCGGATATCCAACAGGAAATCGATAACTTCTTTACTGATTGGGATAATAAAGCTCGTTTTGCATCGTCGGAATCACAAAAGTTAGTATATGGAAATAGTCGTCTCATTGAAGGTAAACATACTCAAGAAGTATCCTACCGATTATTGAAGCCATATCATCAAAAATCAAAAGATGAGATACGCCCATGGGAGACTTTGACTTCGATGCGGAACGTGGACAGCGAAGTGCCAGGACGCATACTGATTTGGAAAGAGGGTAAAAAATGAATACGTCTTATGAAGTGAAAAATTTAGATAAGATTACACATTCAATCAGGGCTAATCAATTGATTTATCAGTTTGGCGTAGGTGCTATGATTAATTTTCCAGATCAGGTACTTATGTGTGCGGCACCGGAGTATTGGGAAACGGATGTTACACGAATTCATGACAAGCGATTAGAAAATAGACTGGGCGTTGAATATTTTGGTTTACCGATTAGTCTGGAAGGCGATGAGGGGATGCACAGGATGTCATACGTCCGTTTTCCTCAATGGTATTATTGCCCGAAGTGTAAACGATTGAAGCCTATGGATGAATGGGTTAAAGAGTACAGGATAAAAGCCTCCGATGCGGAAAAGGAAAAAGACCCGTATATGGTCAAAAATCCGCATTGCCCTTCCTGTGGCAAGTACTCTAAATTGGTGGTATCCCGATTGGTTACTATCTGTGAGCATGGACACATCAATGATTTTCCTTGGATTGCCTGGGCACATAAACGTAGCAAAGATAAGATTTGCGACCATCCACAGTTAAAGATATATACGATGGGGACTGGCCGATATGGTTTCGATAATATCTTAATAAAATGTGGGAATTGCGGGGCATCATCTACTTTAAGCGGTATCATGGATAAAGAAGTCTTTGAAAAACTGGACAGTAAAGATGATCCGCAGTTCCTATGTCCTGGGAACCATCCATGGAAACATGCAAAGGAAGGATGCGATTGTTATCCTAGAGTCGCTTTGAGAGGGGCGTCTTCAGTATATTTCCCTATTGTCAAGACATCTTTGGTGATTCCGCCATTTACAACGGATTTTAATGAATTGATACAGACGACAGATGCATATGACCGGGGATTCCGCGCATATTGTAGAGCGAAAGAGAAAAATCGTGGGGATGATAGGATACAAGAAGAAATAGAGGATACAGCAGAAGCGATTGTGCAAGAACTACATAATGAGAAGATTAATGAAGACGATGTGAAGAATCAATTGAAAAGAAATTGGCTGGATATTGGAGATAATATTGACGAAGATACGGATGAAGACCAACTTTTCCGTGAAGAGGAATATGATGCGTTAGATGGTGAAGCGGCGAACGCCAATGAGTCTAATTTCTTCAAACGAGAAGAACAAGAGATAGGGCCCTATCAGGAAACGATTCCTAGCCTGAAACAAGTGGTATTGATTCATAAGATGAGGGAAGTCCAGGCTTTAATCGGCTTTTCCCGGATTAATCCTATATCTGGGCCCGATGATGAGGAACATTTTGTTTGCGTCAAAGAACCGGGGACGAATTGGTATCCTGGATATCAAGTGCTTGGAGAAGGCATCTTCGTCCGCTTTGATGAAGAACAAATCGAAAGATGGATTAGCCAGTACGGAGAAAAATTATCAGCTCGTGCAGATATCATTAAAAACAATTATGAAAATTCTTTTTATGCTACGAGTAGTACAGAACATATAACTATTAAATTCTTATTCTTACATTCTTTTGCTCATGCCCTGATACGGCAATTGAGCTTTGAATGTGGATATAGCATTGCTTCTTTAAGGGAACGCATTTATTGTGACAAAGGCGATGGTACAGGGAAAGTCATGACAGGTTTATTCATCTATACGGCTAATGGTGATTCTGAAGGGACATTGGGCGGTTTGGTACGTCAGGGATATCGGGAAACGTTACCGGACATCATCAAAAAAGCAATAGAAAAAGCAAAATATTGTACGAATGATCCTGTTTGCAGTTTAAGTCAGGGGCAAGGCTTATATTCAACGAATTTGGCAGCTTGCCACTCATGCTTGTTGTTGCCTGAGACGAGTTGTGAACATTTCAATGCTTTCCTCGACAGAGGTGTTCTGATAGGCACGATGGAAGAACCTGATATAGGCTTTTTCAGCAAAGGATTCGATACATACAGCAATAAATAAAAATCGGCTTCCCTTTTTTCGGGAAGCCAGTTTTTCATGATTCTTTTTCAATAATCGTATCGAGTACTTTTCCCATCCGCGTAATCATCGGGACGACGAGGGCGTTGCCCATGCAGAAGTAACGCATACGGCGCGGCATGGGTTTGCCGTTCGAGGTAATGCATCCTGTCCAGCCTACGGGAAAACCTTGGATTTTTTCGGCTTCTTCCGGTAAGAGGATGCGGAGCCGCCCCGTACCGGGATCCGCGACGACGTGGGAACTACGGTTTAATGTACTTTCACTGGTGAGCATCGTCCGGGCTGGCCGGTCCCATGGGTCGGGGAAGGCGACTGGTCCTTCGGAAAAGACGTACTGGTGACCGTTGGCGGCGGTGCGGGGAATTTTCTTGGCCCCTTTCAGGTAATCCCATTTCTGCAAGCGGTCGCTGGTCAGATAATAGTCTTCATCTTTGCATTTTTCTAGGAGGCTTCCCAGCAGGATTGGGGCGTCGCCTGCGACGGTGACGGAGGTTGTATAGATATGGCCTTGTGTCATATAGCCGGCAGGCTGGAAGGCGAAGCCGAAGGAATCGGATACATCTACGATGTCCTCGGGTAAGATTGTATCTGCTATGTCGGACATATCGCTTATCGGGAAGGATTTGGCCATGAATCCCTTTTCTTGCAAGATGGCTTCGGGTGTTCTTTGTTCGGTTTCTACCCCATATCGGGTATCGTTGTGATAGGCGAAGATGAAAGTTCGGCGCCGACGTTGAGCTGCTCCGTATTCAGCGGCATTGACGACACGCCATTCTGCCGAATAGCCTAATTGAGCGAGGCAGGCGAGGATGACTCCGAAGTCGCGGCCTCGTTGCTTGGCCGGGGATTTCAATAAGCGGTCGACGTTCTCGAATAGACAGAATGGCGGGCGTTTGGCGATGATTGTATCCCGGATTTGCCACCAGAGTACGCCTTTTTTCCCTTCGATACCCTGCGAAGAGGATAAAGTATGGGCTACGGAATAGTCTTGGCAGGGGAAACCGCCAACTAATAAGGTGTGGTCCGGGATGACCGATTTATCTACGCTGGCGATGTCATCGCCTGTATGCAGTTCTCCGTTCTTGTCGGGACTGTCCCCGAAATGGGCTACATAGCAGTCGTGTGCCCATTGCATTTTCGTACCCGGTTCCCATTGAGAGAACCAGACTGTCTCCCAGCCTGAGTTTAGCGCATCGAAGCCCAGCCGGAAGCCACCGACTCCGGCGAAGAGCTCACAAATTGTCTTGTTCATAGAAAGTCCTCCTTGGTCTTTGTGACCATCTCACTTGTTCTGCGGCCATGAGAGTATTCGTTAGCACTGCCCGTGGGCAGATCGATGACCGCTTTCATTGTACATGATCCGGAAGGTTCGATAATATTTCATCGATACAGCCTTCGAGGTCCTTATTGATTTGATGTTCCCAGAAGTGGAGCGGCAGCCAGCCCATTGCAATCAACTGCTCATCATAATCCCGGTCGCGCTGGATATTATCTTCGATTTTTTTGATCCAGTAGTCGCGATTCGATTTAATCTTGCATCTCTTGGCATCCCATTGATAACCATGCCAGAAATCGCTGTCACAGAAAATGGCGATATGGTATTTGGTCAGGGCAATGTCTGGACTGCCAGGAAGTGCCTTGTAATTCTTCCGATAGCGGATGCCTAAGTGCCATAAGGCTTTTCGAAGCTTGACCTCGATTTTCGTATCTTTGCCGCGGATTTTGCTCATGATGGCGGAGCGTTCCTTTGTTGTCTTGAATGGGTATTTCATAATCAGGACCTCTTGGCTTGTACAATTATGATATATAATATATGATACAAATGTTCTTGTCAAGATCGATGAAGGGTATCCATGGAGTATTTGACTTAGAAATATAGATAAGTTATACTTTAGTAAAACATAATTTATTAAAGTACGATTTACTAAATGAACGAGAGAGAGGGGAAGGGCTATGTTCGTCGGCCGCAGGTCTGAGTTAGCTATGATGCAGCGCCGTTATAGACGGCATGGGTATGAATGTGTTGTTCTTTATGGGCGCCGCCGTGTGGGGAAGACGGCGCTGATTCGGGAGTTCATCCGGGATAAGGCAGCGATTTTCTTTACTGGGATGGAAACGACGGCCCAGGAAAACCTGGACAGTTTCAGCCAGTGTATTTATGATTTCCAGGGCGGCCATGGGACGGCGCCGGTATATCCGGATTTCCAGGCGGCTTTTGACGCGGTTACGGGATTGGCTGAAACGAGGAAGCTGGTCCTGGTCATCGATGAGTTCCCGTATCTGGCTAAATCGTACCCGGGGATTTCTTCACTGCTTCAGGTCCAAATCGATCATGTCTGGAAGGACCGGGATATTTATTTGATTCTTTGTGGTTCTTCCATGAGTTTTATGGAAAAACAGGTTTTGGGTCATCAGAGCCCCCTTTTTGGGCGCCGGACGGCTCAGTTGAAACTGCAGCCGTTCACGATTTTTGAAGCCCAGGAGTTTTTTCCCGATATGGAACCGGAGAAACTGGCCGTCCTCTATGGGTTGACCGGCGGGATTCCGCTCTATCTGGGGCAGATGAGCCGCGACGCGACGATTGATGAAGATGTCATGGAGAATTTCCTGGACCCTATGGCTTATCTCTTCGAGGAACCGTCCAACCTCTTGAAGCAGGAAGTGCGTGAGCCGGCTACGTATAATGCCATTATCCAGGCCGTCGCGACGGGGAGTACGAAAGTCAGTCAGATTGCGACGAAAACGGGGCTGGAAGCCAGTGCCTGTGTCGTGTACTTGAAGAATCTTATCGGCCTCGGCATCATCAAGAAAGAATATCCTTTCGGGGAAAGTCATTCCCGTAAAAGTCATTCCCGTAAAAGTATTTATTTGTTAAAGGACAGCCTGTTCCGCTTTTGGTATCGTTTCATCCCCACACACTATTCGCAAATCCAAAACGGCATGGCTGAAGTGGCCTGGCAGCGGATCAAGCCGCACCTGCCGGATTTCATGGGCCAGGTCTTCGAAGATATTTGTCTGCAATGGTTATGGCGTGAAAATGCTGACGGCCGTCTGCCTTTTGTCTTTGATGATGCCGGGCGCTGGTGGGGGGGCGACCCGCGGACCCATAAGCAGACAGAACTGGATATCGTAGCGGGCAATGTGGAAGGAGAACGGCTCTTTGGTGAATGTAAATGGCGGAATGAATTGGTTGACCAGGATGTGCTGGAACTGTTGCTTTATCGGGGCGGACTTTTCCAAGCGTCACGCAAGGAATACATGATTTTTGCCAAGCGTGGGTTTTCTGAAAGATGCTTACGTGAAGCGGCAGGAAATGAGCATATCCATCTCGTTACGTTTGCCCAGATGATGCATCGCTGAGGGGAATCTGACGGCTGTAAAAACTTTACCTGCCACCTGTGGTACATTGACGGGAAATGTGGTAAACTAGTATAGTTATAGAAGTATATACAAAGGGGAGGTGTTTTTTTACTCTATGGAAGATAAATATGAATCGAATCATGATGGGCCGAAATCGAAGAAGTTCAATGGCCGCAATGTGGCCGATAACATCATAAAAGGTGTCATCGTCCTGATTATGGCCGTCATCTTCGTCATGATTGCCGACCAGGTGATTACGACGCCCTTCATCAGTGCCGAAATCGAAGGGGAATTTTTCCACGGCAGTATTTTCGGTACGACTATCATCACCATCGTAGCCTATATCGTCGGCATCATCGTCGGGGCCCTGGTGGGCTATGGGATTTCGCCGTTCGTGCTGCGCCTCATCTGGACAGCGATTCACCGCATCGAATCGGGCCTGAATGATTTCGAGAGCCAGGACATCATCGTCGGGACGCTGGGGTTGCTTTTTGGACTTATCATTGCGAATTTAATTGGCCTAGCGTTCGCACGCCTGCCGATCATCGGGGCTTACGGGCCTATCGTCTTCAGCATCGTCTTCGGCTACGCCGGCATGAGCATCGCCATCCGCAAGAAGAGCGAAATCATCGCCCTGGCAGGCAATCTGCGCCTGGGCAAGTCCGGCAAGGATCACGGCAGCAAGCATAAGGACATGGAATTTTCCGGCAAGCTCCTCGATACGAGTGCCATCATCGACGGCCGCATCGCCGAGATTTGCAGTACCGGCTTCCTAGAAGGGCCGCTGCTGGTGCCGGTCTTCGTCCTGGAAGAATTGCAGCTCATCGCTGATTCGTCGGACCTGTTGAAGCGCAATAAGGGCCGCCGCGGCCTGGATATCCTGAAACAGATGCAGGAAGATAATTACGTCGAAGTCCGCATCATCAACGACGATTTCGACGACGTCCAGGGCGTCGATTCCAAGCTCGTCCGCCTGGGCCGCAAGATCAATGCCAAAGTCGTCACTAACGACTATAACCTGAATAAAGTCGCCGCCCTCCAGGGCGTGGCCGTCCTCAACATCAACGACCTGGCCAATGCCCTGAAACCGGCCCGCATCCCTGGGGAACACATGAACGTCCTCATCGTCAAGGCCGGCAAGGAAGAGAACCAGGGCGTCGCCTATCTCGATGACGGCACGATGATCGTCGTCGAAGATGGCCAGAAATACATCGGTTCTACTGTGCCCGTTACGGTGACGTCTGTCCTGCAGACGTCGGCTGGGCGCATGATATTCGTTAAGATTGCAAATGAGTAGGTGAAATGTGTGAAAGTATCTGTCATCGTCGTAGCGGCCGGCACAGGGAGCCGCTTCGGCTACGAGCGGAACAAGCTCTTCTATCCCTTGTGCGGCGAGCCTGTCCTGACCCATACGCTGCGCCACATTTTCGCGGCCCGGTCGGTCAGTGAAGTGGTCATCGTCCATTCCCGCGTCGATGAGAAGGAAATCCACCGCCTCGTCGATGACCTCCATCCTATCCAGCCCGTACGCTACGCCCTGGGCGGCGCCGAACGGGAAGATTCGGTCTACAACGGCCTCATGGCCGTCAGCCGCGACGTGGATGTGGTCATGGTCCACGACGGCGCCCGGCCTTTTGCCGGCCCGGACTGGTATGACCAGGGCGCGGCCATGATGGAAACGGCCCGAGCTGCCATTTACGGCATCCCTCTCAAGGATACGGTCAAGGTCCGCGGCGACGACGGCCGGCTCCATACGCTGAACCGCAGCCGCCTGGTCGCCGCCCAGACGCCGCAGATCTTTCACCGCGCCCGGACCGAGGGCATCCAGGCGACAGATGACGCATCCCTCGTCGAAGCCCTGGGTATACCCGTGGTCATCCTCGAAGGGAGCGAGAAGAACCGCAAGGTGACGACGCGCGACGACATTCCCATCCTGTCCCTGTACATGAAGGGGAGGGAAGTCAAGCGCATCGGTACGGGCTATGACGTCCACCGCCTGAAAGAAGGGCGGCGCCTGGTCCTGGGCGGCGTCGAGATTCCCTTTGAACGGGGCCTCGATGGCCATTCCGATGCCGACGTCGTCATCCACGCCATCATGGACGCCCTGCTGGGAGCCGCCGGGCTCCGCGATATCGGGACGTATTTTCCCGATACGGACCAGGCCTTCAAGGATATTTCCAGCCTGGTCCTCTTGGAAAAGGTCCGCCATCTGCTGCGGGAGAAATGCTGCCGCATCGTCAACCTCGACGTGACCTTATTGGCACAACGGCCTAAAATCAAGCCCTATGTGCCGCAGATGATCGCTAATATTGCCGAGGCCCTGCGTATCCCCAAGACCGCTGTCTCCGTCAAGGCGACGACGACAGAGAAACTGGGGTTCGTCGGCCGGGAAGAAGGCATGGCCGCCCAGGCGGCAGCCATGGTCCTTAGCTATCAATAATACATATATATAGTCTTTAGGAGGAATTTTTTATGTCACAGGAAGTACGCGTTCGTTTTGCTCCGAGCCCGACAGGCCCGTTCCACATCGGCGGTGCCCGTTCGGCACTGTTCAACTACCTCGTTGCCAAGCACAACCACGGTAAGTTCGTCGTCCGCATCGAAGATACGGACCGCAAGCGTTCGACGTCGGAATCGGAAGAAAACATCAAGGAAGCCCTGAAATGGCTGGGCATCACCTGGGATGAAGGCATCGACGTCGGCGGTCCCGATGGCCCGTACCGCCAGACTGAACGCCTGGGCATTTATCAGAAATATACGGAAAAGCTCTTGGCCGAAGGCAAGGCCTACTACTGCTTCTGCACGCCGGAAGAACTGGAAGCGGAAAAACAGGCTCAGCTGGCCAAAGGGGAAACGCCGGTCTACTCCGGCAAATGCGCTGACCTGCCCAAAGAAACGGTCGAACAGTACCTCAAGGAAGGCCGTCCCCACGTCATCCGCATCAAGACGCCGAAGAACGAAACGATTGAACTGGACGACCTCGTCCGCGGTCACGTATCCTTCGATTCCAACAACGTCGGCGACTTCGTCATCGTCAAATCCGACGGCATCCCGGTCTATAACTACTGCGTCGTCCTCGACGATGCCCTCATGCACATCACCCACGTCATCCGTGCGGAAGAACACTTGTCCAACACGCCGCGCCAGCTGGTCATCTACAAGGCATTGGGCTTTGAAGCCCCGCAGTTCGCTCACGTATCGCTCATCCTCGGCGCCGACAAGAAGAAGATGAGCAAGCGCCATGGCGCTACATCGGTCCAGCAGTACCGCGATATGGGCTACCTGCCCGACGCACTGGTCAACTTCCTGGCCCTCCTCGGCTGGACGCCGGAAGGCGATCAGGAAATCTTCAGCCGCGATGAACTCATCGAACAGTTCACCCTCGACCGCGTCGCCAAGAACCCGGCCGTCTTCGACATCGAAAAGCTCAACTGGATCAACTTCCATTACATGAAGCAGCTCGATGAAGAA
>ERZ773195.1631-NODE-1631-length-15924-cov-5.270464_pt1 | contig 15924 bp, 16 predicted proteins | sample MGYA00580530_ERZ773195 | MGnify/ENA primary metagenome ERZ773195 (study PRJEB29015, sample SAMEA2737751) | human gut metagenome | biome: human gut; feature: human-associated habitat; material: faeces | place: China | collected 2012 ...
GCGCTCTCCCCACCGGGGAGAGCGCCCTTTTCCCGCCTTGCCCCCCTGTCATTCCGAGACCAGTCCGCAGACTGGTCGTGGGGATCCGTACTCCCCCAGCGGTAGACCCACACGCCCCTTCACCTGAGAGGGAGCGGCAGCGGGTTTGTTGCACAGTCGATTCCCTTTACGGCCCATAACGAACACAACTCTTGAGAGGAAAGGAAGTCCAGAAACCATCGGTTTCTGGCGGCGTTTTTTGCATACTTTTTGTCGCTGTTGACAAAAAGTATGCCGTCGGAGACAAAAAGAAAGAACTGCTGGGAAAAGTATGCCACCGGCGGCGCTTCGGCGATTCGGAACACCGTCGTGTCAGCCGGTTTCCAGCCCCTTTGGGGCGTGAAAACCGGGACACTTCCTCGAAATCGCCTCGCTTTTTCCGCCACCGGCGGCGCTTCGGCGATTATCCTTGCATTTTCCCGCCGATGTGCTATACTAAACCCATCACACATACAAAGGCAGAGTAGGGATCTGCGTGTCGCCCCCATGGGGGCATAGTGCCGGCGGAACGGGGAGTTGTCCGCCGGACGAAATGGCATCGCCTTGCAGTGTAGGTCCCGCATCCCGCTGCCGCATAGCGGCTATCTCCGGGGCAGCACGCCCCGGCGCTCCTCTGTGCGGCTGTCCGGCCTGTCCGGTCTGCCAAATCAGAGGAGGTTTTTTTATGCCGCTTTATCCCCACCCCCTGTCCCCCGGCTACTGGCGCAGTGCCGCCGGGGAGCTGAAGGCTCTGCGCCGTCTGGTGTTCATGGCCCTGATGATCGCCGCCTGCATCGTCCTGAGTCACTGCTCCATCCGTCTGGGCGAGAGCCTGTCCCTCAGCGTTACCTTTCTGGCCAGAGCCCTCTGTTCACTGGTCTGCGGCCCGCTGGCGGTGATCGTGTTCGGCGCCGCCGAGGATACCCTCAGCTTCTTCCTGTCCTCCGGCGGCTACCCCTATTTCCCCGGCTATATGCTGACCACCATCACCGGCTGCATGATCTACGCCCTGTTTTTCTACCGGGCCAAGATCACGTGGCGGCGCATCATTCTGGCCAAGCTCCTCACCAATATCCAGAATGTGCTGCTGGGCGCCCTCTGGAGCGCCATCCTGTACAGCAAGGGCTACCTCTACTACCTGACCCAGAGCGCCGTGAAAAACACCCTGTATCTGCCGCTGCAAATTCTGCTGCTGGGCTTCCTGTTTCAGGCGGTGCTGCCGGTGATGCAGCGCCAGCACTGGCTCCCGGAGCAGCTGCCGGGCGGCCGCCTGCGCTGGTAAGCGACGTGTTTACAAATAATTAAAATTGCGGGTATTGACTTTACCTGCCCACGGTGGTAAACTCCATTTAGCACTCAGGAGATAGGAGTGCTAAATGGAGTTTTATCATGGAATTGACAGACCGGAAAAAGCAAATATTAAAGATCGTGGTGGACGGCTATGTGGCCACGGCGGAGCCGGTGAGCTCCAAGGCCATTGCCGAGAAGATGCCCGGCAGGATCAGCTCCGCCACCATCCGCAATGAACTGGCGGATCTGGTGGAGATGGGCTATCTGGAGCAGCCCCACACCTCCGCCGGGCGGGTCCCCTCCGCCAAGGGCTACCGGCTCTACGTCAACGAACTTATGGAGCGCCGTGCGCTGCCGGAGGCGGAGGCCGAGAGCATCCGCCTCTCCCTCACCGGGAAAATGTCTCAGGTGGATCAGGTGATGGCCCAAGCGGGCCAGATGGTCTCCAGCATGGTGGGCTACCCCGCCTATGCCATGGCGGACCACACCCAAGCGGTGACGGTGCAGCGGTTCGACCTCATTGCCGTGGACGATGACAGCTTCATCGCCGTGGCCATGCTGTCGGACAGCCGGGTCAAGAGCCAGCTGCTTCGCTGGCAGCTGCCGGTGGAGCGGGAGGCCCTGACGGAGATAAGTCACCTGCTGAACACCCACTTTACCGGCCTTGGGCCGGAGGAGATGAACGCCCGGCTCATGAGCCTGTCGGATCAGGTGTCCGGCAAGTGGTTCCTGCTGCTGAATCAGGTGTGCGAATACGCCGGACAGCTGTTGAAGGACGCTGCCGGGCAGGAGGTCTATCTGGGCGGCACCACCCAGCTGCTGAAATTCCCGGAGTACCGGGACGCCGACAAGGCCCGTGACCTGATGACCTTTATGGTGGACAACAAGCAGAACCTTCCGGTGCCGTCAGGCAACGCCCCGGTGCAGATCCTCATCGGGCCGGAGAATGTGGATGCCGCTCTGAAGGAGAGCAGCGTGGTCATTGCCAGCTATGATATCGGTGACGGTATGCGTGGGCTGGTAGGGGTGGTAGGTCCCACCCGCATGGACTATGCATCCGTGGCGGCCCGGCTTACCTGCTTTGCCGAGAGCCTGAGTCATATGTTTGAAAAGCGGCAGCTGCCGCCTACCAAGGAGGAACAGTCATGAGCGAGAAGGAAAAGAAGAACGCCCCTCAGGAGGAGCAGCCGCAGGCCAACACCACTCCGGAAACGGAGCAGGCTGCGGAAGAGACCGTCGAGGAGGAGACCTTTACCGTCACCCGTGAGCAGATGGAGCAGATGGAGCAGCTGGCTAAAATGGTCAGCGATGCCAGCGACAAGTATCTGCGTCTGGCGGCGGAATACGACAATTACCGCAAGCGCACCACCAAGGAAAAGGAAAATACCTACGCCGATGCCAAGGCGGACACCGTCAAGGAGTTTCTGGGGGTGCTGGATAACCTGGAGCGTGGCCTTGCCCAGTTTGACGAGGGCGACCCCCACCGCCAGGGCATGGAGCTGATCTGTCGGCAGTTTCTGGCAGTGCTGGAGAAGCTGGGTGTCACCCGCATCGAGGCGCAGGGCCAGCCCTTCGATCCTCAGAAGCACGATGCCGTGATGCACATCGAGGACGAGAACGTCGGTGAGAACACCGTGGTGGAGGTACTTCAGCAGGGCTACCAGCTGGGTGACAAGATCCTCCGGTTCGCCATGGTCAAGGTAGCCAATTGAAAGGAGAAGCGTTATGGAGAGAAAAAGACTGTATCGCAACGTCAACGATAAAATGCTGTGCGGCGTGTGCTCCGGCCTTGCCGACTACTTCAATATCGATCCTACGCTGGTGCGTCTGGCATGGGTGCTGCTGGGCTTCATGGGCGGCAGCGGCCTGCTGGCCTATATCATCGCTTCCATCGTGATCCCCGTGAACCCGGACCAGCAGTAACGATCCGTAAAAAATCAATCTATATATATCTTATCAGGAGGCAATCATTATGTCTAAAGTTATCGGTATCGACCTTGGTACGACCAATTCCTGCGTCGCCGTCATGGAGGGCGGCGAGGCTGTTGTGATTCCCAACGCAGAGGGCAACCGCACCACCCCGTCCGTGGTGGCCTTCAGCAAGAGCGGCGAGCGTATGGTGGGCCAGACGGCAAAGCGTCAGGCCATCACCAATCCTGACCGCACCATCGCTTCCATCAAGCGTGAGATGGGCTCTGACCACCGTGTGAACATCGACGGCAAGAGCTACACCCCGCAGGAGATCAGCGCCATGATCCTGCAAAAGCTGAAGAGCGACGCCGAGGCCTATCTGGGCCAGCCCGTCACCGAGGCCGTCATCACCGTCCCCGCCTACTTCACCGACGCCCAGCGTCAGGCCACCAAGGACGCCGGCAAGATCGCCGGTCTCGATGTCAAGCGTATCATCAACGAGCCCACCGCCGCCGCTCTGGCCTACGGTGTGGATAAGGAGCAGACCCAGAAGATCATGGTCTACGATCTGGGCGGCGGCACCTTCGATGTCTCCATTCTGGAGATCGACGACGGCGTCATCGAGGTGCTGGCCACCGCCGGCAACAACCGTCTGGGCGGCGACGACTTCGACCAGTGCATCATGAAGTATCTGGTCAGCGAGTTCAAGCGCACCGACGGCATCGACCTGTCCGGCGACAAGGTGGCCATGCAGCGCCTGAAGGAGGCTGCCGAAAAGGCTAAGATCGAGCTGTCCGGCGTGACCAGCAGCAACATCAACCTCCCCTATATCACCGCCGACGCCACCGGCCCCAAGCATCTGGACGTGACCCTGACCCGTGCCAAGTTCAACGAGCTCACCGGCCATCTGGTGGATGCCACCATGGGTCCCGTGCGTCAGGCCATGTCCGACGCTGGTCTGAAGGCCAGCGATCTGTCTAAGGTGCTGATGGTGGGCGGCTCCAGCCGTATCCCCGCCGTGGTGGAGGCCGTGAAGAAATTCACCGGCAGCGAGCCCTTCAAGGGCATCAATCCCGATGAGTGTGTGGCCATGGGCGCCGCCCTGCAGGCCGGCGTGCTGACCGGCGATGTCAAGGGCCTGCTGCTGCTGGACGTCACCCCCCTGTCCCTGGGCATCGAGACCATGGGCGGCGTCTGCACCCGCCTCATCGAGCGCAACACCACCATCCCCGTGAAGAAGAGCCAGATCTTCTCCACCGCCGCCGATAACCAGACCTCCGTGGAGGTCAACGTCCTGCAGGGCGAGCGTGAGATGGCTGCCGCCAACAAGAGCCTGGGCCGCTTCCATCTGGACGGCATCGCCCCGGCCCGCCGTGGCGTGCCTCAGATCGAGGTGACCTTTGACATCGACGCCAACGGCATCGTCAACGTCTCCGCCAAGGATCTGGGTACCGGCAACGCCCAGCACATCACCATCACCTCCTCCTCCAACATGAGCAAGGATGATATCGAGCGTGCTGTGAAGGAAGCCGAGCAGTATGCCGCCGAGGACGCCAAGATCAAGGAGAAGGTGGAGGTCCGCAATCAGGCCGATCAGATGGTCTATCAGGCGGAAAAGACCCTCAGCGAAGTGGGCGACAAGGTACCCGAGAGCGAGAAGGCCCCCATTCAGGCCGGTATCGACAAGCTGAAGGAGACCCTGAAGGGCGAGGATACCGACGCCATCAAGGCCGCCACCGAGGAGCTGACGCAGGCCTTCTATAAGATGAGCGAGAAGCTGTACCAGCAGCAGGCGCCGCAGGGCGACGCTGCGGCCCAGCAGCCCGGCGGCGACACCGGCGCACAGGGCGGCCAGTATTACGACGCCGACTACAAGGTCGTGGATGATGACGACCAGAATAAGTAAGCATCCTGCGCCCCGCAGCGCAGCTTGACCACCGGAAAGGGGCAGGGCTTCCTGTCCCTTCCTGTGGCGTTTAGAACCAGATGATATCCGGCCGTCTTTCCGGCCGCCGGATATTCCCGGAGAAGGGAGAAACGCCGGTATGGCAGAAAAACGAGACTATTACGAGGTCCTTGGCGTAGACAAAAACGCCAGCGAGGACGAGATCAAACGGGCCTATAAAAAGCTGGCCCGCAAATATCACCCGGACATGAACCCCGGCGACAAGGAGGCCGAGGAGAAATTCAAGGAGATCAACGAGGCCAACGAGGTCCTGTCCGACCCGGAGAAGAAGGCCCGCTATGACCAGTTTGGCTTTGCCGGCACCGATCCCAATTACGGCGCCGGTCAGGGCGGCGGCTTCGGCGGTTTCGACTTCGGCGATCTGGGGGACATCTTCGGCAGCTTCTTCGGCGGCGGCTTCGGCGGCCAGCAGCAGCGCCGCAACGGCCCTCAGCGGGGCGAGAGCATCCGGGTCAGCGTATCCCTGAGCTTTACGGAGGCCGCCTTCGGCTGCGAAAAGGAGCTGACGGTGGAGCGCATGGAGCAGTGCGCCACCTGTAAGGGCAGCGGCTGCGCCCCCGGCACCACGCCGGAGGTCTGCTCCGATTGCCACGGCAGCGGCGTGGTACAGACCCGCCGCCAGACGCCCATGGGGGTGTTCGCCTCCAGCAACCCCTGCCGCAAGTGCGGCGGCACGGGCCGCATCATCCACCAGCCCTGCCCCGACTGTCACGGCGGCGGCTTCACCCGCAAGCGCAAGACCATCAAGGTCTCCATTCCCGCCGGCATCGACCACGGCCAGACCATCTCCCTGCGGGGACAGGGCCATGCCGGGAAGAACGGCGGCCCCGCCGGCGACCTGCTGGTCACGGTGATGGTGCAGCCCCACGACGTGTTCCGCCGGGACGGTACCGCCGTGTTCTGCGAGGCCCCCATCACCTTCACGCAGGCGGTGCTGGGCGCCGAACTGGAGATCCCCACCATCGACGGCAAGGTGAAGTACACCATCCCGGAGGGGACGCAGACCGGCACCGTGTTCCGCCTGAAGGGCAAGGGCATCCCTGTCCTCAACGGCCGGGGCCGTGGCGACCAATACGTCACCGTCACCATCGAGACGCCCCGGAACCTGAACCGGGAGCAGAAGGATGCCCTGCGGAAATTCAGCGAGACCTTGAGCGAGGGCAACTATGAGAAGCACCGCAGCTTCTTCAAGAAGAAGTAACGCCTATGTATCTGGCAGATTATCACGTACATTCCACCTGCTCGCAGGACGGCCGGCAGACCATGGCACAGGCGGCACAGGCCGCCGTAGCCGCCGGACTGGATGAACTGTGCCTGACGGACCACGTGGACACCGTCTACTGGGGCCCGGAGCAGAAGCCCCGCTGGGACTTCGACTGGGACGCCGTCCGCCGCCAGTTCCGCCAGGCGCAGGAGCAGTGGGGCCACCGCATTACCCTGCGGCTGGGAGCGGAGCTGGGAGAGGCCGCCATGAGTTTTCAGCGGGCGGAGCATTTGATGCAGAATGCCCCTCCGCTGGACTTTGTCATCGGCTCCGTCCACATGGCGGGAAAGAAATTTCACCACAAAGACCTCTATTATATTGAAAAAGCTGACGAAGCGTATTATGATAGTATCATCGATAGCTATCTGGAGGACGTGCTGGCTCTGGCCCGATGGGGTGAGTTTCAGGTGCTGGGCCACTTGACCCTGCCCCTGCGGTATATTAACGAAAACTACGGTGAGCACATGACCTTCGCCCACCACATGGATCAGGTGGAGGAGATCTTCCGTACCATCATCCCCAAGGGGCTGGGCATCGAGTGCAACACCAACCGTGGAAACGAGCCATTGCCCGGCGCCGATATCCTGCGGCTCTACCGCCGTCTGGGGGGCGAGATCATCACCTTGGGCAGCGACGCCCACCGCCCGGAGGATGTGGGCTGCTTCATCCGCCAGCGGCAGGAGCTGCTGCGGGAGTGCGGCTTCCGCTACTTCACCACCTTTACCGGCGGAGAGCCGGAGTTCAAAGAATTGTAAGAGGAGAATACACCATGAAAATTGCCATCGGCTGCGATCACGGCGGCTATCTGCTGAAGCAGGACATCCTCATCTGGCTGGAGGAGCACAACATCGACTTCGAGGATGTGGGCTGCTACTCTACCGAGAGCGTAGACTATCCCATGTACGGCGAGAAGGTAGGCCGCATGGTGGCCTCCGGCCAGTGCGACAAGGGCATTGTCATCTGCACCACCGGCATCGGCATCTCCATCGCCGCCAATAAGGTGGCTGGCATCCGCTGCGCCCACTGCACCGATCCCCTGTCCGCCGAGATGACCCGCCGCCACAACGACGCCAACGTGCTGGCGCTGGGCGCCGGCATCACCGGACCCAATCTGGCCAAGCGCATGGTGGAGGTCTTTCTGAACACCGACTTCGAGGGCGGACGCCATGCCCGCCGGGTGGCCCAGCTGGATGCCATCCGACCCTGAACCTGAGAAAAAGGAGGTATCGTCATGGCAACCAGAGGTTATCAGAGCTACCGTGGCCGAAACCACGGGAAACTGGCGCTGGTCATTGTGCTGGTGCTGATCCTGTTGGCCGCCGTGGGATATCTGGTGGCGCAGGAGTATATGGTCTACGATGACGAGGGCCACCGGCATCTGGAGCTGCCCTTCCTGAAAAAGGGACAGACGGAGCAGCCCCAGCAGCCGGAGGACACCACGCCGGATGACGTGAACCTCATCATCGACGAGCCGGAGCGCCCTCTGCTGAAGGAGCTTCACGCCCGCCAGCTGCCGGACACCGTGCTGACGGAGGATCCCTCCACCGTGCTGGCGGAGCACCCGGAGGCGGTGGTGATCCCGGTGAAGCTGCGGGACGGCACCGTCACCTATGACACGCAGACCGCCGCCAGGGACACCGTCACCACCGGCGGCCCGGAGACGCTGACAAACCTCAGGACCCTCCTCTCCGGCGACACATGGACTGTGGCCCGCATCGCCTGCTTTGCCGATATGGACTTTGCCAACGCCCAGCCCGACCAGGCGGGGCTGCTGCGGACCGGTGACGGCTGGCTGTGGTACGACGATGACGCCGCCTGCTGGCTGGACCCCGGCAAGGCTGCTGCACGGGAGTATCTGGTGCAGCTGTGTAAGGAGTGCGCCGAATTGGGCTTCGACGAAATTCTGCTGGACTACTGCACCTACCCTGTCCATGGCCGTCTGGACCGCATCGACTACGGCTCCGTCACCAACCTCACCGACACCCTCAGCGTGTTCGTGGAGGGGGTGCGGGAGGCCCTGCCCAAAACCACCGCCCTGTCGGTGCTGGTGCGGGATCAGGTGACGGCGGATGCCAACGACGGCGGCGTCACCCTCGCTCTGCTGACGGAGCACTTCGACCGCATCTATGTGGACACGGACACCGTGGACGCAGCGGCCCTGCAAGGGCTGCTCCCGGCGGACTTTGACCCCGTGACCCGGCTGGTGCAGGTGGCGGCGGAGTCCGCCTCCTCCGGCAGCTATGTCACCCGTTGAATTTTCCTGTTGCCAAGCGGGAAAAGTTGTAGTAAAATAGTAGCCACGACCTCTCCTCCGCTGACAGCTGCGGAGCCGGTCTCACGCAATGGATACCCACGAATCATGTCAGGCGGGGAACCGAGCAGCATTAAGAGGGACCATCCATGTGCCGTGAGGGCGCCGGCTCCACAGCTGCCAACGGAGGAGAATTTTTGTTTTTTCGGGAGGAGGAGATCCATGTACCAGGCGCTGTACCGCAAGTGGCGGCCCAAGGTGTTTTCCGAGGTCGTGGGACAGGAGCACATCACGGATACCCTCCGCCGTCAGGTGGCCGAGGGCCATACCGCCCACGCCTATCTCTTCACCGGCACACGGGGTACCGGCAAGACCACCTGCGCCCGGATACTGGCCAAGGCGGTGAACTGCCTGTCCCCGGTGGACGGCGAGCCCTGCGGCCGGTGCGAGGCCTGCCGGGCCGTGGATGCCGGCACCACGCTGGATATCACGGAGCTGGATGCCGCCAGCAACAACGGCGTGGATCAGGTCCGTGCGCTGCGGGAGGAGGCGGTGTATACCCCTGCCGTGCTGAAAAAGCGGGTGTATATCATCGACGAGGTGCATATGCTCTCCACCCCGGCCTTCAACGCTCTGCTGAAGATTCTGGAGGAGCCGCCGGAGCATCTGATGTTCATTCTGGCCACCACGGAGCTGCACAAGGTCCCGGCCACCATTCTCTCCCGGTGCCAGCGCTTCTCCTTCAAGCGCATCCTGCCTCGTGACATGGAGCGCCAGCTGCTGCACATCGCTCAGGCCGAGAGTATCGACCTCACCGCCGACGGAGCGGAGATCCTCTCCCGCATGGCGGGGGGCGCCCTGCGGGATGCCCTGAGCCTGCTGGATCAGTGCCGTGTGGCGGAGGGCCAGCTCACCAGCCGTGCCGTGCTGGATGTGCTGGGCCTTGCCGGCAGCGTCCAGACCCAGCAAATGATGCGCTGTATTCTGGACCGTCGGACGCCGGATGCCCTGCTGCTGCTGGATCAGCTGTACCGCAGCGGCAAGGACGTCTCTGCCCTGCTGGGGGAGCTCAGCGATCTGGCACGGGAGATGACCATTCTCAAAGCGGCGCCGGAGGGGGGCAGCGCCCTGCTCTCCGGGCTGTATGATACCAAGACCCTGACGGGCCTCTCCGGAAACGTCTCCATGCAGCGGCTGCTGTACCTGACGGAGACGCTGCAAGGGACCCGTGCCGCCCTGCCGGACAGCTTCCAGCCCCGGACGGATGTGGAGCTGTGCCTGCTGCGGCTGTGTGACGAGAGCCTCTGCGGCGACCTGACGGCCCTCAGCGCCCGGCTGGACCGGGTGGAGGAGCTGCTGAAAAAGGGTGTCCCCGCCCGCCGGGAGCGCCCCGCCGCCCCACCGGCGGCAGAGCGTCCCGCTGCCCCGGAGTCCCGCACCTCAGCGGATTCAGAGTCCCGCCCCGCTGCGGCGGAGAAGCGTCCTCCCGCCCCGGAGGAGGTCCCGTGGGAGGAGCCGCCTCTGCCCGACGAACCGGCGGGCCGGGAGCGTGTCTTTGACATCCCGGAGGAGCCGCAGCGCTCCTCCGCCCCAAAGCCAGCCCCTAAAGCTCCCCGCAGGTCTGCCCCCGCAGACCCGGCCCCCTCGGCCCCCGTCGGCGACAGCCGCCTGTGGACCCAACTGCTGGATCAGTTCAAGGGCCGCCTGCCGGTGAACCACCGGGTCTTTCTCAACATGGCCTCCGGCACCGTGGAGGGTGACTGCCTCACCGTCCACTGCCGCAACGATTTCGTCCGGGACTCCCTGAATAATCGCACGGTGCTGGCGGTGCTGGAGGAGGTCACCTCCGCCGCCGTGGGAAGCCCCGTCCGGGTGATGCTGACGGTGGGCGGCGAAACGCCATCTGCCCCCCGGTCCACCCGCTCTGCCCCGAAGCCCCCCCGCCCCGCTCCGGAACAAACTCCCACCCCGGAGGAGGAGCGCCCTCCCCTGCCGGAGGAGCCGCCCCTGCCTGCGGAGCCATCCCGCCCCCCGGAGCCGAAAGCGGAGGAGGAACGTCCCCCTCTGCCGGAGGAGCCCCCGGTGCAGGAGGAGAACATCCCGCCTTGGGAGGGCGGCAGTAAGGACCGGCTGGAGGAGCTGATCGGCCCCGGCAGCCAGCTGGAGCACTTCAAGATCAAATAGTCCATCGGGTTGGACAAAAGCTGGACAAATACCGGACAAAAACAGTCCCCCGGAAGACCCCGGATCGGACGAAACGGACCCTTAAAACAGATCAATAAGGAGGATACACAGCTATGGCAAAAGGATACAGCGCACGGGGAGGCTTCTCCGGCGGCGGAAGCGCCATGCGCCAGCAGCAGATGCAGCAGAAGCTTCTGAAGATGCAGCAGGATATGGCGGCGGCACAGGAAGCGGTGGAAAACGCCAGCTTCACCGCCTCAGTGGGCGGCGGTGTGGTGCAGGCCACCGTGTCCGGCAAGAAGGAGCTGACGGCCCTGACCGTCAAGCCGGAGGCCGTGGACCCGGAGGATGTGGAGATGCTGCAGGATCTGGTGATCTCTGCGGTGAACGAGGCCCTGCGCCAGGCGGACGAGGCCATGAACAGTTCCATGCAGAGCTTCACCGGCGGTCTGAATCTTCCCGGCTTCGGCCTGTGATCCCCGGAAGGAAGCGCAAAGGCTGGAATCGGCATACGATCAAAGAAGCAACGGGCAGACACGCCGAACGGCGTGTCTGCCCGCTGCTTTTGTCGTTGAAAACATATCTATTGGGTGCTTTTTGTCATTGGTAACACGCTTTTTCGGCGCTGTTTGCCATCGCCAATGCACTTTCCGGTACTATTTGTCATGGCCAGTACGTCGTTCCAACGTTCTTTGTCTTTGTTAACACGCCTTTTCGGCGCTGCTTGTCATGGCCGGTACGTATTTCCGGTGCTCCTTGTCATCGTCAATATGGCTTTTCGATGTTGTTTGTGATTTCCGGAACATTATTTCGTGTGCTTTCTGCCGATCGTGTGGATTTTTAGCACTTCTTCTATCTTCATCTTGACGAGCAAAACCGCAGCGGCCAAGGGATGTCCTTTGGGTACTGCGGTTCTTTTCACACCTTTTTCCGCATAGAGATGATATCGGAAAGTCATCTGAGGAGTGGTGCGCTATCAAAGGCAACATGGAGCAGCGGGCGTGCGATCTCGCCCTTTACGTCATAGAGAGCCGTGGAACCGTCCGTTCCGCCGCCAAAAAGTTCGGCATCAGCAAATCCACCGTCCACAAGGATCTGTCGGAGCGGCTCCCGGCCTTTAATCGGGGGCTGTATCTTCAGGTGAAGCAGGTTTTGGAGGAGAATAAAGCCCAGCGGCATATCCGGGGCGGTCTCGCCACCCGCCGGAAGTATAAGGGCGAATAGAAGTCTGCCAAACATACCGAGTACAGGACAGACGGCCACCAAACGTACCAAGTGCAGGACAGACGGTCGCCGGTTGGATCAAGAGAGTCGAAAGAACCGCCGGCCCCCGGAATTTTCTTCCGGAGGGCCGGCGGTGTTCTATGTCTGTAGGCCGTTCGACGCAGCTGCCGGGACGGCAGCTTACGACTGGGTGCGGCAGCTTACCGCCGAGTGCGGCAGCTTATGGCTGGGTACGGCGGTTTACCGTTGGATGCAGCCGCTTACCGCCGAGTGCGGCGGTTTACCGCTGGATGCAGCAGCTTACGGCTGGGTGCGGCGGTTTACCGTTGAGTGCGGCCGCTTATCGTCGGGTGATGCAGCTTACTTCTTTCCGGCGGCCTGACGCATGGAGAGGCTGATGCGGTGTTTCTTTTCATCCACCTCCAGCACCACTACCTTCACCACGTCGCCCACGGCCACGGCCTGAGAGGGGTGCTTGATGAAGCGGTCGCAGATCTGAGAGATATGCACCAGCCCGTCCTGATGGACGCCGATGTCCACGAACACGCCGAAGTCGATGACGTTGCGCACCGTGCCGGTCAACACCATGCCGGACTTTAGGTCTTTCATTTCAAGAACGTCGGTGCGCAGGATGGGCTTTGGCAGCTCGTCGCGCACGTCGCGGCCGGGCTTTAAGAGCTCCGAGACGATATCGCGCAGCGTGGGAACGCCGACGCCGATCTCACCCGCGGCCTTGTCCTCGCCGTAGGCCTTGATGCGCGCGGGAAGGTCGGAGAGCTTCCCCTCCTTCACGTCCGCGAGCGTATGACCCGAGAGGGCAAGGAGCGCCTTGGCGGCCTCATAACTCTCGGGGTGGACGGCGGTGTTATCAAGAACGCTCCTGCTCTCCGGCACGCGCAGAAAGCCCGCGCACTGCTGGAAGGCCTTGGGGCCGAGCTTTGGCACTTTCTTGATCTGCGCGCGTGAGGTGAACGCGCCGTTCTCCTCGCGGTATGAGACGACATTTTTCGCCGTTGTGCCGTTCAGGCCCGCGACGCGCTGCAAAAGTGACGGCGACGCCGTGTTGATATCCACGCCGACGGCGTTGACGCAGTCCTCGACCACGCCGTTCAGCGCCTCGTCGAGCTGCTTTTGCGGCATGTCGTGCTGATACTGCCCCACGCCGATGGCCTTGGGGTCGATCTTCACGAGCTCGGCAAGCGGGTCCTGTAATCTCCGCGCGATGGACACGGCGGAGCGGAGGTTCACGTCGTACTGCGGGAATTCCTCGGCGGCGAGCTTGCTCGCCGAGTACACGGACGCGCCCGCCTCAGAGACGATCATGTAGCTCACGTGCGCACTGCCCTCGTTCACCTGACGGATGAGCTCGACGGCCATCTGTTCGGTCTCGCGGCTGGCCGTGCCGTTGCCGATGGCGATGTGCTCCACACCGTGCTTTTTGATGAGCGTTGCCAGCGCGGCGATGGCTTCATTTTTCTGCCGCTCGCCGTAGGTCGGGTAGACCACGGCGGTATCGAGCACCTTACCTGTGCCGTCCACGACGGCGACCTTGCAGCCCATGCGGTAACCGGGATCAAGGCCCATCGTGACCTTGCCCTTGACCGGCGGCTGCATCAAAAGCGGCTTTAAGTTGAGCGCAAACTGGCCGATGGCACCCTCGTCTGCCTGCTCAGTGAGCTGATTTCGCACCTCGCGTTCGAGCGAGGGGAAGATGAGACGGTCGTAGGCGTCCTCGGCGGCGGACTTGACGAATTCCATCGCGGCGGAGCCGGGCTTCACGACTGCACGGCGCAGCAGCGGGAGCGCCTGCTCGCGGTCGAGCGTGATGGAGACCTTCAAAATGCCTTCTTTTTCACCGCGGTTGATGGCGAGCACCTGATGCCCCTGCAAGCGGGCGACAGACTGCGTAAAATCGTAGTATAGGCGATAGACGCTGTCGTCCTCGGTCGCGGCCCTGCTCACAAGCTGGCCCTGACGGGAAATGAGCGCGCGAAGGCTCTTGCGGATGGCGGCGTCGTCAGAGATCTGCTCAGCGATGATGTCGCTCGCGCCCTGCAGGGCGTCCTCGACCGTCTCGACGCCCTTTTCGGGGTCGACAAAGTCGCGCGCGGCCTCCTCGGGCCGCGGGCAGTCTCGCTCCTGCGCGAAGAGCAGCACGGCGAGTGGTTCAAGGCCCTTTTCCTTCGCCATCGTGGCGCGGGTGCGGCGCTTTTGCTTGTAGGGGCGGTAGAGGTCTTCGACCTCGGCGAGCGTTTTGGCGCTGTCGATGGCGGCAGCGAGCTCGTCGGTCAGCTTGCCCTGCTCGTCGATGGACTTTTTCACCGCTTCGCGGCGCTCTTCAAGACCGCGGAGGTATTGGAGCCGCTCTTCGAGCGTGCGCAGAGAGGTATCGTCCATTGCACCGTGGAGCTCCTTGCGGTAGCGGGCGATAAAGGGGATGGTGTTGCCCTCGTCGAGCAGATGCACGACGTTTTCAACGTGCCGGGGGTCTTTGCCGAGCTCGGCAGCAAGGGCCTGAATGAGATCCATAAAATGTTCCTTTCGTATATCGGGCGCCGAAGCGGCGCGGTCAAGTGAATCAGCAATGTCCGCCCGAAAGCGGGCGGAACGCAAAATTTATTATACCGCATCGCGCGGCGATGCGCAAAGCCTTTTGCGCAGAAAAAAGGCGGAGGATCGGCGCGACGGCTGGGGCTTTGCATTTTGCCGCTTTGGCGGTAAAATACGACGCAGCGTTCAAAGGCATCGAATGCTTCGCTTTGCCGCTCAAAGGCGGCGTTTTTCAGCAAGAGAAGGAGAAAGCAAAATGCAGAAGAAAAACAACAAAGGCGTCATCGCCCTCATCATCGTGCTTGTGCTGGCGGCTGCCGCGCTCGTCATTTGGCAGACAAACAAGCGGGAGACGCAGCAGGGCAGTAAGGAGATCACCATCAACGTCGACCACCTGAACGGCGATGACACGACCTTCACCATCCACACCGACGAAGAGTACCTGCGCGGCGCGCTCGAGCAGGAAGACCTCATCGAGGGCACAGAGAGCGAGTACGGCCTCTATGTGCGACTGTGGACGGCGAGACCGCCGACGAGAGTGAGCAGCAGTGGTGGGGCTACAGCGTGAACGGCACGTTTGCCGAGCTCGGCGTGGACAGCCAGCCCGTCGCGGACGGCGATTGTATTTACTTTGTGCTGAATGTCGGCTGGTAAGTCCGCAAGACTCAGCATCCGCGAGATCGCGGAGCTGTCGCTTTTCTGCGCGCTGATGGTCGCGGGCAAGGAGTGCCTGCGCCTTATCCCGAACGTGCATCCCGTCACGCTGCTGCTGCTTTTGGCCACGGCGGTGTACGGGGCGAAGGCGTTCTATCCGGCGTTCGGCTTTGCCCTGCTCGAGATCGCGCTTTACGGCGCGGGGCTTTGGAATCTGATGTATCTCTACGTCTGGCCGATCGTCGTGCTCGCTGCGCTGCCGTTTCGCAGAAGCGAGAGCCGCGCATTCTGGGCGGCCATCGCGGGGCTGCACGGGCTGTGCTTCGGCGCGCTGTGCGCCATTCCGTATTTTTTCATCGGCGGATGGCAGATGGCGTTTTCGTGGTGGGTCTCGGGCATCCCGTATGACGTCATCCACTGCGTGTCAAATACGGTCCTCGTCTTCGTGCTCTTCCCGCCGCTGCGGCGCGCACTGGAGCGCGCGAAGAAAACGTCGGGCGGAAGAGAATAGGGAAAAACCTGCCTTCGGCTGTGTGCTCGTAAGACAGTAATTCTAATTGAATGGTAACCCAGAGGCGTATCTCAAATCTGTTACTGAGTACAAGCCTTTGG
>ERZ773195.1642-NODE-1642-length-15809-cov-2.493716_pt1 | contig 15809 bp, 6 predicted proteins | sample MGYA00580530_ERZ773195 | MGnify/ENA primary metagenome ERZ773195 (study PRJEB29015, sample SAMEA2737751) | human gut metagenome | biome: human gut; feature: human-associated habitat; material: faeces | place: China | collected 2012 ...
CTGAAAGTTACCTGGTTTAATGTACGTTATTGCGGGTTACGCGCATGAGCAGGGCAGCGTTACGTCAGGTCGTGCCGGTGGTGCAAACAACCGTCTTTGAAGCGTATATTGGCGGTCTGGCACCCTCGGGACGGCGGGGCATAACCAGCCTGTTAAACCGCAGCGCCAGCATACTTAAACGCGGTGCGGATGCAGCAGACTATTCGTGGGAACAACTTAACTACGCCGCCGTCGCCAAAGTGCGTGCGGCACTGCTGGATGACGGTTACGCCGTGTCGTCGGTGAACATGGCACTGTCAGCGCTGCGGGGTGTGGCGCAGACGGCCTTTAACCTCAATTGCATGGATGCCGAAACGCTGGCGCGTATCCGTTCAGTTAAGCGCGTGAATGGTGATATCCAGCGTAAGGGAAGGGCGCTAAGCAAACAGGAAATCCGTGCGCTGATTCAGGCAGCAAAACAGCATCCGCAACCGGTACGGCGCTACCGTGATGCCGCTATTGTGCTGACACTTTGCGGAACGGGCCTGCGGGCCGGGGAACTTGTCAGCCTTGAACGCCGGGACTATGACAACGGCATCCTGACGGTCAGGCAGGGGAAGGGGCGTAAATACCGTGAAATTCACGTTGCGGCAGCGGTAGATAAAGCCATCCACGCATGGCTGAAAGTTGGCGCAGATGAAGCTGACAGCGCACTGTTCAACCGTATCCAGCGCAACGGCAAGGTCGCCAGCCAGCCTCTGACAACAACTGGGTTAACGGGTATCCTGGCTGAGTTACAGCAAACGGCAGGCATAGCACGTTTTACCCCGCATGATATGCGGCGCACCTTCATCACCCGTTTGCTGGAACAGGGCGTCGATATCAACACCGTCCGCCAGTTGGCAGGCCACAGCGACATATCCACGACCACACGCTATGACTGTCGTGGTGAGAGCATCAAAATCAGCGCCAGCAAACGCATCAGGTGTTTTTAGCTGTTGAGCCGTTTCCAGACTCGGCTTAAGTTTTATCTTCAGCACTTAACCGCGCATACTTTTGATTCTGGACTTTAATCAGTGCATTGATATTTTCAGGCTGAAGCATCCACGCAACATCCTCACGCGCCCATTCTTTACCGTCAGAGAGACGTTTTAACCGGGGTTTCCATATTCCATACTCATTAAGTTTTTTTGCTACCGAAGCATATTTCTCACGATCTGACTCCCCCGTATGAAGCTTGTCAAAACGACCTTTTACAAGCTGGTAAACAGTATTGATTTCCAGTGCCTTAGGGGACCTGGCTGGAACTATCATGGGGTACTCCTCCAGCCCATAAATCCTGTTTAGCTCTCCCTCATTGAGCAGGTCATTAAACATGTGATTCACGCAGGCACTCAGCACATCCGCCGCTTTCTCTGCGTCGAATTTATCCGGGCTAAAACCCGCTCCCGTTAGTTTCCGGGCAATCAGTGCCAGTTTTTGCCGGGTATCCCGTCCCAGATAAAGCTTCTTCTCCAGAAATTCAAAGACCTCGTTACTGCTTTTCCGTTCCCGGTGGCATTTAGCGTCAGCCTTGTTGCTTTGGATACCAATCACAGCTCACCTCCATGAGAGTGTTGTGTTCAAAATATCATCATTGAGCCTCAGTGGCCAATAGCCCTTGATGTGATCGTTTTGGTGCCAGAAATAGGTGTTCTCGAATGACATCCACATTAAAGATGCCCTTAAAGTGCTCAACGAAGGCATCGTTGAGTGAATCCTTGCGTTTTTTAGTGGTTGTAAATAACCCCGCTCCTGAAACAGCTCAAAGGAGCACAAGCATGAACACCAACCGTATTTTGCGTAAAAAAGAGGTTCTTCATCTGACGGGGATCTCGTCAGCGACGTTGTACCGACTCATCTCGAAAGGAGTCTTTCCTTTGTCAAAGAAGCTAACGGGCGACAGTGGCCGGGCGGTGGGTTGGCTGGAGAGTGATATCAATAACTGGGTTAACAGCCGTATGCAGGCGGGAGAGTAAAATGAAAGAGATAAAATCGAAAACAAGTTCTGCAGGAAAAAAGTTAGTCCCCTGGTTTGAAGCTATGGTGAAACAGGTTGGATTATCAAAATCTGAGATAGCTGATGTGTTAAATGAGCAGGAGGTTCGGATAAGTAAACTTAACGATGCATCGGCATATATGGTATCCGTTGCCCTTAAGCGGGATTGTACAGAAAGTGACGGCCTGTGGAATGTATACGGTAAACTGGCGCTAATTCTTGAGCGATGCAAATACATTCCCTGCGGGAGCAGGGCCTGCGTATATTGCACTGTAGCTCAGCAATTACATTTTCAGGGGATAGATATCGGCGGGAAACATACTATAAATAAGCTACCTGCATTGTATCTGGATTTTTTAAACTCCAGTAATGAGTCTTCTTCTTTTCACTGGGATGCAAAAAAGTTAGTCGAAAGGCATGGGGATGGCATGCTGAAATAATCGGTGGATAGCCATTTCTACATGGTGAAAACTGACATGTTACCCTGCAACTGCATTTTGGTGGCAGGGTAATCAATCAATACAACCAGGAATATTAAATGAACGAATCTTATTACTTCAGAACATCAGACCCGGATTACATTCGCCACGCACCGTCAAGGCTTGAGATTTTAAGTAAAGCATTCCCCACTATTATTACGCAGCAGGAAAGTGAGCATGAACTACAGCGTCTTATTCATTTACTAAAACTGAAAGGCAGCAATCGCTGTTATGACGTCATTGCCCAAAAACTCAGGCAGTGCAGAAACGGATCTCCATGCAACAGTCTTATATGCCCGCATTGCCAGCGGGAACGCATTCTGGCGCAACTGGCGATGTTGTCCGTCCCGCCGGGGAATTCAGCAGAATACGTGGGAGTGGTCCTGTTTTTCAACAAGGATACGCAAACTCCGCCGCCATGGAAGAACACCGATGCGCTTAGGGCGCAAATCGGTCGTTATAAGCAAAGGATAAGCCGGGTACTTAACCGCCTGGGGTACACCGGTCAGGCCACAGGCACCTTTAGTATGATGCGCCATATGCCTGATGGCCCAGAAGCGCGTATTTTCTGGGTTCCACAGTTGTGTTTGTTCCTGCCCAATGACAGTACGTTGATTAAGGGGCTAAAAGCGCATATGTCGCGAAGTGGTGGGGCATTCATTGATTCGTCGACTGTCAACACGCCGGTGATAGGGCTCAGGTATAAAGACCCCGCGAGGCTGATTTCATGCGCCCTGAATCCAGTCTGGCACACAGCAGATTACACACTGACTGATAAAGACGCTCTTGTTAAGTCAAGAATGGAGCCACTGAAAGGCCGGACACTGTTAAAAAGCCTGCTTACCTTGGACTCACTCGGAACAGGTGTCGTTTCTTTTTCGTTTGGGCAACCCCTAGGGAAAGTGCACTGATTTACCGGTAATACAGCAACTGCAATGCACTTCTGCTGTTGATTAAATTGCAGTGGAACGACGAATAACACCGGCGACCACTGCAATATTGTTGTTGTAAAACTGCAGCGCTGGCCAGTGATTTTGATGGTGTTGATGCACTTTAAAATTCCAACTGTTCCGATTTTAACGTAACCGTATGTTTTCTTAATGGTCTTACGGATGCCTCTGCGCACCCGATCCTTGCCATCAACTGACGAGTTAGCGCATCTGCGAAGGCTTTCTGCGTTTCTGCCAGTGAATATTCTACACACAATGGGGGGAGCGGTCAGCGAGCACCATTGCCATTGAGCGCAACGGAGAGCCTGGGGACATGTAGCACTACGGAGGCTTCATCCCCTTCTCATGTCATTAAACGATACGGCGAACGAGCGCAGTGAGTGAGGGAAGGCGTCAGCCTGACCAGGGGGAAAGATTTGCGACCGGAGTGGAGCAAATCATGGGCGGAGCCCATCCTCGCGACTGGGGTTTTGACTTTCAAATTGCCCGACCTAAAAACTGGTGAAATGGTCTGCGTAATGTTCAATGTAATAGCTGATGCAACAACACCATGCTGAGACGGGACAGTGAATACAGAAAAGGATTATCCAGTGAAGATCCCGAAGTGGGTTTATGACCGTATTACTGAAATAACAGGCTGTGTAGTAGGGGATACGCAATGGGCGGTCACCCGGCGGCAGACATTGCGCCATTTCCTGCCCCACATATGGCTGGAGACTGACGATGATGGGTGGACTATATGCACTGTCCGGGATATCCGTAGCTGTTACGCCAGCCTCTTGGGACTGTGTGAAATTAGTTACCAGGGACAGTGTTATATGTCCACGCTGGTCGATTTCCTGCAGACACTGCCGGATATTGAGTTTCGTAAAGGGAAAGCGTGCATGGATGCTAAAAAGCGTAAAGCCAGTGCATGGCAGTTCAATCCCAGGAGGTCAGTGTCTGCTTTGGGTAAGTTAAATCTGGTTGACGTGGATACTGGTGAGTCTGTCTGTCTCAAAGCCCTGCTTAAGGGGAACGGGAAAGCTCCCGGGCATGCGATAGATGTTGAGAAACGCCAGACTGCGTTGAAGGTACGGGAAAAGGCGTTCCTAGGGAAGGTTGCGCGGGGGCGCATGAGTATACAGTTTGTTAAGGCATTACGTAGCCGGGAGCCTGATGCCTATTACCGCGCAGGTATACGCAGCCTAAACCATCTCTACAATGGCAGGATTGAGGGACAATATGTTACTTACGACCATTATTATCGTCTGACGTTTGGAGGGCGGTATTACGATCAGGCGTTCCAGAATCTGCCCAATGAGTTCAAAGCTAAATTTCGGACCGGGTTGCTCAACTATGACATCGAAGCCTGCAATCTGGCCTGTCTGAACCATCTGTTCAGGGAGTATGAGGTCGATTACCGTGTGAAGTCATCGATATATAAAACCATGATGGAACATACCGGGCTGACCCGTAAACAGTGCAAACAGATGGTCCATACCACCACCTACAGAATTGGGCGTGTGACTATTGGTGTTAATGATGGCCTTGGGGCAAAAGTGTATCAGTGGTGCGGTAACAGGAGGAAAAAGGCGCTGAAGATTCTGCGTTGGTGGAACCAGTATGTCAGTCCGTTGAGATGCGCGCTTGAGTCATTGCTGGAACGTGTGCATGGCGCGCACCGCAAGAGTTGTTCATCACCGCGTAACTATCACCGGTACGCCAATGAAGTCGGATTGATACTGGATCTGAATAGTGAGGAGTATCAGCGTGAAAAGACTCACTATCAGCAATATGCGCGGAATAAGGTACTGTTGGTGTTTATGATCTGTGGTGTGGAGCAGGCATATATCCGTGAGGTAGTCAGTCTGAACCCTGGTCGTGTCTGCATGCTCGATCACGATGGGGTAGTGGCAACGGGCGCGCTTTCATTGCCGGACTGGCGGGGTTTCACGATGAAGGTGAAGGACTAGCTTGCTTTCTTGAATTTAACTATCTGCGATCTCTGATAAGGGCGTATTACGTTGTCAATCATAATGGGATATGCGCATTGGAGCACGATGTGCATATCCAGCAAGTGATCCACGTCCGCTTTGAGCGAAAAGCGGACATTGGCCTTATAGGATACCTGAACCGTTCACTGAGAATTCTCTAAAAGTGAATGGATTAGTTAAGCGGATACTTACAAAGGGCCAGCCAGTTCCCCACAACGAGGTTTTGACTGAGTACGGCAAGTACTGATGCCGTGCAGGTTTCCTAGATGTGGGAAGCCATACGCTACGCAAGAGCAAGGGGCAGTCCAACTATAGGGCAGGATCGTCTACCGGGGTGGGGTCAGTCCAAAAATGACTCTGAGGTGTCTGTTAGACCCGTGTCGATTCATGCAACTATATAGGGCATGCTACTAAAAAAAGTAGGATCTATTTCTCCAGTAGTGAATTGAATATCGTCTGAGTTTGTTTTTGAATGAACACAGCACAACTAAACTTTAAGGTTAATTTTTAGATGAAATCGCATGAAGATGGATTGACCGAACAGGAAAAAGAATGGTTTTACGCCCTAATGCAAGATCGTGCGGATAATGCTAACACTCTGGAAAAACCATCAATGCGTGGTATCCAGCGCAGCGTTGTGGACAAGTATTCCGACCAGGCGCATTTCATCTACGAGCTTTTGCAAAACGCAGATGATGTCAGAGCAACATCGGTGAGCTTCCGCCTTGATCAAGATGGACTTTATTTCATTCATAATGGCTCTATTCACTTTTCCGTATCTGACCCGCACTGTGAAGGTGAAGACGCTGGCAACGGTGCTTTAGGACATATTAATTCAATCACCTCCATCGCTAACTCAAGTAAGACGGAGGCGTCTATAGGTAAGTTCGGTGTAGGATTTAAAGCTGTCTTTCAATACACGCAAACCCCACACATATACGACCCTGGAATTCGTTTTAAGATCGAACGTTTCATCGTGCCGCAGATGCTGAATGCTGACCTTGATTGGCGCGATGCTTCAGATACCGTTTTTTTCTTTCCGTTTGACCATAAAGAAAAAACGCCCCTGGAGAGCTACAACGAAATTTTTGAAAAATTGAAATCGCTTGAATTTCCTGTCTTATTCCTTTCGACGTTAAAATCGGTATCCTTTACCGTAGGTGAAACTACTGGCAGATATACTAAAAAAATTGTAGAGGAACTGGAGCAAGAAGACATTCTGGCGCAAAAACTGGTGCTGACATTAGAATTGGGTGACATTAAGGCTATTCATCAATTACTCCTATTTACACACAATCACGCGAACAGAAATGCCTGCACAATAGGGTATGCTATTGGAGAAGACGGGAAACTCGAGCCTGTTGAACATCCAGCATTCTGTTTTTTCCCGACCAAAGAAATAACGCACCTGAAATTTATCCTTCACGCGCCATTTCTGTTAACGGATAGTCGTGAAGGTATCAAAGCAGGAGAAAAGCATAACCAGCAACTGATTCAGCAGCTGGCGCAACTTACAGCGGATAGTTTACCCATTATTCGTGATAAAAAACTACTCGATGATGGCATCTTTGACATTATTCCCTATGACGAAAGTCAGTTCAGTGAACTGGACGACCGGAGAAAAATTTCGTTCAAGCCGTTCTATTCTGCTATCAAAACCAAACTCCAGACCGATACGTTGCTCCCTGCCGCCAATGCTAACTACTCACCAAAAAGCTGCTCCTATTGGGCAGCAGACAGTGAACTGGTTGAATTATTCTCTGACATGCAACTGGCGCAATTGACGGGTACAGAGAACGCGAGCTGGATTTTTCGTAGTCGTGGCAAGAAAGACGTACAAAATGTTAATAAGGCTCTGGCTGATTACATCGACGGCGGCGATGCTAGGGTATGGTCAATAAGAGAACCTAATCTGATCGTATCAAGTCTTGATCCCGAAGCTACCCTTAAGAAAATTACCGCTGACTTCATCGCCAGTCAATCAATAGAATGGCTGCACAGACTCTATATATACCTTGCCGGACGCGATTCTTACCAAAAATTTGTGAAAGATAAGCCTATCTTTCTTGACCAGCAAGGTCAGGCAATTCCGGCCTTTGATGCCAGGAATCAACTCATCCTGTTTCTACCAGACGACGATATTGACGGCTACAAGACCGTCAACGCCGAATTGCTGTCCGACGAGAGCACTCGTGAGTTTATTGAAAAATTTGGAATCAAGAAGCCAAGCCTGCGTGATGAGATCTACAACAAGATCCTCCCGGCCTATAACAGCACCAGCAGCCCTGTTAACGCAGACATCCATTTCGGCCGATTCTTCCGTTACTTCAAAGAGTGTAAAAACGAAGACGTTTCAGAATTTATTAAGCTTATTAAGGATAGGGCTTTTCTTCTCTACACAACGGCTGGGAAAAATGAGTTTTCTCATGGCAAAGCCGATGACATCTATATGCTGACCGAGGATTTGCAAACCTGGTTCACGACCAAGCCAGAAACACCGTTTCTGTTTTTGGAAAAATACCACGAAATGTTTAGCGAAAAAGAATATCCTGCACTCAAGGACTTTTTCAAAAAACTGGGAATTGCGGATCGCCCTAAAATAATCACCGAAGAGCGCTATATTGAGTGGCAAGAGCGGCGCGATCGACACTTATCCTTAGAGGGACATTCGCACAAGCTGTATGAAAAAAACCTTGATGGCTGTCAGCAGATCATGGCAAATATTGACTTGCAACGGTCACTTCTGCTGTGGAAATTACTTCCACAATTCATTCACCAGCTAAGCGGCAAGCATGTATGGTTTTATTATACAAATCGAAGCGAGTCTTACGAATCCGCAGAGCAAGAAAAATTGCGTACAGCCCGTTGGATCCTTGATAAGGATGGAGCATGGGTTTCAGCCAAAGAGATCACGATTCAAACGCTTGCAGAGCAATACGACATAGTCAGTGCAGAAGCAAAGATGCTCATCAACTTTTTGCACATTCGCGATGAGACACATTTAAGCCCCGAGGAAGCCAGAAAAATTAGACTGGCGGATGCAATTGAACACTCCGGTTTGTCAGAGGACGAAATCCGCATAGCGATTGAAGATGCTAAGCGAAAAAAGCAAGATTCATCCCAACCCATCGTGGAGCCCGTTGACAAAGATCAGCCAGCGGCCGACTCACCATTCATCCGTGATATTGCTCGACGCCGTCCATCCATCCAGGACACCCACTCGGATGGCCCGCAGAAAGACGATTCTGCGGCAGCAGATCGTCAAAGCGACGAAAGCATCGACACAGACGATTACACGCCAAAAACGGTTGACTACGGCAAAAAAATTGACTTGGCCAAAGACCGTTATGCCAGTGAAATTGACTGTCTGGAGCATGAGCAGACGTTATATGACAAGGCCAACGAATTACCTCGTTACAGTTATGGCTGGTTTCTGGCTTTGCTGGAACTTGAGTGCTTAGCAACCAGAACAAAGAATGCTGACAGTAAGACTATTTCTATTGGCTTTGGCAAGGTGGAGCACGATGAACAATCATCCAGAACCATCGTACTGAAAGAACCCAGTCGCTTCATTCCGCAATCTATTGAAGAACTTTCCGGCATACGTGTGGATCTCGATTTTGGTAATGGGCGTACAGGAAAATTACGTATTGAGTCGTTTACGGCCAGAGAATTTTCATTGCTCGGTAAACTGGAATCTGCCGATGATTTACAAGGGATGGCACTGAAAGAAGTGGTGGAAGCACGTATTGAAGTCCAGAATCCATCGTTCCTGCAGCAGGTGTTACTGGAACGATTCCAGGAATTAAGATTAAACGAAACGTTTGCGATGAAAACGGGCCTGACGCCTGATATTGAGTTTGTGTTTGGTCCACCAGGAACAGGTAAGACGACTCATCTCGCAGAAAAAGTACTGATACCAAGAATGAAGGGTAGCGGGAAGGAAAACGTGCTTGTCCTAGCGCCAACCAACAAGGCTGCAGATGTGTTGACGACCCGCGTCATGGAGGCGATGGTTGGGGATACCTCATATCAGGAGTGGTTGGTGCGTTTCGGATCATCTGTTGATGTGCGTATTGAAAACGCTGGAGTATGGCGGGACAGAACATTCAACATCGGCGCATTGGATCGCTCTATAACGATCACCACCATTGCTCGCTTCGCCTATGATGGATTTACTGGTGAGTATGGTAAGAAACTTTATGAAATGGAGTGGGATACCGTCGTCATTGACGAAGCATCAATGATTTCGTTAGCCAATATCATCTATCCACTTTACCGCACACACCCACGAAAGTTCATTATCGCTGGAGATCCTTTCCAGATCGGGCCGATTGTTGCTGTAGAAGAATGGAAAGATGAGAACATTTACACGCTGGTCGGTCTCAATAAGCGAGGTTCTTTTGCGCAGCCGTCGACGGAGCCTCATGATTACCCGATAGTCAATCTGGAAACACAGTACCGTAGTATTCCTGCAATTGGTGAAGTTTATAGCCGTTTCACTTATGACGGGATCTTGCAACATCACCGTACGGCAGAATCTCCCTGTTCGTTTAGTTTCTGCGGATTTGATGCTATGCCGATAAATCTCATCAAATTTCCGGTCAGTAAATATGAAAGTATTTACCGGGCAAAACGAATGGAGAGCGGAACACCTTATCAGACTTATTCAGCATTGTTCACTTTCGAATTTGTTCGCTGGCTGTCAGGGACGATACACAGAAAAAATTCAGAGATAATCCGTATAGGAGTCATCGCTCCTTATCGCGCTCAAGCTAATCTACTGAGCAAGTTGAATGATTCATGGCTTACCAAACCTGATACTGTAAATGTTCAGGTCGGTACGATTCACGGATTCCAGGGAGATGAATGCAATATTATTATTGCGGTGCTTAATCCGCCGCCAAACATTTCAAGTGACTCCCGGATGTTCCTGAACAAACAGAATATTCTTAATGTAGCAATCAGCCGCGCACGCGATAACTTGTTCATTGTTATGCCTGATGCTGAAACAGAGAATATTGGAAATTTACGCAAAGTTACTGAGATTGAGAGGCTGGTGAAAGCAAGTGATGCGTACTACGAATATGGATCGAATGAAATTGAGAAGATGATTTGGGGCAATGCAAGATATCTTGAAGAGAATACATTCTCGACTGGCCATCAGATGGTGAACGTTTATCGGAAGCCTGAACGTTACTACGAGGTACGTAGTGATGATTCTGCGATTGATATTCAGATTCATGAAAAACAGAGTGGAAGTAAGTCACAGAAGTCTTGATCTGGAAACGTAGCAACCTCACCCGATAATATGATGTTAACCGGGTGAGGAATTACTATTTCTGACCTTCTAAATAGAGCTGACTCCTAATCATTGACTGAGATTGTATCTTATCTATCCTTTTTCCTTACTGCTTTTTGTCCGCTCATGGCAGGGAGCAGACAGGCTTGCTGGACTAGAAGGTCTGCTTTGAGCGAGAAGCGGACATTGCTAACAGCGTTCTAGGTGAACCCGCGAGGCACAGGTTACGCAATGCCGGTTGGCCTACCATCAAACCGAAGGTCAGAATTTCGCTCATCACCTTAATCTCGATACAGTTTGGTGGTTATTGAGATACCATTGGGCATTGATGTGATGGACTAGCCTCTTTTCCAGTGCAAATCCATCAAAGCTCAATGAACCTATCAGTCTGAGCATACTGAACTTTTGATCTAGTCATTGACTAATAAAAGATCGAAGAATCGCTTCTTTATACTCAGCTGAGCCATCATCATTTTTTAAAAAATTGTCACTGTTACCCTCTAGGCTGAAATCTTTCGAGAACGAATCAATTCTTCACGTAAGTAATAAGCTCTAGCAGAGCCAGTTTCTACAATTCCTGTTAAGAGAAGCAGGCATATATCGTACATTCTTCTACTGAGAGTTCCGCGATTTTCTATCTGCAAAAATCTTCCAACCACCATTTCTATATAGAATGCTGTATTGACTTGCTTCCCGATAATATGTCGATTGGCACTATAATGCTCAGCTAAAATCAGAATGCCTTCTTCGAAGAATACGTTGTAGAAGTTATAAATCAATGAAGATAAGGCTTCAAACACATGGCTATTATGTGCAGATTGCCTAGCAAAACCGAGCAAATATTTAGCACCTCGCTTCATATCTTTCTCTTCATTCTCATGTCCTTGCCAAGGGCAATCCGCATACATCATTCCACGCAGTAGCTGATTTAGGTCATTCTGTAAACCGATATAATGATCATTAACATCATTCAAAGCTATCTTGTGTGCTTCTGGTGCTAACAGGCACCAAAGTGCCCATATAGCATCATAATCACCTTCTTTTTCTACAGCGACATGATAGGAGAGTGTTAAAGAATAAATGAAGCCGGGAGCTTTTGTACACCCTAATACCAATAGATCTTTAAAGGGCATGAAGTTATTGTTTTTTGAAGAAACAACATGTTCAGAGAGACAGTCTTGAATCTGCTTTTTAATTTCATGATTTATTTTTTCATCATTACTCGAACGATGATTTTGATACTCCGTATCAAATACAAAACTCATTAACCTATTGACCAACTGAATTTGTATGTCATCCTTAGTACAGTAAGGAACCATTAGCATTGGTAAATGAATAAACCACGAACAGTGGCTTTCCAAAGATATATCGTTAACTGAAAGCTTAAACTTTCCCTCAATCAAGTCGTTACGAAAAGCTGTTAAAAGATCATTCCATTTTTCGAGTGCGGCTTGCAATTCAGCACCTTGTAAATGATAAAACCTACGTACCTCACTATCTTCCCTTCGTAATCTGGCATACTCAACTATTCCACCTATACAACGGGATGCTAATTCAGCGTCTCTAGACCAAAGAAACTCTCTTACTCCCTTAGCTGCACAAGCACTAACGTTCAGGTTCTCATGCGTTAATGCTGTAGCTAACGCAAACTTCAAATATTCTATTTGTTCTGAATCTAGATCTAAATCAAATAACTTAGGTAAGACAAATGCGCATGCTCCAGAGCCATAATAATCAGTCTTATCATGTGCAGCTGTCCCAATCATATTGTCTGCGTGCATGAATATTGATTCTAGGATGATTTCTAAGCACCACTTTTTATCTTCATAGCTCAATTCTAAAAGAACATCACGAACACAAACAGCTGCAACAGTTGTGATTGTGCCAACCGCCATATCAGCAAAGTTGTGAACTTCACCTTTTTGGAGGGCGCTGAGCAATCCCTTAGTAGCTATTAACGCATCCTGATATGAAGAGAAGTATTTTTCTTCTAGTAATTGCTCATCGAATAGTTTTTTACCCCATAAGTTTAAACTAGTTACGGTGTTATCCATTGCGTGCTTTTCATTAAATTCTTGTTGATCCAGTTTTAAATCTTCCGGAAGCTCTGATGAGCTTTGAAACAATACTCTGTCATTTTCTTTGTCTTCAACTACTTCCCAAGTCCTTGTATCGACTCTGTGCACCATATACCGAAGGCTTTTTTCATTACTTGCAGTAGCTTCATTTTTCAGTTCATCAACAATTTTTAAAATATCATCCCTTAGCTCATTTACGAACTGAAGCCTTGTTAATAAGGCTTCTAATGACTCTTTTCTCCATGGTCGAAGTGCTGCTTCTCTTCTCTCTTCTAGGTATATTTTCGACAATGCATCCCTATTAATACCAAAGAAATGCATCTCATTTCCACCCATTTCTTGTGTCATTCGAATCAAATCTAAATGGTATAAATCAGCAGTTTTAAGTAAAGGAAAGGCGGCTTTGCCTACTTTATTAGGGAAGCCTGTGGCCACAGAAGATAAAACAGATGTAGGCATTACTGAATTACTAGAGCGAAGAACATAATCAAAAATCCAATCTATTTCATTATTCTTACCACAATTTTCAACGTACTCAACTAACCAGTTCTCCAACGCCATAAGAGCACTCTGTAATAAGTAGGGCAACGTAGACTGTCCTCTATATCCCTTCCAGAGGTGGGGAGATGCATACTGTTTAACTACTGTGCCATCATTCAGGGTTATATCGACTTGTTTAGCTACTGTTTCGAAGGCGTAAATAGTGTCTTCTTCATTGTCTTGAGTTTTAGAAAAATCCGATTCTGAATATTTTTGTGCTGTCAAATTGCACAATCTAATAATGAAATCCAAGCCTAGCCTTGGCTTGAATTGAAGAAGATATTTGAAAGGGCCTTTGGCACCGCTTGCAGGGAAAAAATCTCGTTCTGTATCTAGCCCAAATGATTCCTCTACGTCTACTCGATATGACCCGTAGCCATAATCGTTCTCTTCGGATTTTTCCAACAGCCACTCATGCATTGAAAGTTTAACTACGAAGTCAGGATAAAACTTACACAACATAGGAACATTGAAGCCTATAAGTGCTAAACTACTCAGTTCATCAACATAACTTAATCGTCTAGGCTTTATCTTTGAGGTGAAAACGTCCTGTTTCATCAATTCATCAAAATCATCTTTAATAGCCGTTGAAACTTTTAATAAAGCATTTAATATTTTTTTTCTTTGCCCCTCAGCACGATATGAATCTTTAACCTTTTCAAGGAGCCATAAACTTAAAAAACCAACCTTTTCAGACGCTTTTGGCAACTCATCATGTATATTAATGAGACCAGTCCATTCATCTATCAATTCAATAACTTGAGTACGTACAGAACTACTCAAATTATCTTTTTCCTCATAAATAAAATGGAATAGTGCTTCCCAACCTTCTCCATATGGTTTCAGGAAAAGGGATTTGAGCAATCCCGATTTTTTATCTTTTATCAATAGCCCGTTGTGTAGAGATATTGGTCTTTGACACGTTATTCTGAGAATAAAACAAAATCGTGTCAAAAGAGCACAATCATCTTTAAGAAGCTGGCGCTTGAGTGAATTAAGGAACATCCCAGGAGAGTCATGTTGCATGATTGCAGAAATTGCCTCGTCCTTCCAATAACTCTCTATCTCGTCCGAAGATAATAAACCTTCTACGAATTCATTAGTTGTATCATCAAATTTTAGCTTCCTATACAGCCATAACCTGAATGCCCTACTTATCGCAGGTTCATTTCCTATATTTAACAAAAAGCTTGCAACATTATGAGAATTATCAAAATGCTCTCTATCGATGAACTCCTCTAAAGCCCAATCTTCCAAAACATCATGCATAGGACTTACACAAGATGATTTTTGATCTCTGTAGATCAAATGGTCTTCTTCCAACTTTGCGATTACTTCCGGGTCAAAACCGCTTGCTCTGACACCAAAAAGCATCTTTTTAGCTCTCTCTATTGCTATTTTAATAAAGGTTGCTCTTCTTCTATCTGGCATCCCTGACTTTCTATCAGCTTCTTTTGCAATGACAGTCCGCCACACTGTATCCCTAAAGTCTTCTTCAGTATCTCCAATCCCAAAATGAGCGCCATTTTTTATAGCTCTTACAGCAATCTCAATAAAAAATGGTATTCTTAGTAGTTCTACTAATGAGTTATTAGATATTAAAGATTTTAGCTCTGGAATATGCTCGCAAACTTGCTCAACTTGACTATCTTCAAGCCCTTCAATATTCATGCTGCTAAAATTTATAGAGCAAGGCTGTAGGAAATTAAATGACAATTGTTGATAAGCATAGTCCCGGCCAGTTGCAATGATAGTCCAACCAGACTGTTTTCTAATGTATTGCAATAACTCAACAAAAGTATTTGGATAATTTAGTTCTAAAACTTTTTCTAGGGACTCTATTACGAGTACTTTTTCGTGAAGCAATGAGAAATGACTTTCAATTTCTCCTAAAGAAGATGTAATTCCCATGGAAGTGAAAACTTCATTTAAGTTACTTTTATCTAAATCTTCAGCTCTTAAGTAGAAGACTGGAACATCTAAATTTTTTGTTGTGATGAAATCTTTAACAACGCCTGACTTTCCAGCCCCTCTTGCACCGGTAACAAATACAAACTCACTATCTCTATAGCAGTTAGATAGTGCTGCTAGTTGTTCTGCCCTATCAACATGGAGTCCATTTATAGTTGTAGAAATACCTTCAAAAATATGCTGACTGCGCTCATAAAGCTTTATCAAGTCATTCTCGAAATATAAATAGCTTGATTTATTAAATAATCCTTTAACGTCTTCTGGTATATTATTTTGAGTTAAAACCCCCGCATTCTGGTTGAAACTTTGAACGCAGGAAACAAGTCTAGCTAAGACTAGAGAAGGTAATACGTCTGAGTAACACTGAATCAATGAACAAAGTAAGTTTGCTACGATTGAATGTTCTGCGTCTAAGTCAAAAGGTAAAATCTGAAACGATTTTAAGAAAGACCACAATTCTTCTTCTGAGATAGCCACCCCGTTATTCGCATGAGTA
>ERZ773195.1658-NODE-1658-length-15706-cov-7.647499_pt1 | contig 15706 bp, 20 predicted proteins | sample MGYA00580530_ERZ773195 | MGnify/ENA primary metagenome ERZ773195 (study PRJEB29015, sample SAMEA2737751) | human gut metagenome | biome: human gut; feature: human-associated habitat; material: faeces | place: China | collected 2012 ...
CCGCGGCCCCGACCTTGGCAAGGTCGTGCTCCACCAACTGAGCCACTCGCGCATAGGTTGTTGTGTCGGTCATGTCTGCCAGACACATTTGATATCATACAACATGAGTTACAATTTGTCAACACTAAATTTGAAATATTTATGCAGATTTTTAGGCGACATACAATAAAAAAGTTGACACCAAATGCGATACCACATAAAATAAAATCAAGAGATATAAAGAATGTCAAAGTGGGATAAACTGATAGCACGTATATGCAATTTATCGAAAGACCTCCGGTTTGAAGAGTTGCGGAAGGTATTGGAAAGCTACGGATATGAAATGAATGCACCGAGAAGCGGAAGCAGTCATTATACGTTCAGAAAACAGGGCTGTATGCCAGTTACAATACCGAAGCATGAACCAATCAAGAAAGTTTATGTGGAAATGGTGCGGCAGATTGTAGAAAGCGAGGCGAAGAATGATGAAGACGCTGAATGATTACATGGCAATGTCTTATCGTATGGAAATTGTAGAAGATAAAGATGAAGGTGGATTTGTGGTTTCTTATCCGGATTTGCCTGGCTGCATTACCTGTGGTGAAACTGTAGAAAGTGCGGTGGCGAATGCACTGGATGCGAAAAAGGCGTGGCTTGAAGCTGCATTGGAAGATGGCGTGGAGATTCATGAACCAGACAGTCTGGAAGATTATTCCGGTCAGTTTAAGCTGAGAATTCCTCGGAGCCTGCACAGATCACTGGCAGAACATTCGCAAAGAGAAGGAATTAGCATGAACCAGTATTGTGTATATCTTCTTTCCAGAAATGATGCAGTCTTTTCAAAATAACGATTGTGAAACACTTATGCTATGCTTGCTTTGAAGTGGCAACAAATTGGCAACAGAAAATCAGCGGGCCAAAATAATATATGTAACAGAATGGCAGAAAAAACGAAACAAATATGTTTGAATCCATCTTTGGATTTGCCGATACAAAATCCTCATTTGCAGATTGGCTCAATAATCAGAATGTTCGTAACCAATTAAAACTTGATATAAAAATCTGCTTGGTGAAGAATGGTTATCCACCACAGTATAGTCCGGAAGTATTCAATAAAGTTATGGAACAGGTGGAGAATTTTGAGGAGTATTCCGTAACAGAAGATGTAGGAAATGAAGTAGATAATTCTGCAAAGATTTATCAATATGAGCCAGCGTATAAGGTGATGAAGGTTGCGGAAGATTCGGCACATTATGGTGATTCAAAAAATAATCAGTAGGGAGGCACTGAAGATGAAGTACATTTTTTTCTATGATGAAACAGAGCATAGTAGAAAGATTAATTATGAAACTGTTACTGCGAATAATTACTATGATAATTTCATAACTGGAATTGTAGGGTGGAAAGCAGAAGAAGATGAATGTATTTCTGACAGATACCTTGCTTTTGAATCGAAGTATGCTTATAGAAAAAAAGACGGAGAATTAAAGAGCCAGACTATGAAAGCAAAAGATTTTAGGCTTGGGTTTGCTTCTCTAAATAATCATACGATTGAGTTTTATGAAGACCTTGTATCATTATTTGATGAGAAAATAATTATTTATTTCTCTGTGTTTAGCAAAATAGAGTATGTTATTAGCCAGTTGTTTGTAAATTATCATAGTTCTATGTTTGTTGATGTTGATTACATGAAATACTCAATAATTAAGGCTATCAATGTATATCGACCACAAAATGTGATAGAAGCAATTTATAAAGAGCCACAAATATTTGTTAAAGAACTACGGTCTTTTTTAGAAGATAGGATTATTAAAAATCAAGCGAATACTGCTTTGAAAGAGCATGAGAATCAAGCATTTCAGGAAATACTTTTACTGCTTGAGGACACAGAGGTACCCGAAACATTAGATTGGTCCTATTTTGCACCTTTTGATGGATTTAAGAAATTGTTGACAGAGATGAATGTTAATGAATATCAGTTGATGATTGACCGAGAAGGAAAAGAATCGCATACATTGAATTCTGCAAAGAATGTAGGACTTAAAAATGTCATCGAAGAAGATTCTAAGGATTATGTTGGAATCAGAATGGCTGATATGCTTGCTGGATTGATATCTCGATTGATGCAATCATTGAAGATATCGTTAACTGGAGATTATAAAGATGGGAAAATGAAGAAGACACTTTTAGATTCGGGCTGGTTTGCATTGAATCAAAGACAGCTTGATTTGTATAAAAAATTATATAGGGTAATTTGTGAGAATAATGACTATTGGTACAAATCTTTTTCTGGAATTTATTCGGATGATTTGGTGGCTTTTGTAGCACTTCTTCAATTTATGAATCATTTTTCAGATGCAGATGAGATTCGTAATAGTAAGATAGAAATGCAACCAGAATATTATAATGCTTTTGTCTGCGAGAGCTTGAACCAACGTTATAAAATAATGAGGAACAAATTACCGATTGATCCTATAGTAGAAGATGGCAAAGATTATTTTTATAATCAAAGAGGTGCAAAGGGTTATAAGGATATTAACAAGCAACCTATGTTGCCATTACATAGTGGACAGAATGAGTTTTATGTTCTTTCAGTTGGATTTTCACAGAATGGGACCCCATTAGTAACAATCTCTGAAAATGATAAGCCGATATGTTATAGATTGCCGAATGAGTACAGTGATTGGACTATGACTGTTGTTGGGGTTTCCAGTATGGGTGAAAGATTATTTCCATCAAAAGTGTTATTTTCATTAATTGGTGGAAGGTATTTGGTTGATATTTTATAGATTTTAGGCATTTCAGAAATTTAAATATATAGTTTTGAAAAGTAGGTGAATGAATGGAAAAGATTTTTTCGTATAATGTAGATATAGACAAAACAGCATATATGAATTGGAGAACCAGACAGCATCAACCCATTCATGATATGATGATTATTGCTGATGGATACATGAAGGCAGCGATAATGCTTGCACAAGATTGTTTGCAGGATAATGGAGATAAAAAGGCGGATATTGTAGTTTTCCCAATGCTGTTTTCGGCAAACCATGCAATAGAGTTGTATCTAAAATCTATAAACTGGTCTTTGGATATGTTGCTGAACATGAAAGAGTCATTTTGTGGAGGTCACGATATCAGGCAAATATGGAACACAGTAAAGAAACGTATGATAGGTTTTGAAACCGATAAAGAACAACGAAAACAATTTAAGGAAATGACAAAAGAACTGGACGACTATATTTTAGAATTATATGACAAAATAGATAAAGATCATAATGCTAATGCAAAGATGAAAAATATGGATTTTTCACGGTATCCGTTTAATGCCGATGACGAATATCATTTTTATATCGAAAATTATGGAAATGAAGTTGTTGATTTAGAGATGTTTGTGGAGATATTCAAAAAGATAGGTGATAACTTAAATTGTATTGCTGGATATTATGAAGAAATGGCAACATTTGTTCCTGATTATGATAGAGAGAAGGAGTGACACCGAATGATATATATATATACAGAAAAAAAAGATTCCAACGACTGGATACTTCAAAACGATTTGTATTTCAATTTGAATACAAGTAATGAAGAAATGTCCCAATATGAAATAAATCTCATTCAGAAAGTAGATGAGGCAAAGCTGACACCAGACAAGCACATTGAAACAAAATATGGTTTAGGTACAATCCGTAATTTGTCATCTGGCTGCAAGACATTACTTAATATCGTAAAGCATCCTGATAAGGTAGTAAATGTAGAAGAATGTGGTCCGAATGTACTTAGAATCATTTTTTCTATGGATAATATAAAAATTTACATGTCCAGACCAACGCTTTTTGATATCCCGGATGATGTGCAAATCAGATTCAATGATTCTGATATAGTGACCGGAGGGAGAGGTTATAATGCCTGGTGGAGTAAGGAGTATGAAAGGAGAGAAGCAGATGATTTATAAGAATATTACATTTAAAGCAGATCCATTTTCATACGATTTAGAATTTGATGACAGGATTACTCTTGTTGGTGGAGATAGTGGTACTGGAAAAACAGTGCTTTATGAAATGTTAGAAGATCTACGATTAACTAATGAATACAAAGCTATAAAGTTGTTTAACTACAAATCAGATAATTTCTCAGAATCGATTGAACAGTGCAGAGATAGTTTTATTGTAGTCGATAATGCAGATAATTTGATTAATGATGAGATCAGACGTTTTATTAATTTTGAGCCGTCGAATCAATATATGCTTTTCCTACGAAATTGTGATGGCCTCAATGTTTCAGATAAGAGTTTTAAGGTGCTGAAGTTTGGCAATAATAGGATAACACTGGAAGAGGAGTTGTGATATGAGATATTTATGGACAGAGGATACCGGTGCAGGGCTTCACTTCTGGAAATTAGTTAATCAGCTTTTCTTTGACAATGAGCTTGTCGTTGAGGGTAAGGGGAGCAATCAGGTATTATTGTATGCAGTATTAGACTTGGATATTAAAGATGACGATAAATACTATGTTGCATTTGATTATGTGGTTGATAATCAGGATATTCGTAACAAGTATCGTATATTGAAATCAATAACAGATAAGTCAGATGGAAAGATTGTGATTCTGGATATGATTTGTTTTGAGTACCTGATTCTTGCATTTGACAGGCTGGTAGAATGGACAGGCACTGGAAAGACAGATAAAATAAAAATCCGTGATAAAGTTTTGGCGGCAGTTGAGAATCACAGAATCGATTTATCAAAGATTGATGATGAGAAAACATTACAGTACATAGCAGGTTTTAAGAGATATTCTACAGAACGTGTGATGAAGTCATTGGTTGGTGAATTTACACAAAATGAAAAGTGGTCTGTTAAAGGGAATCTTATGGGTGAATGCTGGTATAAAGATTGTTGTGTGTCAGAGCATACGGATAATCTTAGGTGTGGTAAGCCTGAGGTTGAAGGTGGGGATGAAAAGATGAGGATACTTATACAGTCGGAAACAGTTAGAGAATTATTAAAAACAATACATTATAATGTTGGATAAATACCATATTATCATTATCAATGATGTGTGGATCGTACAAGTACAGGAGGTTTTGAGATGTCAAAATTAAACATAGATCAACAAACAATAAAAGAGTTATTTTCTAATAAAAAATCGGATTTTTTAATACCTGATTATCAGAGACCATATGCATGGGAAGAACCAGAATGTCAAACATTGTGGGATGATATATTTGTATTTGCATTTCCAGAAAATGATTATACAAAGTTTGATAGTGATAATGATGAGTATTTTTTAGGACCAATTGTAACATTTAAAAATGATGAAGGAAAATTAGAAATAATTGATGGACAACAAAGGTTGACAACATTAATGTTATTGCTAAGAGCTTTTTATTCAAAGTTTGGGAATATGAAAGATCAATATGCGGTAAAAACAAGTGCGGATATTTCAACTTGCATTTGGAAAACAAATGAATTTGGTCAACCAGATAAGAATAGATTGAAAATTGATTCAGAGGTATCAACTGACGATGACAAAGAAGAGTTTTTATCCATTTTGAAAACAGGAATTGTGGATGGTTCACAGAAGAGTAAATATGCTCGTACATACAGATTTTTTCAAGAAAAGATTAATGAATTTTTGCAGGAATATCCAGCATATTTTGCATATCTTCCAACGAGAATATTAAACAACTGCATTTTATTACCTATTGAAGCAGAATCACAGGATACGGCACTTCGTATATTTTCAACATTGAATGATAGAGGAAAACCACTATCAGATACTGATATTTTCAAAGCACAGTTTTATAAACATTATAGTAGCCTTGGTAAAAAAGACGAATTTATTAGAAGATGGAAAGACTTAGAGGCAGTATGTGATGACATTTTTGTTGCACCTTCAGGGTCACCAATGGATGAGCTTTTTACTAGATATATGTATTTTGAAAGAGCAAAGCAGGGGATAAAAAATACTACCACAGAAGCACTTAGAAAATTTTATGAGAAAGATTCTTATGCAATTTTGAAGTGCAATAATACATTAGATAACCTTGAATGTTTAGCAGAGTTTTGGAGAAAAGTATCAGTACAGGATGAAAAATTTTCAGAAAAGGTATTGAAGAAATTATTTGTTTTGAATTATGCACCAAATGGTATGTGGACATATCTTGTGTCAGTGTATTTTATGCAATATAAGGATGATGATGGCTTATTAAATGAAGAAAAATTTTATGGATTTTTAGACAAAATCACTGCTTTTATATTTGGATATGCGTTTATTAGACCTGGTGTAAATGCTTTAAGAAGTCCGGTTTATCCAGAGATGATAAATATTATTTCTGATCTTCCAGTTACATTTTCAGGATATAAATTTGAAGAAGATAATGTGAAAAATATTATGAACGGTTATGTGTTTACGAATGGTAGACCAATTACCAAATCAATTCTTGCTTGGTGGGCATATACGGATCAAAATCAGGAACTTATATCGTTGGATACAAATTTAGAAATAGAACATATTTATTCAAAGAAACGACAGGAAAATGAAAACTCTTTAAAAGAAAAGAGTAGTTTAGAGTCTTTGGGTAATAAGGCACTTTTGGAGAAAAATATTAATATTAGAGCTTCAGACTATAGATTTACAGATAAAATCAAATATTATCATGGTTATACATCTGCGAATGGAAAACTGAAGTCTGGAACAAAAGTGCAGGAGTTACTGAAATTATCAAATGAGAAAAGCGATTATACAGAACAAGATATTGTAGAGAGGAAGAAAAGCATTATAGAAGGGTTTATAGAATATCTTAAGGATAATGAACTTATTGTTTAAACTATTCTTTTGAAAATGTTAAATAAAAATATTTTATGAGTTTTGGGAAAATAATAGTAAGGAGAGATTAAAAGTGAATCCAGTTAGGACATTTGATCAAATTACGCAGGAAATATTAGATAAATATGATTATAAGACAATAACAGTTGGTATATTAATAGCAGATGGGAATCAGACAGCTGCGAGAGATTATATAATTAACTACATGGATAAATTTGATAAGGAATCGGGGAAATATATAGATTTTTTTGTTCCAGGATATTGTGAGAGAATATCAAATAGCACTGTAGGTATAGAAAAAAGATACCATCCTAATGCTTACGAAAAATGGATTTGTATGGGTGATTTACCAATGTTCATTATTAAAAGGAATCAAACAGCATATTATTTTGATAAATTTTTATTCGATGATTTTATTGAAGAAATGGAAACAAAGATGTGTATTGAGTATACATACAATCCGATGTTAGTTCTCGTCGAAGTAAATAAAAGTAAAGACAGGGGGAAAATAGAATTTCAAAATAAAATGGTTATTGAATTGGATGAAGATTCTGATAGAGGGGTTACTAGGGCAGGGATTTTATTTAATAGAATATTTGAAGTCGCAAAGCAAGAAGTTGGGCTAGATAGATTTAAACAAAATGTACGTATGTATTATATTAAAGGGCATGCAGTAAATAATATTATTCGTGCCATACAAGGAGATTGGCTTGAATCGGTAGAAAATGTTGTAGGAGATATTAAAAGATTTAGGATAAAGAAAAATGTGTAATTTATAATCCCAATAATAGGAGTATAAACATGCATTAGTGAGAAGATTTGTATCTAAGGTCATGTCGACAACAATGGGATTGATTTCAACTATAACATAGAAAACAAGTATAGTACCAGAAAGCATATTTTTATTTTATAGTAGCCGAAAGACTTGTATAATAATTGAGAATAAGGGAGGCGACCATTCTTAAGCATAACATTTGAAATTGTTAAATTGAAAAAGTCTACAAAAAAGGAATTATTAAATATACAGGTATTTGACCCTTATAGTTCATATCCGGTATTAGACGAAGAAGAGGATGTTACTGGATGGAATATATATATGTTCAGATCTGATGATGAATCTATAAAGAATATCATTAATAGTCGGTATGCAGTTGAAACCAAACTCCCGGAATTTATTGTGGATTATGATAGTTTCTATGAAGATTTGGAATTTTCTAAAGAGTCAATACATAAGAAAGATGTTCATATTATAAAATCAAATTCACGCTATATGACTGTTTCTGATGGCACCAATACAAAAGAGTAAACACCCCATGCACTCAATCAGGAAAAATATCTTAGGGTATTTCTTGAAGATGGTGAAGTCCCAATGGATAACAATGCATCGGAACGTGCAATAAGAGGCTTCTGCATAGGCAAGAAGAACTGGGAAATGATAGATACAATCAATGGAACTACATCTTCAGCAATAATATACAGCATAGCAGAGACAGCTAAAGCTAATAACTTAAAGCCTTATGAGTACTTTGAATATCTGCTGACCCAGATATCGGCATATATGGACGATACAGACCGCTCATTTCTGGAAGATCTTCTTCCATGGTCACCAAAGCTGCCAGATATATTAGAAAACAAAAAGACCGTGGTTAGCGGTCTTTTAAAAGTCAAGGTACTTGGGTTGGAGCGTTTACAAAGGATTTAGCAATACCGATTGTTGCATTTGATAATGCGTATGGCGGAGATATTGCAATAGGTATAACCGATAAGACAAAAAGAATTGAAGGCATTGATTTTGAAACCAAGAAGTTAAATGAACTTCTAAGAGTGCCATTTGATTTCTGCAATCCGACTATTAAAGTTGGAATAGAAAAAGTTCCGTGTGTTGATGAAAAGGGAAGAGAGAATCATGTACTTGTAATGCATATTGATGCAAGTCCACAAGTGCATGCAAATCAGGCAGATGATGTATTCTTAAGAGTTGGTGATAAATCTAAATTGCAGACATTTGAGGAACGTCTTCAGCTTAATTATGATAAGGGAGAACGGTACTTTGAAGATAAGGCTGTGTCTGATGCTACGATAGATGATATAGATATGGACTTTGTAAAAGAATATACAGATAAGATTGATTATGGGAAAAGTCCATTGGAATATCTCAAAGAAAACAAAGGATTCATAAAAGAAAAAGATGACGAGATTCAAATTAGTACAGCTGCAATTTTGTTATTTGGAAAGAATCCGCAAAATTTCTTTCCTCGTGCAAGGATTCGTTTTATACGTTATGAGGGAACAGAAGAAAAATTTGGAACAGAAATGAATGTTATAAAGGATGTCATCTTTGAAGGCACACTGCTTAATATGATAAATGAAGCAATTGCATATTTGGATACGCAGATAAAAGAAAAACATATCTTGGACCGGACGGAACATTTGTTACAGATGAGGAATATCCTAAGTTTGTCAGACAGGAATTGATTGTAAATGCTGTTACTCATCGTGCTTATAGTATTACCGGTACAGATATTCAGATAAAAATGTTTGATGACCATATAGTAGTTGAAAGTCCTGGGAAACTTCCGGGACTTGTAAGGGCAGACAATATACGTTTCACACATTTTTCCAGAAATCCTAAGATTGCAGAGTTTTTAAAGAACTATAAATTTGTAAAAGAATTTGGCGAAGGTGTTAATCGTATGTGTAATGAGTTGGAGCAGGTGGGACTAAAAGATCCTGTTTATCATACAAATGCTTTTATGTTGCAGGCGGTTATTTATAATTCAAAAGTTGGAAAAACTATTGTTGAAAAAACCGCTGATTCATTAAAAAAATTGGCTGTTGCAGTCAATAAGTCGTTGATTGATTACCAAAAGCCGGCGATTGGAGAAGAAAAGTCGGCGATTGACGATAAAAAATCGGCGGTTGATAGGATAAAGTCGGCGCTTGAGCAACAAAAATATAATGAACCTTCGAAGGCAAATATTCTTAAGGTGTATGATGAAATAGAGAAAAATCAAATTTTTGGAACAAAAGAAATAAAAGAAATTCTTGATTGCTCACCATCCACAGCAAGAGCAGTCATAATAAAGCTTAAAGACATGTAAGTTGTTAAAGCGGTGAATGGTAAAGGAAAAGTATGTATTCATAGAATAAAAATGAGATATAGAGTATTCCTAAATGTAAAAGCTCTGTGTATGGAAGTAGGGAGAAGGTAAAAATTGAATTGATTAAAGGCACAAATTTGGTTTAAGTAACTCTTATAATGAAGATGGAGAATGTCACAGAAAATGTCGTAGAAATTTTGAGAAAAATCAAGTGACTAAAATCAGAATATTCTAAGAAGAAGCTTTCTAAAGCGTGAGAGACGCTTAAAGAGTTTTCTGAAAAATGAATATTTCCAAGTTAGTCTCAACGAAGTCTCACGAAATTTGAGACTGAGTGAGACTCTATGATATAGCAAAATGCGATAAAATCGGTATTTGCAGGTGAATTATAAAGTCGTAGTCTCAAGTCAGTCTCATTTTTGAAATTGTTTGTTGAGACTAACATGAGACTGAGGAGGTTCAAAATTATGGACGTAAGCAAAAAGGATTGGAAATTATTTCGAGAAAGATTATTAGGATGGCAGGGAAATTATATGGAAGGCCTTGTTAAAGAGTATGCAAATTTTCTGAATGATGATAAAAAGCCTGCATCAGAAAAATTCTGGGAACTTGAAAAACGGATAAAAGAAGATAAGCGCCATCCGGGTGTTATCATGGAGATGAGTAAATCAGAGGCAATATGGGATATTGTTCGTCTCATTAGACTGAAAGTAATTACATATGATGATTTATCAGACTTTAGTGATGAATTACAGAATGAAGTAAAAAGAATACTTGAGATGAGCAGGTGATACATATGGAGATTGGTGCAACAAAGGCAGTTCAAGATCGACTAAAAACCACAAAGATTGCAGAAAGCAAAGGTGTTTCACTTGTGTTCTGCTGGGACACACATTTGACGAAAATAAAAGGAAGAAATGTCTTGTTTATTGGAAATTCCAGTAATAGTTATACAATGTGAACTTTGGACAGATAATAATGATATGGGCGAGGAGAAGGTTATTAACCTTCGCAGGGAATCAACATCATATGCTGAGACAAATTATGCAAAGCCCATGATGGTTGCTGAAAGTAAGGCAATATATGAAACATAGAAATAAAGAATCTGCTTTATTATACAAATTATTTTATATTGTAAGCGTTGATTGCTTCTCAAAAGTTTGTGGTTGAACAACGAAACATAATGAATTGATGAAGAACTATCAGAGCATATGATGCCCGGAAAGGATAAAAATGATAAATTGGAATTTGAGGAAAAAAATACAGAATTTAATTTCTGGGCAAAAAAAAAGGTGATGGCTTGGATGGAGAGTCTGGGTACAGGGATTTAACACCGGAATCAGATACAAAGAATAGTGAAGAATATATACGAGCGCTCCATTGGGCAATAAAGAATAAAGATGTGAAAAATATAGCATTATCAGGTCCATATGGGTCGGGAAAAAGTAGTGTTATAAAAACATATCTGGAAAAATATCCTAAGACAAAATATTTGTCCATATCATTGGCAGCATTTTCAACGCCAATGAAATCAGTAAATGGAGAAGGAGAAGATGATAAATCATCTTCATTAGCTAATGATTGGACTTTAGATGACGTTGATGAAAATGTAATAGAGGAAGGAATTCTTAAGCAACTTTTTTACAGAGTGGATGTGGGAAAAATTCCACAAAGTCGATATAGAAAGATTAAGAAGTTATCCTATTGGAAAATGTTTTTCACGCTATTGATGTTAACTGTCGTAGCATCAGCTGTTTATCTTGAAATTAATCCGAATGTTTTGGAAGACTTTAAAAATACAGTCATTAATAATGGAGCATTTTTTCATCTTAATCAATGGTCATCGTATGCTGTATTTACAGTTACAATCTTTGGATTATTGTTATTGATTACAACAGTTCTTAAATATGTGATGTCAAATTTCAGAATTGCTAATATTAACCTGGGTGATAAGGCAAGTATATCAAAGAAAGAAGAAAAGGAATCAATCTTTGACAAGTCGTTGGACGAAATTGTGTATTTCTTTGAAAGTACAACTTATGATACTGTTTTTATTGAGGATTTGGATAGGTTTAATCAGCCAAATATTTTTATAAAACTACGTGAATTAAATACTGTTATAAATAATTATGATAATATTAAACGCAAAGTTGTATTTATATATGCGATAAAAGACGATATGTTCAAAGATGAGGAGAGAACCAAGTTTTTTGATTTTATTGTTCCTGTGATTCCTTATATCAATGCAACTAACTCTGGTGAAATATTAAGAGGATTGTTGAAATTTGAAAAGGGAGAAGATGGTACATATAAAAGCATGAATTATGATATATCAGATCGCTATATATGGAAGATTTCGCCTTTTGTACAAGATATGAGAGTGTTGACTAATATATGCAATGAATTTCTTGTATATAAGAGAACATTAAAAACGACAAAACTTAAAGATGAAGAAATGTTTTCGATGATTACATTTAAAAATCTATATCCGAAAGAATTTGCTGAATTACAGTCTGAGAGAGGAATAGTTAAGGATGCTTTTCAAGAAAAGGAAAAATTTGTAATTAATGAAAAGCAAAAACTTGAAGAGCAAATAGTACCTAAAAGAGAAATTCTAAAAAATGTACATAATGATATTCTGTTAGATTTGAAGGAAATTAAAATTGTATTTTTGGGATTTTTATCATATGACAATGGAACCTATTATCCATTAAAAAATTTGCAGATAAATAATGGAACTAAATATTCTTATAGAGAGATAATTAAAGAGGATTTTGATTTGACTAAGTTTGAGAATATGAATCAGGTAATTATTGGCTATGATATATCTAATGATTATTACGAAAAAACTCATACAGTAAGTAATATCACACAAAAAATGGAATCAGAAGGTAACCAATATTTAAAACGTATGAATGATTTGCAATTTAGCGAGAAATCTAAAAAACAAGAATTGATTTCAGAAATACAAAATTTGGAAGAGAAGATTGCAAAGATAGATGGATATTCATTAAAGGAACTGATTGCTGAGTTTGGTGAAGATTTTCTTCCGGAAGGAATAAGTAAGTATGGAATTTTAAAGTTCTTGCTTATAAATGGATATATAAACGAAGGTTATGTAGATTATATTAATTATTTCCATCCAAATAGTATTACGAAGGATGAGAATGATTACTTACGTAGCATTCGTATGCGTAATAAAGCAAAAAACTTTGCGTTTGAAATTAAAAATTTGCAGCAGGTGAGTGATCGTATATATGATGCGGAATATAGGCAGACAGAGACATTAAATTATTTACTTACGGATTTTATGCTTATCCAATGTTCAGAGAAAACAAATAAAAAGTATTATTTTGATGGTTTTGAATTGGACAAAGGAATGGAACATTATCAATTTACAAAAGAATATATTGAGAGAGATCAAAATGTTAATGACTTTGTAAGCGAATTGTGTAAATACTACCGCCATATGTGGAAAAATATTGCGGAGGATGTTTCTTTGTTGGAGGAGACTAAATATAAATATTTGTCACTAATTTTGAATAATGCAACTGTGGATCAAATTGTAATATTGGATGAAGTAGAACACTCGGATTGCATAAAAAACTTTATAGTCGAAGATGAGAAATCATTAGCTTACTTAAATGGAGTATCAGCCGATGTACTAATCGAATTAATATCAAGACAGTCGATTATATTCAGAGAAATTAATAATGTAGGTGCAGATGCGAAAGTATTAAATTATATATATCAAAACGGTATGTATGAGTTAAATAATTCAATGATTTCATCGGTGATAAAATTTTATCATCCGGATTTGGCAGATGGGCTTGGAAATGCACATTATACGACTATTCTAAATGCTGATGTTAATTTCCTAAATAATAGGATTTGGAATGATTTTGAAGATTATATTAATCATTTTGTATTGGGAAGAGATGAGAATGTTTTTGAGGATATAAATGCAGTGGAAGATATCATAGAACGCTTGGCAAATACGAACATTGAACTTGCTATATCTGTATTGGATAAGGAAAAAGTAAGCTGGGACGAGTTGGATGAATGTTGCAAGAATAATGTTGAAAAAGACAAAAAGAAAGAAATTTGGAATTATTTATTTGACAATAGACGTATTTCTTGTACTTGGAAGAATTTCGAATCTTATTATATTGAATTTGGTATTACCATTGAACTGTCAGACTGGTTTAATGAAAACTGTAGTGATGTTGTAAAGTCAGAGAAGACGGATAAGATAGACAATGAGTGCATAAAGAATATTATTATTAATCCAGAAATTACAGTACAAGCCGTGGGACAGATAGTAGATAATTATAACTGTGATGAAGAAATAGAGTTTAATGTATCAAAACTTCCAGAGGATAAAATTTATGTATTGATTAGAAAACATTATATAAGATATTCTTTATCAAATACTGAAAAGATTAAAAGTAATGCAATAGATGGTTTTGGTATATATTGCAGAGAATATATTGATCAATTTATAAATGATTTGCCATCAGTTTCACTAAATGAAAGTGAAGTTGTTATGTTACTGAATGATACGACTATTGATAAGCATTTTAAGCCTGAAATATTGAAAAAAATATCTGCAGGTATTATGACAAAAAAGTTAGCACAGACTATTGCAAGTAATCAATTTGATGTAGATAAAGTGTATGTTGAGCGTGCATGGAAATTTTTGGATAATACAGAAAGACATATGTTGCTTGTTTATCATTTACAAGTGTATAGTGTTGCAGAAATCTCGAGATTATTGATGGAACTTGGTGGTGAGTGGAGTAAGCTTAGTGATAATAAGTCTAGACATAAGGAAGAAATTTCGATTGATGTAAATGGTCATAATGAGAGATTATTGTTGCAACTGCAAAAGAAAGGCTTTATTACTAGTTACCAAGAAAAGAATGATAGAAAAAAGAGGTGCTTTGAAGTATGGGTTAAACAACAGTAGGAAATGTTAATATGTAGAAGATAAATATTATTATATAAATATTCCGGTCTTTGTGTCTGTGCTGTCCGGTGGTTAGGAAACCGATTGGCAATTATTTAGAATACAAGAAATCTCACCAATATAAAGCCGGCTAACGCCCCGCAAAGCGGCTCTGGGCTTGACATTGGCTCAATTTCTTATGAATGGTAGTTAAGCCAATCAAAGGCGGTTTCCGTATCCGGAATGTAGGTTTCCACTGCACCGGAATCACGGTTTCTTGACGCAATAATATTCATTATACAAATGTTATTATAATATAGGTGTTGATTTATAATTCAAATGTAGTAAAAACTATTGTTGAAAATCCACTGATTCATTAAAAATTAGCTGTTGCAGTAAATGTGTCGTTGCTTGACAATCAAAATCGGTGATTGTACAACAGAAATATAAGGATCAATCGAAGGAAAATATTCTTAAGGAATATGATGAAATAGAGAAAAATCAGATTTTTAGCAAAAATGAAATTGCAAAAATACTAGAATATTCGCTATATACAGCAAAAGCAGGGAAGGTGAAACTTAGAGATATGGAGGTTGTTATGGCAGTAAAATAGAAAAGTATGTGTTTATACATAAGACATTTATGACATGACTTTCGGTGAATGATATGAAGCCGAGGAGATTCAAAATCATGGACATAAGCAAAAAGGATTGGAAGCTATTTCGAGAAAAATTATCAGGCTGGTAGGAAAATTATATGGAAGGTCTTGTTAAAGAGTATGTAAATTTTCTAAATGATGATAAAAAGCCTGCATCAGAGAAATTCTGGGAACTTGAAAAACGGATAA
>ERZ773195.1669-NODE-1669-length-15636-cov-12.371671_pt1 | contig 15636 bp, 9 predicted proteins | sample MGYA00580530_ERZ773195 | MGnify/ENA primary metagenome ERZ773195 (study PRJEB29015, sample SAMEA2737751) | human gut metagenome | biome: human gut; feature: human-associated habitat; material: faeces | place: China | collected 2012 ...
AAGACCTACCAAAGTACAATACTTAGATACTTTAGTAGGTCTCTGCTCTGAAACCGTAGCAATATTATAAGAAAAATACCCACTAATTCTGTTATCCGATAGCTTTTAGTAGGTGTTCACCACATAACACACACAGTAATGCCCGCAACACATCATCGCAAAACATCACCGTAGCGCATCCACTTAGCTCATCCTCTTAACACATTTTCCCATCCCAAGCCATCATCACACTCACCTCAATTCCCCATTACAGGTCAAACAGTGACAACTGGTTGCTGTCTGTCATATCTCCAAGTATTCCAAGCTCTGAAAGCTTATCAATCGCTGACTGTCCTATCTTGGCTCGCTGGCGTAAGTCATCCTTTGATAAGAATTCGCCATCTCTGGCGGCTATCTCTATTGACTCTCCGGCGACTTCACCTACCTTTGATATAACCTTGAATGATGGCATAATCTTTCCATCAATTATCTGGAATGTTCTTGCCTTTGCCTTATATATGTCTATAGGTGTGAATTCATAGCCTCTTGCATGCATTTCCTGAACAATACGCATTACACCAAGTTCATCATCTTCTGTATTAGAGATTGTTCCTTCTGCTTTCTTGGCTTTGTACTCTGCAATATAGTGTTCAAGCCTTACAGGACTCATAGCCATTTTCTCATAGTCAAATGCTGTGGCTCTTATACTAAAGTAAGCTGTGTAATATGCAAGCGGATAGAACACCTTACAGTATGCAACACGCCATGCCATCATAACATACGCTGCAGCATGTGCCTTAGGGAACATGTACTTGATTCGCTCGCATGACCATATATACCAGTCCGGTACACCATGGTCAATCATATCCTGCTTCCACTCCGGCCATTCTTTACATTTGCCGGATGCGACCTTACCCTTTCGGACCATTTCCATTATCTTAAATGATTCCTCTGAATCAAGTCCCTTCTGGATAAGATATATCATAATATCGTCTCGTGTACATATAGCTGTTGAAATAGTAGCTTTTCCTTCTTTAATAAGAGTCTGTGCATTGCCAAGCCATACATCAGTACCATGCGCAAGTCCTGCGATACGGACAAGGTCTGAGAAATACTGTGGTTTAGTATCCATAAGCATCTGCATAGCAAAGTCAGTACCAAATTCTGGTATTCCAAGTGCTCCTAACTTTGTGCCGCCTATATCCTCAGGCTTGATTCCTAGCGCAGAAGTGTTCTGGAACAGTGACATAACCTCTTTAGAATCTAGTGGAATCTCAAGAGGGTCAATTCCCGTTAAATCCTGTAACATTCGTATCATTGTAGGATCAAGATGTCCTAAGATATCAAGCTTTAACAGGTTGTGGTCAATACTATGGTAATCAAAATGTGTTGTTACTATAGATGTCGTCATATCATTTGCAGGGTGCTGTACCGGTGTAAATGAATGAATCTCTTCACCAATTGGAAGTACAACAATTCCACCAGGATGCTGTCCTGTAGTTCTTCTAATATCAATACAGCCTTCTGCTATTCGTTCTATCTCACATTTTCTCTTAACAATAGGAGGCTTGCCCTCAAGTGCATTCTTTGCTGACTTCTCTTCAAAATACTTCATAACGAAACCATACGCAGTCTTTTCTGCGACAGTACCGATAGTTCCAGCTTTGAAGGTCTGCCCTTTTCCAAAGATAACCTCTGTGTAGGCATGAGCCTTACTCTGGTATTCATTGGAGAAGTTAAGATCAATATCAGGCTCTTTGTTTCCCTTGAAACCAAGGAAAGTCTCGAACGGAATATCAAATCCCATCTTATTAAGCTTCGCTCCGCATTTTGGGCATATCTTATCAGGCATATCGCAGCCTGCGCCTCCGGCAAATGCTTTGACTTCATCTGAATAGAAATCATTATAGTAGCATTTTGGACACAGATAATGCGGGCTTAACGGATTAACCTCGGTGATACCCGCCATTGTTGCTGCTAATGAAGAACCAACCGAACCTCTTGAGCCAACAAGGTATCCGTCATCATTAGACTTCCACACCAGTTTCTGCGCAATTATGTACATAACGGAATATCCGTTAGAGATAATTGAGTTAAGTTCTCGCTCTAATCGCTCAGTTACTATCTGTGGAAGCTCCGGACCATATATCTCATGAGCTCTATTTTCACAGATTGTTCGAAGCATCTGGTCAGAGTTCTCAATGAACGGAGGACATTTATCCGGTCTTACAGGCTCAATCTCCTCACACATATCCATAATCTTATTAGTGTTGGTTACAACAACCTCGTATGCCTTGTCGCTTCCGAGATAATCGCACTCATGAAGCATTTCTTCAGTAGTATGAAGATACAGCGGTGCCTGATTATCCGCATCATCAAAGCCTTTTCCTGCCATGATAATTCTACGATACACTTCATCCTCTGGATTTAAGAAATGCACATCGCAGGTTGCCACAACAGGCTTGCCGAATTTGTCGCCAAGTTCTACTATTTTACGGTTCAGATTGCGCAAATCCTCCTCATTCTGAACATAACAGTCTTCTTTCTCAATCATGAACCTGTTATTGCCAATTGGCTGTATCTCAAGATAGTCATAGAAATTAACTATTCTCGCTATCTCTGCTTCTGAACGACCATTTACAAGACTTCTGAAAAGCTCACCTGCCTCACACGCACTTCCTATAATAAGACCTTCCCTGTACTGGTTAACAAGACTCTTCGGTATCTTAGGGAATCTGTTAAAGTACTGCAAATGTGATGCAGAAACAAGTCTGTACAGATTAATCCTTCCCATCTCATTAGAAGCAAGAATTATACAGTGATACTGATGAAGCTTCTTGATGGCGTTCTCATCCATCTTACCTTCCTCATTAAGCTTATCAACATCCGGAATATCCCTGTCGTAAAGCATTTTAATCATCTTGACAAATATGTCTGCAGTCGCAGCAGCATCGTCAACCGCCCTGTGGTGGCTTTCAAGTACAACATTAAGATGCTTTGTAAGCGTATCCAGCTTATAATTATGAAGATTAGGCATAAGAAACTGTGCAAGAAGCACTGTGTCTATAATGGTAGTATCCACATTTATACCAATCTTCTCTGCCTTATTGATTATGAAGCTCGTATCGAATTCCGCATTATGTGCAACCATAACAGCATCCTCGCAGAATTCAAGAAACTTAGGCAGAATCTCCTCTATCTTAGGTGCATTCATAACCATCTGGTCATTAATGTGCGTAAGCGTCTCTATTCTGAATGGAATAGGAATCTCAGGATTAACAAATGTAGAGAATCTGTCTACTATCTCACCATTGCACACCTTGACTGCACCTATCTCTATAATTCTGTCAACTTCCGCAGAAAATCCCGTTGTCTCAAGGTCGAACACAACATATGTATCGTTAAAGCTCTGTCCTCTCGGATTCGTTACTATCTGCTTGGTATCATCAACAAGATAAGCCTCGACTCCATATATTATCTTAAAATCAAGCTTCTCACCCTTCTTGGCATAAGAGCCTTTGAGGTCGCTCATCGTATGGAATGCATCTGTAAATGCCTGCACAACACCGTGGTCAGTAATTGCAATTGCCTTATGTCCCCATCTGATTGCCTGTTTGATAATATCAGATACATAAGACACACCATCCATATCACTCATCTTGGTATGGCAGTGCAGCTCAACTCTTTTATGAAGTGCGAGGTCATTACGCACCTGTCTTGTATCAGATCCTTTTCTTATGCCCCACACATTGGCAATTGATATTTCCTGGTCGTACTTGTCAAATGTAGCGTTACCCTTAATCTTTAAGAAATTACCCTTCTTGATAACACCTGAAAGCTCTGGTACCTGCTCATTTTTTGCAAAAACCTTTACTGTAATAGTGTCTGTAAAATCTGTGACATTGAACATAATAATAGTTCTTTCGTTACGGATTTCACGCATTTCAACATTACGGACCATGCCAGAGATAATAACATCTCCGATTGCCGTATCTATCTGTTCAATCGGTGTTACATCACCGTCAAAATCTCTTCCATATAAAACATCTTCGTTAGCAGGCTTTCTGCTGTATGTCTTAAGCTCTTCCCTGCCCCTGTTGTCGCTTGCAAAAAATGCTGCTCTAGCCGCCTTCTGCTTGGCTGCTGTCTCAGCTTTCTTTGCTGCCTTCTGTTCAGAAGTAAGCTTCTTATCATCCCTGCCGTCGGCATTATCTTCTGCTGCCGCCATCATATTATTCTCAATTTCTTTGACACGAAGATTAATCCTGTATGCATTTTCTCTCTCGTACTGGCTTTCCTTCTTCTTGGCATACTGATACTCAACATCTATCTCAAACCCGAATCTGTTCAGGAATATTTTCTTGAAATAATCTGTCAGTGTATCAGCATACTGATGTGCAAGGAAACTGTCCTCAATCGTGAATACAAGCATATCCTCTTTCTCAAACTCCCACTGGGAATTCTTTAAAAGATTATATTCAAGTGTCCAGTATTTCTCCAGCTCTGCAAGGATACTGTCATAATATATATCCATTACAGTCTGTGGCGTATACTGTGCTGACAAAACATATCTGTCGATAATCCGCACGTCCATGTTGGATATACGGAATATCTGTTTCTTTAATGCATCCTCAACCTTGAATATTATTGGTTTTTCTATTACCCTGTCACTCTTTATATAAACGCGTGCCAGAGAATTGGTCGATGTTTTCGAGACTTTAGTTACTTCAACATTCTCAAAATACACCGCCAGATCCTCTGGCAGCTTCAGCGTCTTAAACACTTCAAAAAATCTGTACATATGTATCACTCATTCCAATTATCAAGTTCATACCTGAGTGTATCAAGAAGTTCCTCTTCTGGAACCTTCTTAATAATCTCTCCATGTTTAATAAGTACTCCGCAGCCGTCACCGCCTGCAATTCCAAGATCAGCTTCCTTTGCTTCTCCCGGTCCGTTAACTACACATCCCATTACAGCAAGCTTCAAGTCAAGGTCATACCCTGAAACCATTTTCTCAACCTTTCCTGCAAGGTCTATAAGATTAATTCTTGTTCTTCCGCATGTAGGGCATGAAACAACTTCTATTCCGCCTTTTCTTAAGCCAAGAGTCTTAAGTATCAGTTTCGCAGCCTCTATTTCCCTTACAGGATCATCTGTAAGCGAAACTCTTATTGTGTCGCCAATTCCCTGATTAAGTATAAGTCCAAGTCCGATTGATGACTTAATGCTTCCTGAGAATATTGTTCCGGACTCAGTAATTCCAACATGAAGCGGATGATTAGTCTGTTTTGCAATAAGCTCATGTGCTTTAACGCACATCATTACATCAGAAGATTTGATGCTGACAACAAGATTATCATAACCTAAGTCTTCAATAATCTTAACCTTGTCAAGTGCGCTCTCAACGATTCCTTCTGCTGTTACTCCGCCATATTTATCAATAAGGTCTTTCTCAAGTGAACCGCTGTTGACACCAACCCTGATCGGTATATTTCTTTCCTTTGCAACATCAACAACAGCCTTTATCTTGTCTGTTCCACCGATATTGCCCGGATTGATTCTAATCTTGTCAGCCCCATTTTCCATTGCCATAATAGCCATCTTGTAGTCAAAATGTATATCAGCAACAAGAGGTATCTCTATCTGCTTCTTGATTTCTTTAATCGCAAGTGCAGCTTCTTTAGTTGGAACTGTGCATCTGATTATTTCACAACCGGCTTTGGTAAGTGCCTTAATCTGCGCAACCGTAGCTTCAACATCTTCCGTATGTGTATTAGTCATTGACTGTATAAGAATAGGATTACCACCGCCAATCATGCGGTTTCCTATCTTAACAACTTTAGTATTATCTCTGTACATAACCCCTGTGTCCTTTCTGTATTAGAACAATGCCATTATATCTTTAAACAATACAACAACCATAAGTATGACAAGAAGTATCATACCTATGAAATTGACAATTCCCTCATGTTCTCTCTTAACCGGCTTGCCTCTTAATGCCTCTATTATAAGGAATACAAGCCTTCCTCCGTCAAGTGCCGGAATTGGCAACAGATTCATAACTCCTAGGTTGGCACTGATAAGTGCTGCTAGATTCATAAGATTAAGGAATACATAAAATGCACCATCTGCCTTACTTTCTTCAACAATCTCACTCATTGTGCTGACAGTTCCAACAGGTCCTAACAATGAATCAAACCCAATCTTTCCTGTAAATAACATTCCAAGACTCTGTATTACTGTCTTGACACTGTATCCGACTTCCTCCACTGAATACTTAAGCGTACCAATAGGAGAAGTCTTTACCCTGTCTCCATATACAACAAAGCCTGTATCATAGCTTTCAACTTCAACCATCTTAGGCTCAACTGTCACATCAACATTTTTTCCATCTCTTGCAACCGTGAATACAACCTTATTGCCGCCGCTTGATGTAATAGCTTCTGTCACATTGGAACTATTCTCCATTGCAGTACCATCAACTGCTTTGATAACATCATTAGCTTTAAGTCCCGCCTTTTCAGCCGGAGAATCCTTGGTAACAGAACTTATGAGACAATTCTCATTCATCATAATTCCAACCTGATACTTCTGCTGCTTAATATGCTGCGGAGTAACAGTTGTTGTCATCTTTTCACCGTCTCTTGTAAATGTTATGTTAAGAGTCTTATCTGCATTATAAGCCCTGTAGAAATAAAAATCCCTGTAAAATGTTACCTTATGTCCATTAACCTTAGTTATGACATCACCTTCCTGAAGCCCTGCTTCTGTGGCTGGCGAATTATCTTTAACAACGTCAATGTCACATGGATCATAGCCAAGACTTCCGACAATAACTACTGCACACACGAAAGCAAGAATGAAATTAAATACCGGACCTGCTGCTATAACAGCAATTCTTGCCCAGACTGATTTACTTGCAAATGACTTTTCCATGTCATAGCCATTTTCAATAGCAAGCTTCCTTTTCTTAGCTTCCTTCTCTTCATCCGTAAGCTCTTCGTCATCATCTTCTTCTGACTGTATAACACTCATCTCAAGAAACTCATCACCAAGCATCGTACATGCACCACCAAAAGGAAGTGCTTTAATACAATATTCCGTCTCACCTTTTCTGAAATGTATCAGCTTCGGTCCGAATCCGATTGAGAATTCAACTACAGTTATGCCATTAGCCTTAGCTATTATAAAATGTCCGAATTCATGGACAATAACAATTATACTAAGTACAAGAATCGCCAGAATAACATTAAGAACCAACTCCTACCACCTGCTTTCTATCATGTCTGTTACTATCTTCTGTGTAGAGAGAATCTGCTCTACTGTTGGATTATTGATATAATCCACTTCATTCATGGCGTATTCTATAATATCCGGAATATCCAGATATTTTATCTTTCTGTCTAAAAATCTTGCTACAGCTACTTCGTTAGCTGCATTAAGTGCAGTCGGGATATTTCCCCCGCGTGCTGCAGCCTCGTAAGCAAGCTTAAGTCCCTTGAAAGTCTCCATATCCGGCTTTTCAAATGTAATCTTAGCCAGTTCATAGAAATCAAGTCTTTCTGTATTAAGCTCTCTTCTTTCAGGATAATAAAGAGCATACTGTATAGGAAGTCTCATATCAGGACTTCCAAGCTGTGCCATAACAGCTCCATCCTTGAATTCAACCATTGAATGGATTATGCTCTGTGGCTGGACTATAACCTGAACCTTCTCGGCAGGTACTCCAAAAAGCCACTGTGCCTCCATCACCTCAAGCCCTTTATTAACCATAGTAGAAGAATCTATTGTTATCTTGCGTCCCATAGCCCAGTTAGGATGCTTAAGTGCATCCTCTAACTGTACATTTTCAAGGTCAGCTCTTTTCTTTCCTCTGAATGGACCACCAGAAGCTGTAAGAAGAATCTTCTCTATCTCACCACGGTTCTCACCGTTAAGGCACTGGAATATTGCTGAATGTTCGCTGTCAACAGGATATATATTAACATTACATTCCTTAGCAAGACTCATAATAATATGACCAGCACACACAAGTGTCTCTTTATTGGCAAGTGCAATGTCCTTATGTGCTTTGATAGCTTCAACTGTAGGTGTAATTCCCATCATACCTACAACCGCTGTGACAACAATTTCTGCACTCTCAATTGTTGCAGCCTCAATAAGACCTTCGTCACCACTTACAATCTTAACATCCATATCACCGATAAGAGTCTTTAACTCTGGAACAAGTTCTTCTTTACCTATACATACAAGCTGTGGCTTGAATTCACGGACCTGTTCTGCAAGGTCAGCAACCCTTGTGCCCGCTGCAAGTGCAACTACGTTAATATCAGCATTTCTTCTAATAACATCTAATGTCTGTGTTCCTATTGAACCTGTTGAACCTAATAAAGATACACTTTTCATAATTATTCAAGCCTTTCTTACATTATGTGACTGATAAGGTAAACAGCCCAATATACAGCCGGAGCCGTGAATATCACACTGTCAAACCTGTCCATGATTCCGCCGTGTCCCGGAATAAGTTTTCCATAATCTTTTATATCATAATTTCTCTTGATTGCAGATGCAGCCAGATCTCCGATTATAGATAACAACGCTCCTATAAAACTTGCTATTGCAAATGTCCATACAGGATGCACAAATATGCCGGACATTCTTCCGCTTATTATAAATCCATAGATTATGCCCAGTAAAGTTGCACCTGTCACACCGCCAACTGCTCCTTCAACTGATTTTTTCGGAGAAAGCTTAGGTGCCATCTTATGTTTACCAAAAAGAACACCTGTAAAATATGCAAATGTGTCATTGCCCCATGATGATACAAATACAAGCCATACTATATATTTGCCGTCTCCAGCAACTCTAACTTTATATATATATGAAAGCATTACTGCAACATAAAATATTCCTGTAAAGACAAGCATTGCATCCTGCGATTTATATTTTGGAAATGTTATGACATATATTGTCATGATTGCCATAAGTCCAAATACAAAAACAAGCGTTTCAAGCTGCCATTTTCCAAGCCATACGCACACATAATATGCCACAGCTACAACATAGCCACAGATTCCAAGCAGCTTTTCATGTATACCGGCTGCCCTGTATAATTCATACATTCCGACAAGCGATATAAATGCACATAAAAGAAACAGATACCAGCTTCCTACATAAAGCGATGAAGCTGCAATTATTGCAAGAAATATTCCGCTTATAATTCTAGTTTTCACTTAGCATCCTCCTTAACGCCGCCAAAACGTCGTTCTCTTTTATTATATTTCTCAAATGCCTTTATAAGCTCTTCTTTGCTAAAATCAGGCCAGTATGTATCAGTAAAATAAAACTCCGTATATGCCAGCTGCCACGGAAGATAATTGGATAATCTCTGCTCACCGCTTGTTCTTATAAGAAGATCCGGATCCGGAAGCTCCCGCGTATCAAGATTATCTGTAATAGTCTGTTCAGTAATATCATCCGGATTGATTTTTCCGGCCTTTACATCAGCTGCTATCTTTTTGACAGCTCTTGTAATCTCATCTCTTCCGCCATAATTAATAGCTATTGTAAAATTAAGTCCTGTATTATTCTTTGTCTTTTCTTCAAGATTTTCAATACTCTGTACTATATCAGGACTGAGTTCTTCTTTTCTTCCTATAACACGGCATCTTACATTATTCTTCATTGACTTTTTAACACAGTCTTTAAGATACCATCTCAAAATTCCCATAAGAGTTGAAACTTCTTCTTGTGAACGTTTCCAGTTTTCTGTTGAAAATGCATATACTGTAAAATACTTAACGCCAAGAGCATCAACAATATTAAGCATATCTTCAACAACCTGGCTTCCTACTTTATGTCCATAAGTTCTGGGCATTTTTCTCTGTTTTGCCCAACGGCCGTTACCATCAAGAATAACAGCAACATGACCAGGTATTTTAAGTCCAAGTTCTTCATTAAAAAAATCCATGAATCCTCCTTGTTTTTGCGAAGCAAAAATCCGAGTCCTTTGACGAGGAGAGGATTTGCCTCCTTGTTTTTTCTAAAGAAAATCCGCAGGAGCCGGCACAACCTGCTAAAAGCTACCGGAATCCCACGGATTCACATATAAAAATTATACTGTAAGAATTTCTTTTGTTTTTTCTTCAACTGTTGCATCTATAATGCCAACATACTTATCTGTAAGCTTCTGAATATCATCTTCTGTTCCTTTAAGTTCATCATCTGATATTTCTCCTGCTTTATTCTGCTTCTTAAATAAATCATTCGCATCGCGTCTTACATTTCTGATTGCAACTTTGGCATTATCGCCTTTTTTCTTAACTTCTTTTGCAAGTTCCTTACGTCTGTCTTCTGTAAGTTCAGGGAAAATAAGTCTTATAACCTTGCCATCATTATTAGGTGTAATTCCAAGATCTGATACTAAAATTGCCTTTTCAATCTCTTTGATAAGACTGCTCTCCCATGGCTGAATCTGAATCATTCTTGCCTCAGGAACTGATATATTGGCAACCTGCTGAAGTGATGTTGGTGTGCCATAATAATCAACTTTAATCTTATCAAGAATGTGCGGATTAGCTCTTCCGGCTCTTATTGTAACATAATCTTCCTTTAATGCATCTACTGTTTTGCTCATCTTATTTTCAAATTCTTTAATATCACTCATTATCTCATCTCCATTTAATTTTATTTTATTTTTATTTAATCCACTGTTACTACAGTACCATTAAATTTACCTGTCATGGCATTAAGAATGCTGTCTTTTTCATTAAGACCGAATATCATTAGCGGCATCTTATTTTCCATGCACATAACTGAAGCTGTCATATCGATAACTCCAAGTTTTTTATCAACAACCTCCTGAATAGGAAGTGTGTCATACTTCTTAGCAGCCGGGTTAATCTTAGGATCGCTGTCATACACACCATCTATTGCTTTTGCAAGAAGAATTGCATCTGCATCAAGCTCAATCGCACGAAGAACAATTCCTGTATCTGTTGAAAAATAAGGATGACCTGTTCCACCAGCAAAAAAAACTACCATGCCTTTTTCAAAATACTTATTTGCTCTGTCTTTTGAAAACAACTTAGTCATGCTGCCACATTCAAATGGTGTAAGAATATTTGTCTTAATTCCACATGATCTAAATATTTCAGAAACATATATACAATTCATAATTGTCGCAAGCATACCAATCTGGTCTGCTTTTGTCCTGTCAATATTATCATTAGAACGACCACGCCAGTAATTACCGCCTCCGATAACAACACCAACATCTATTCCTTTTTCAACTATCTTTTTAACCTGACGGGCAATATCTTCAATCAGAGCATCATCATATCCTGATTTTGCTTCTCCTGAAAGTGCCTCTCCGCTAAGTTTAAGTATAACTCTTTTAAGTTCCTTCATAACTATCTCCATCTCTGATTATTATTTTTCTAATGTATTTACATACTCATCCTTAATATCTGCACTTGATGACATCTTACCGGCTGCAATATTATCAAGAACATCATCGATATTTCTCTGTTCCGGCTCAGGCTGTGATTCCTTTTCAGCCACTGCCTCCTGCAAATTATCATCAGCAGCTTCTTCTTTTTTTTCAAATATCTGAGCTGTATTTATTTCAGAATAACATTGTGTACATCTTCCGTCAATAGTTGCACCGCTGTTAATCTGTAATGTCTGTGACTTAATATCTCCAATTATCACTGCTGTTGAATCTATAACAACAGGACCTTTCACATCTATATTACCTTTTACTGCCCCTGCAATAAATGTTGATGATGCTGTTATGTCGCCAATAACAACGCAATCCTTTAAAATATCAGCTGCTTTTTCTGATACAATATTTCCTTCAATTCTTGCACCGTCAGCCTTTACATTTCCCGCTTTTGAATTGCCTGTCAATATTCCTGTTATATTAAGAGCACCTGCACATGTAACATCACCTGTAACAGTTCCATATATATCAATTGAACCTGTAGAATCAAGGTTACCACTTACAGTTAAACCTTTTGTTATAACTGCAGTCTCTGCAGTTCCATCTTTCTCATCCTCACTCTTTGGTTCTTCAACGCCTACAGCTTTGCCCATCTCAATCTGTGCCGAAAGCTTTGCAAGTTCAGGATCTACTTTGCCACTCTGTCTGAGAGTATTAACCATCTCTTCATCAGAAGATGATTTTTTTGAAAAATCACTTGCTGTTTCATTTAAGTCTTCTTTGAAATCTTTAAAAAACCCCATCAGAATTTCCTCCTTAGGTTAAATGTATGTATAAGCACATCTTGAAATATTATAACATAATATTGTAAAATTGTGAAAGGTTTATATTCATAAAATATTATAAAACTATGAGAAACACGCTCCGCGAGTTTCTCAAGTTATCGCGGCAGTCGCCAAGGTCTCGTGCAAGCACGGACTTTGGCTCGTTACACGCGTAAATAAAAACCATCATCCACATAAATTAATTATGCAGATGATGATTTATTAATTACTTATTCATATACACGATATGTATTAATCTCTGAGAACGAACTGGTTTACAATCTCATTCATAGCTTCAGCCTGTGCGGATAACTCTTCACTTGTAGCTGAACATTCCTGAGATGCTGCTGAGTTAGACTGTACAACCTCTGAAATCTGGTCAACACCCTTTTCAGCTTCTCTCATAACTTCAATCTGTGCATTTGAGTTCTCGCTTAATTCTTTAGAAACAGTTGCAATCTCATTAATTCCCTTAACAACATTTTCCATTGATTCTGTAGCCTTTAATGCCACATCGTTACCATCGCTTACTTCTCTTAAAGCACCTTCAATAAGACTTCTTGTATCAACTGCTGACTGTGCACTCTGGTCTGCAAGAGTTCTAATCTGCTCGGCAACAACTGCAAAGCCCTTACCTGCCTCACCTGCTCTTGCGGCTTCAATAGCAGCATTAAGAGAAAGGAGATTTGTCTGGCTTGCAATGCTCTCAATATCAGAAATGATATTCTCAATCTTCTTAGATGTATCACTGATACGCTCCATAGCTTCCATAAGAGCCTTCATATCTTCTCTGCTTGAATCAGCATCTGAAGCATATACTTCAGCTTTCTTACTTGTTTCCATAAGGTTGTTTACTGTCTCGCCAACCTGTTCTGTAATTGTAGTGATTGTAGCCTGCAGTTCTTCGATTGCACCTGCCTGCTCTGTAGCACCTTCTGCAAGATCCTGAGCTGACTGTGCAAGATTTTCAGAACCTGCTGTAACCTGTCCTGCTGATTCTTCAACGCCCTTCAATGTAGCATTCATCTTTCTGTTCATATTACGGACTGACTGAAGAAGTTCAACAAACTTACCAACGTACTTGTCTTCAATCTCTGTATTAACTGTAAAATCACCATTAGCCATAGATGCCATAATTTTGTTAATATCATTGATTATAAGGCTGAGATTTTCAGCCATCTGCCTTGCTTCGTCATTCATAAAAGCAATCTCATCTTCTGCCTGATGTTCAGGAAATTCACTGTCAAGATCGCCATCAGCAAATGTTTTAATTCTGTCAGCAAGTGCTGCAATAGGTTTCTCAATACTTTCAGCAATTCTCTTTCCAATCTTAGCAGAAGCAATAACACTGGCTGCAAAAATACCAATAATAAATATTGTAAGAACAATTCTTAAAACATCAAGTATGTTTATAAGCTGTGTACCTTTAGATACATTGATATCCATAAGATTCTTGAATGCTGCATAAACTTCATCATACATAGGTGAAAGTTCATCATATTCTGCTTTCTGTGCCTTTGCTGATGCTCCTACATCAGTTGTCGAACCTGCTGACATGATACTGTCTGACTTTGTCCAATAACCTTCAAGGGCTTTACCTATAGCAGCATATGATTCTTTGCCTGCTTTTGTTACCATATACTGCTCAATATTAGCATAATATGCCTGGAATGATTCTTTTCTTGCTTCGTAATCTTTCTTTTCTTCTGCAATCTGTGAAGTTTCATTATAGCCTATAACAGCCCTGAGTGAACTTCTTGCTTCTGAAAATACTGTCATTGCTTTTCCAATCTCGCCCTGTGAAAAGCCATAATTAGCCATTGCATGATTATAACTTGTGCTCATGGCAAATAATGCAATATCGCTTATAACAAGACCAATGCAACATACAATCGAAATAACAAGAAAACCTTTGTTAAGTCTCTTTCTAATAGGATCTTTTACATTCATAGTCTTCCTTTTACCAGCATTTTATATTATGTTACGAAAAATGCGGTATCTCTCCTTATTCTAATATTAAATTTACACATAAGTGTCGTGCAATGCCGTAACTTACATTAAAATCTATACACACGAATTCATTCAACATTATTATAACAGTGCATTATTTTCATTGCAAGTATATTATCATTTATAATATCTATAATTCAATAAAAATATCTATAGTTTAAAATTATCATGCATGTAAAATCATGCTTTATGAATTTACCAGATATTTCATAGCACATAAATATCCCGGCGGAGCCAATTCTGAAACCACCGGGATTAATAAATAATCTATAATACCATTCAAATATATTAATTAAGCAAGCTGTGCTGCAACTTCTGCTGCGAAGTCTTCATTCTTCTTTTCAAGTCCTTCACCAACTTCAAAACGAACAAATTTCTTGATTGTGAAAGATGAACCAGCTGCTTTGCCAACTTCTGCGATATACTTAGCAACTGACTGCTTACCGTCTTCAGCTTTAACATAAACCTGATCCATAAGACAAATTTCTTTAAGCTGCTTAGAAACACGACCTTCTACTAATCCGTTGAAAATCTTATCAGCTACGATATTAGCCTTATCAGCTAAAGCAAGTTCTGCTAACTGAGCTGCAGCTTCCTTTGTAAGGAAATTGAATAAATACTGCATGTTGCTCTTATGTTCTTCATAAGTTGCGATATCAGCATCACTCCAGATTTTTTCTGAAATAGCTTTTTCAATTAACTTGTTTAAGATTGGCTTTGGAAGAGTTGCAGGATCATTTAATGCACTATCAACAATAATCTCTCTTAACTTAGCGAGTTCATCTGCTGACATATCATTTCTGCTGATATATTCCGGATTCATAGCTGCAATCTGCATTGCGATATTTGTAAGAGCTTCTTTAACAGCATCACCTGAAGCACCTTCTGCTGCAACAAGAACACCGATTCTTCCGCCGCCGTGAATATAAGAAGCTACGCAGTCACCTGTAAGCTTTTCAAATCTTCTGATAGAAAGTTTCTCACCGATTGTAAGAGTCTTCTCTTCAAGTTCTGACTTCATATCGAGAATACTGCATACATCTTCACCATCTCCAGCTTTTTCAACTGATGACTTGAGTGCCTTGTCTGCAACTGCCTGAACAAATTCCTGGAAAGTAGCATTCTTAGCTACGAAATCTGTCTCTGAATTAACTTCTACAACAACTGCTGTATTACCTTCAGATGCAACTCTTGTAATACCTTCTGCTGCGATTCTTCCTGCTTTCTTTTCAACCTTAGCTGCTCCGCTCTTTCTAAGAACATCAACAGCTGCTTCCATATCGCCATCTGTCTCTGTAAGAGCTTTCTTACATTCCATCATGCCTGCACCAGTAGACTCTCTAAGTTCTTTAACCATTGCTGCTGTAATTGCTGCCA
>ERZ773195.1670-NODE-1670-length-15634-cov-37.909686_pt1 | contig 15634 bp, 14 predicted proteins | sample MGYA00580530_ERZ773195 | MGnify/ENA primary metagenome ERZ773195 (study PRJEB29015, sample SAMEA2737751) | human gut metagenome | biome: human gut; feature: human-associated habitat; material: faeces | place: China | collected 2012 ...
TTAACATCGTATCCAATGACATTCTCGATCTGGAAGCATTCAAGGCATGGCGTCCTGAATATGCAACGGCAGAGTTTATTTTGGAAGACGGAAAATACATTTGCGGATGGGCAGTTGAAAAGATGAGCAAATCCATGTTCAACGTAGTGAATCCGGATATGATTGTAGACAAATACGGTGCGGATACACTTCGTATGTATGAAATGTTCTTAGGTCCGGTGGAACAATCCAAACCTTGGGATACCAACGGAATAGACGGAGTACATCGCTTTATCCGTAAATTCTGGTCATTGTTCTACAGTCGTACAGACGAATATCTGGTAAAGGATGAACCTGCAACGAAAGAGGAACTGAAGAGTTTGCACAAACTAATTAAGAAAGTAACGGGAGACATTGAACAGTTCTCTTACAATACTTCTATCAGTGCATTCATGATTTGTGTAAATGAACTTTTCAATCTGAAATGTAGCAAGAAAGAAATATTAGAACAGCTTGTTGTCGTTCTTGCTCCTTTTGCTCCCCACGTTTGTGAGGAGTTGTGGGATGTACTCGGACACAAAACTTCCGTATGTGATGCCGAATGGCCTACATACAACGAAGAATATCTGAAAGAGGACACAATCAACTATACCATCTCTTTCAACGGAAAGGCACGTTTCAATATGGAATTTGCAGCAGATGAAACATCGGACGCTATTCAGGCGGCTGTATTGGCTGACGAACGTTCGCAAAAATGGATCGAAGGCAAGACACCGAAAAAGATTATCGTTGTTCCGAAGAAGATTGTAAACGTCGTACTTTAATTTGTCTCACCACAGATTACACAAATTTACACAGATGAATTACGAATAAATCTGTGATAATCTGCGGTAATCTGTGGTGAAACTATCATATAAATCTACTTTTATGTATAAACTGGAAAAGGCAGAATTAATGAGGGAAGTGAAAGATTATATCTACATTACTCTCGGATTGATAAGTTATTCTTTGGGATGGGCGGCATTCTTACTACCCTACCAGATAACGACCGGTGGAACTACCGGTATCGGAGCTATTATTTATTATGCGACCGGATTTCCGATCCAATGGTCATATTTTATTATCAATGCAGTTCTGATGACATTTGCCATCCGTATGCTAGGTCCCCGATTCAGTATAAAAACTACGTACGCCATCTTTATGCTGACATTCCTGCTTTGGCTTTTCCAATTAATAGTCAACAATTATATAGTGGCACCGGATATGACACCGGACGGCAAACCGTTATTGCTTGGACCCGGACAAGATTTCATGGCTTGTATTATCGGAGCAGCCATGTGCGGTGTGGGCTTGGGCATCACTTTCAATTATAACGGAAGTACCGGTGGAACGGATATCATTGCAGCCATCGTCAACAAATACAAAGATGTATCACTCGGAAGAATGATCATGATCTGTGACGTAGTTATCATCAGTTCCTGCTACTTTATATTCCATGACTGGCGTCGTGTTATCTTTGGTTTTGTCACACTGTTCATTATTGGTGTCGTATTAGACTGGATTATCAACAGTGCCCGTCAATCGGTTCAATTTCTTATCTTCTCAAAGAAATACGATGAAATAGCCGACCATATCATAAAAGACACCAATCGTGGAGTAACAGTGCTCGACGGTACCGGATGGTATAGCAAAGGCAATGTAAAAGTATTGGTGGTACTCGCCAAAAAACGCCAGTCATTAGACATCTTCCGCATGGTGAAACGTATCGACCCGAATGCATTTATCTCACAAAGTTCCGTTATCGGAGTATACGGAGAAGGATTCGACAAGTTGAAATAATCAGTTGATTGTTATTGAATAACTCTATTGAAATAAAAAAGAATGATGAAACGCAAACTTGTATTTGCCACTAACAATGCCCATAAACTGGAAGAAGTAGCCGCTATTTTGGGAGACCAAATAGAATTGTTAAGCCTGAATGATATCGATTGCCACACAGATATTCCCGAAACAGCCGATACATTGGAAGGAAATGCGTTGCTGAAATCTTCCTTTATCTACAACAACTACGGTTTGAACTGCTTTGCGGACGACACCGGTCTGGAAGTGGAAGCATTGAATGGAGCTCCCGGAGTCTATTCCGCACGTTATGCAGGCGGAGAAGGACATAACGCGCAAGCCAATATGCTTAAACTGCTCCACGAGTTAGAAGGAAAGGAAAATCGCAAAGCACAGTTCCGTACTGCTATCTCGTTGATATTGGACGGTAAGAATTATCTTTTCGAAGGAATAATAAAAGGCGAGATAATCAAAGAGAAACGGGGTGAATCAGGCTTTGGCTATGATCCTGTCTTTCAACCGGAAGGTTATGACAAGACTTTTGCCGAACTAGGAAATGATATAAAAAACAAAATCAGTCACCGTGCATTAGCCATACAAAAGCTCTGTGAGTTCTTACAACGCTAATAATCCATATTCCAACAGTATATAAAGCATAATAATTCACTCTGCTTGCTCATTAGTTATATACTTCATACATCACGAAAAAGAAGTTTATAAATGCAGAATTGGTAGTACAGCCAGTAAAGATAAAATAACCTGCAAAGACTATTTTATCTTTACTTTAAATATTCTCCTATATTTTATTCTACTTTAATTTCAATAACACGGCTATTCAACTGTCGTGTAGTGAAAACGTTCAAACCGACATTCATCAGATATTCACCGGAGAAAAGCTGACCATTATCTTTCAAAGAAGAACTACTACCGGACATCATGTTAATTTCCTTCACACGATACATCTGATCTGAATTCAATCCTTGTAAACGGACAGGTAATGTTTTTTCTCCATAACGAGGATGAATATCAAAAGCAAAAACCACGGCTGTTTTCCTATCTTTCCCCACATACATGGAAGAAGTATGGTTGCTGCCATAAGGAGAAACAAGACGATACAAATCACCATCAAGAATAACAGGCTTCAAGCGATTATAGTTCTTGACTGCCTGAACACAATACAAGTGATCGCTCTGACTCATATCATCCAACTTAATATCAAATCCCAATTTACACATCATAGCAACATCCGTACGGAACTTAATGCTGGTTCCACGATTCCAAGTGGTAACATGAGCACACAGTGTTTTACTGGGAAATACCTGCGAAAATCCCCATTGGATAAAAAGACGTTCGATAGGATCAGTATTGTCGCTTGGCCAAAACTCTGTAAAATATTTCAAGGCTTCATAATCAGAACGTCCGCCACCACCGGAACACAACATCATAGGAAGATCAGGGTACTTCGCCTTGATTCTGTCCAACACTTTATAGAGTCCACGCACATAATCAATATACAAATGAGACTGGTTTTCTTTCAGATACATTGAATAAATGTTTGTAATAGGGCTATTGCAGTCCCATTTGAAGAAAGCAATACCCGGATACTTGGTCATCAACTTATCTACCACGCCGAATACATGATCCTGCACTTTCGGATTACTAAGATCAAGCACCATTTGGTTGCGGAAATAATATTCATCGCGGTTAGGCAGATGAATCACCCAATCTTTATGGTTTTCATAAAGCTCACTCTTGGGATTCACCATCTCCGGCTCTATCCACAAACCGAATTTAATGCCTTTCTTTTGTGATTCTTCGACAAGACGTCCGATTCCGTTCGGAAGTTTGTCTGCCGTTTCTTCCCAGTCACCCAATCCCTGACGGTCACTGCTACGAGGATACTTATTAGCAAACCAGCCGTCATCCAACAGAAACATATCCACTCCCAATTTGGTAGCCTCATCTATCAGACCGATCAGTTTATTTTCATCGAAAGTAAAATAAGTTGCTTCCCAATTATTTAATAAAGTCATGCGTGTTTCACCACCCTTCTTTACCTGATGATTGCGTGCCCAATCATGAAAACTACGGCTGGCCTCACCCTTACCCTGACAACTATAAGTGAAATAGAAATCCGGAGTACGGAAAACTTCGTTGGCGGGAAGTTTATATTCAGAAGCATACGGGTTAATACCACTGATGATGCGCAACTCATTCTTATTGTCCACCTCGAAAATAAAACGGAAATTGCCTGTCCATCCCAAAGTACCTACAAGCACTTCACCTGCATTCTCCTGTGAAGGATTACCTAAAGACAGTTGGAAAAAAGGAGAAACAAACAAATTGGCACGTGTACCCAATTTTGTATCCACCACTTTCTTACCAAAATCCAGTTCCCTTTCGGTTATATTGGCTTCATGTGCCCAGTCGCCGGAAAATTCAGTCAGAAAATATCTGCTACTATTCAGGTGCAGCATGGAAGAAGCGTATTTACTAAGGGTAACAGGTTTCTTCTCCTGATGGCTGATTTCACTGAAAGTACGGATGATATTCTCTTTGCCGTAAGCTATATAATGAAGCTTCACCGTAACGGGGTATTTATCATCTTTGAGTGTAATCACCGTCTCGTTGACTCCGTCACCTTTCGGTTCGTTCGAATGCTCCACATACTTAAGCAGCAATGAAGAGTTGTTATCATTATGCCGCATGTGGATAGCCGGTTCAAAGTAATCTTCCATACCATGAGTCAGATAAGCTTCGGTTCCCTGCGGAAGAAATTGTATATCAGAGTCATGGTTCAGTCTTTTACCAAGATACTTCTGATACAAACGCCCGTTATCCCCCACCTGATAGATCAGGCTGGTCCGTTCTGTTTCTATCTTAATTAGAGGCCTATCGGAAGCCTGTAAAATAGAAACAGAACCCAATAACAAAAAAAATAAGAATGATTTTAGTTTCATAATCAGGCTCACCAACACAGAAATCCTTAAAACCTACTGCAGAACGGTCTTTAGGATTAAAAGTAAAATATTCATCAATAGCATTACAAGCAATATCATAAATACTCTTCAACCAACTAGCCAAATCAACATAAGAAATATAAGGCATAGAAGTAGTAATCTTAGAAGATTCTGTAGAACTACTAGCAAACTTAGAAATATTCTGACCTGCATCGCCTTTAGTCATATTATTAACTTGCTGCTCGAAATACTTCCAAAGTGACTGGAAAGGAACGAAATAGTACTGAATGTTTTCACGAATACGAGTAAACGCATCAGTGTTAAGGGCAGCAGTACGAGTCTTACCATGATAACCGATTTTAAATGTCTCATTAGGATTGACCCACTGAGTAAAAACAGGTAACAATTCACCAACCTGAGCGGTAAACATATGACGATGGGACAAATCGAAAGCATTACGATTAACCCTGTTCTTAAGGCGGTGCATACCTAAAACTTTATTAGCCATAATAATTAATTTTTATAAGAATCAACAACTGCACGGTGTTTAATATTCTCAGTAAAATCCATATTAGCTTTTTGAACTTGATACTGAAATATAGACCGTGTCTTTAAAATATTAAAATCATAAGTTCCAGTATATGGAGACATACTAGCATAATTTTCATAAGCAAATAACTTGTCATTTTCCAAAGTTTGGAAATACTGAAACATATTTTGATAATCTTTCCAAGAAATGAAGTCAAAACGTAACTTAAGACATTCATACAAACCCAAACCTAAATAGGCGGATAACGAATAGTGATGATGTGCAGCATATAGCAACGATTTTAAAGGGTTGACAGAATCAGAACTGTTATAAATGGGTTTAGCAAAAGTTACAGCATACCAACGAACAGCGCGAAACTGATAATTATATTTATATAACTCAATAGTGGAAGGCTTAAGCAACCACATAAGAAACTCCCTTACTTGTCCGTCATCATAGATTTCGCCTTTGGTAGCGAAGAAACGGCGGGCAACGTATACCACCGAACGAAAAAGGGAATAAGTTTCTGCAACATTAAAACAGGAAGAACCTGTAAATCTAACGGCAAATTGAGAGTAATACGCATCTGACATGGGAACAGCCCGTCGGATACCTTTTTTGTTAACAACATAATCTGTTGTAAGTGCTTCGAAATCTCTAGCCGTGAATAATTCTCTAACCTCTGATTTGTCCTTTGCTCCCAATAAGATTGAGTGAAAGCTTTTTTGTGGAAACTTAGCAAGCACTCTAGGGAAGTCAGAATGTTGTGTAAGATACTTACTAACATATTCTTGCATATTGCCATCGGTAACCTTTGTAGTCGTATCACCATAGACCCATAAATCAGCCATATCGAGTTTACGACAAACTTCTCGGGGATTTTCTTTGGTGGATTGGGGTAAAACCCGAACATCTCTAAAATCGTTTCGGGCTGTAGCCGAATCGTGGAATAATAGGAGATGATAATGCGGACGGAATGATTGTGTGCCGTACTCACAAATAACGTAGTAGCGTATTTTTTCACCATATTCTTTTAAAAACCATTTTCTTAAACGATGTATATATTTTCGAATATCATCATACCATAGTATAGGAACAACAGAGTTATTACGTATACCACGTGAACGAGAGGGAAATCTACTATAATACTTATCAATACGAGAATAATAATCACGCAACATAGAAGCGGTATCAATAGTAGAAAAATCAGTCAAACGAAAAGACTTAGAAACCTTATCAGTAACAAAATAAAAACTCTTCGCACGCCTATTATACTTCTTGATAACCCGATTAGGAATACGCAAAGCGTAACCAAAAGGATACATATAAGAAGTATCAATAAAGGGAAGGTGCATATCATCATATGTAAGAGTAAAGAATTCAACATAACGATGTTTAGATGCTTCAACCTCAAGTATTTTACAAAGATGCTCCTGAGCAGCAACACGACATTGAATACACGAATGGCAGCCAACAAGAGTAGTACCGTGCCTACCAACAACAGAAACAGGATTGTTACAACGAGGAAAAAAAGCCATAATTAACCTTTAAATAATTTACCATTATATGATGCCAAAATTACCGCTTTAGTCACACGACCACAAGTTTTAGAAAAATCCAAAGGAAAATACAACTCAATAGTTGAAAGTGTTTGAGCTAGCCAAGGGTCACAACGACCACTACTATATGCCTGTTTAGTCTGAATTTCACGAATAACCTTGAGAGCGGTTAAATAATCTTGAGCCTTCATAATTAAATACGCTTATACCACTGGTATTCATGTTCCCAACAAACCGGAGAAGTAGTCATTGATGAAACAACAACAACACTAGGCAAAAACAAACAAAGAAATTCATCAATTTTGCCATACTTGACAACATACTGAACACCGTTAACTTCAACGATGAAACAGCGAGAATTAATTTTCACCATAAGGCTTAAAATTTTTAGAACGGACAAAGCCGTTATGTTTAACAATTGTGGTATCTACAGATACAATAGTTGTGCGACCACTAGCAACAACATTGTGAGACGTACTGCAAGATGTCATAGTAGAGACACCAAAATAAGCAGCTATCAATCCGAGCGCATACAGCGCTACTTTGATGATAATTTTTATGATTTCCTTTTTCATGGTGCAAAGATAAAGAAAAAGATTTGAAACTTCCAAATTTGTTAACTTTAATTAAGAATATAGTTACATGGAACAAAAGTGCAGTAATTAGGAATATGTATTCCCACTTTTGCCTACCTCGAACAAGAGAGTAGGAATTTTCGGGGAAAATTTTCATAAAAAGGTAATTAGTAGAGAGTTATAAACTTTTCCGCGCAAAGCTTAGGTTTTTCTAGCAGACAAACCAAAATAAGGTATCTGTTTAGTTAAATTGTGTACGTACGTATAAAATGCGCACGCACACAAAAACAAAACAGATACATGATGAGTATAATATAAATTTTTATTATTTCATAAGAAAAATATGGATTTTTACGGAAGGTATTTATGCCGAATGAGAATAATCTAAAACGTGTTTGAATTATTTAACGTACTATTAACGAATATTTAACTAAATTATTTGGTAGTATCAGAGAAAATTCGTACCTTTGCAATAGATAAAGGGAAAGACCCTTTACAATAAACTTTTAAATAGTAATAGTTATGTATAAAATTGTTTTCACACGCAAAGAAACTTACAAGAACCAAAGCGTTAAAGAAGTTAATGAATATCCGCACCAATTCAGACTTAAAAGAAACGCAGTACAATTTGTAAGAGAAATATTCCAAAACGATTTCAGAAAAGAAGGGTACGCAACAGAATTAATGCCAAAAGGCGGTCTAAGTTGTATTAAAACCGAAATAACATCTAAAGGGAATAGAAACGAAATAGAATTTATAATCGAAGTAAAGAAAATATAACAAAATAGGCGCAGAGGTTCAACCTTTGCGCCTAAATTATTATTGATAACCAGTAGGACTATAATTTGGATTTTCTCGATATGCATCAAGCCAACTTTTACCACTAGGTGGAGGAGTAGGAGAACCACTAGAAGAGCCTTTGTTAAGTCTAGACTTAGGTGTGAAATTACTAATACCATCAGAAACGTTTTTGAAGATACGTGAAACACCTTCAGCACGTTCGAAGATTTTATCAGTATCATAGCTATCAACACGCTTATTGGTAAGAGAAGTTTCAGACTTATACATACCACTAAGAGAACGTATTAAATCGGGTTCTTGCATCAACTTATTCAAAGACCACTCATTCTGCTGAATATTCAAATCCAGCAAATGCCTATAAGGGGTTTGCCTAAGAATACTCTCAGCTTTACCAATCGGCATTTTACCTAACATAAAATCGGTATAGTACTGTTGTATCTGATTAGACATGTTTTGACCACCAGTAAGCGAACCATAGTAAGAACCTAAACGCTTTAAGTAACTAACATTGGCATTAGCATTTGTAATAGCAGCACGACCTTGCATCAAAGCAGCTTGACCTTGTTGCGTAGCAGCATGAGCAAATGTTTGCTGAATAGATAGCCACTTACCATAATTTTCAGTCTGTTTAAGAGTATATTTACCCGCAGCAATATCACGAAAGGCTGATGCATAAAAAGACATAGTTTGAGCAACATTCTTTTCAACCTCTTGTGGCATAACATTATAAAGACTAAAAGCTTTTAAACGAGCATCATACATGGCATCAAAACCTTGCCAATTAGCCAATTCAGCCTTAAATTGTTCTTGCAACAACCTATTCTGATACGTATCCATAGCAAACTTATAAGTCATTTTCTGCATATCAGTTTGAGATTCCATAAGACCTTTCTGAGCCATATTAACACCCTCTATGGACTTATTAACATTCTCTTGAGATTTTTGTAAAGAGACAGACGCATCAACAGAACGAGTAGTATTATAAGCAGCAAGACCATGGGTAGCAGCATCACCAACAAAAGAATAATCGGTAGGCATCATCTGGGCAGATTCAGCAGCAGTAGCAGCAGCACCGCTACCAACGTTACCACTAGCAGAAACATCACCAAGCAGAGCATTGAGACCAGCTGCACGCATATCAGTAGCCTTAGCGGAGGATGTACCAAACATACGATACATCAATTCTTGCCAATCACGATTCTTTTTTGCTTCCTCAGCGTTAAAACGATTCTGTTCTTGCATTATTTGATAATTCATCTTATTAGTTTTACCTGTATTGGATTTACCAAAAAGACCACCAATAAGAGAACCAGCAAGACCAAGAGCACCACCAACTAGAGCGCCAGGAACACCACCAACAGCAGCACCACCAGCAGCACCACCAGCAGTAGAACCAAGTGCAGTACACTTATTTAAACGAAAAGGAGCACCGCCAAAAGCGGCAGCACTCCTAATAATTATATTAGATAACATAGGCAAAACTATTTAAAGATTTCCAAAAGACGAGATTGAAATTCCCTATTTTCTTTCTCAACCTTATCTTTCTCTTCCTTCTCCTTAGCAGCAGCAGCAGCCTTTTCACGAGCATCTTTATCCATAGCAGCAAGTTCTTTAAGATAAGACATTTTTTCGCTAGCCGTTTGAACATAACGGGAAGGACAAGAATTGATTAACTCATCATCGGTCAAAGAACCGAAAGTTTCTTCAAACTGAGAACGGAAATTGGATGTATCAATCATAGGCTGCAAAGATTCCTTAATCTCTCGCAACGTCTGAGCATCGGCACGCATAGTATCTATGCGCTGCAACAAAGAAACATCAGTGTGAAAAGACGTGCGCAAAGGGTTATTCTTATCATCTACAGATGTAACTTCATGTTGTACATCCTCATAAACAGGAGGTACATAAACTACTTTATTTTTAGCTTTCATAATCAAACAATTTTAATTACTTAGAATAAGGTAAGCCATACATAGAGAATGGACGAACCGCAACACATGTGTTAACACTACCAATAAGCAACTTATCGTCATTAACTGTTCCCGACCACTGATTTACAAAGATAGGATAAAGTAATGAAGGACGGCACCTAAATAAATCATCAATACCGGCATACTTAACAAGAACACCCAAACCTAGATTACGACGCCAAGCAGAGAGGAAAACAGAATCATAACCGGTAACCCAAGATGAATATGTTCCACAAAAACCACCTTCAAAATAATCACGAGCACTCTTTAATTCTGCATAACGAGGAGCATAACCATAAGTAACAGCCATATCAATATTTGCATTAAAAGTTTCAACAGGGAAGACTTTAGGACACAAGCCAATGATAGGCGCACTTAATTCACAACGATATTGTGTTTGCATACCAATCGAATCTAATTCCGGAATAGGAAAATCGGTAGCGTCTGTTTTAAACAAATTACGGTCAATACCAACATGCGAATAGTCTAACTGAGGGATAGCACGGTAAATTCCGATAATAATACCATAGGTAGATGCAGTGAACTTACAGCCAGCAGACAAATCACCAACACCAATAGCCTTAATATCTGGTTGACCACCATCAAGAAAGTTAGTATTAACTTGTGGATTAATACTCAAGGTTTTATCATCACCACCAATAAAAATTGAAGTACGAGAATCAACCTTAGGCTTAATACCAAAGTGTGCTAAGACTTGATTAGCAAAATCTGGGTCGTTACTATTCTGAATCTCCTTATACTTCTGCAAGGCAGTAGCGGAACGAAGAGCAGAAATCTTTAAACCCGAAGCAGATACAGAAAGGTGACCATGAAGACCAACAAGTTTTCCACCTGTTACATAAGTAACAGGAGTAGAAGCGTAAGTTTTACCGTCAAAAGAAGTAGGCGGTGTATTTGGCTTCTGTATATTATCATTTGAATTAAATGAACTTTAAAAAAAAGAAAAGCCGGTATACCATAAGGCATACCGGCAAATCGCTGTTGTTTATTACTTTTTAATTCTTTAGTTACGGAAAACTAACCCGTCTCCTTGTGCATCTACAATGATTGCTTTACTACGGTCTACTTCCTGTGCCAATAATTTTTTCGATAGATCGTTGAGTAAATATCTCTGAATAGCCCTTTTTACAGGACGTGCACCGAATTCCGGATCATAGCCGACCTGTGAGAGGAAATCCAAAGCCGCATCTGTCAGTTCTAGTTCTACTCCATTACCGGCAAGCATCTTTTGTACGCTCTTAATCTGTAACAAGACAATCTGTTTTATGTCTTTTTCTGTTAATGGCAGGAACATGATAGTCTCATCGATACGGTTTAGGAATTCCGGACGGATGGTTTTCTTTAACATGTTCATTACCTCTTTCTTGGTTTCTTCCACTACTTCCTCGTTGTTGGCGCCGTTCAGTTTTTCCATCTGGCTCTGTATGTAGCTGCTGCCCATATTGGAGGTCATAATGATGATTGTATTTTTAAAGTTTACCACACGGCCTTTGTTATCTGTCAACCGTCCGTCATCGAGTACCTGCAACAAGATATTAAATACATCCGGATGTGCTTTCTCGATTTCATCAAACAATACTACAGAATAGGGTTTGCGACGGATCGCCTCTGTCAATTGTCCGCCTTCGTCATATCCTACATATCCCGGAGGCGCTCCAACTAAACGCGAAACGCTGTGCTTCTCCTGGTATTCGCTCATGTCGATACGGGTCATCATCGTTTCATCGTCAAACAGAAATTCGGCAAGCGCTTTGGCAAGTTCGGTTTTACCAACTCCTGTAGTGCCCAGGAAGATGAAGGAACCAATAGGTCGTTTGGGATCCTGTAAGCCTGCACGGCTGCGGCGTACAGCATCAGACACAGCTGCAATAGCCTCGTCTTGTCCGATAACACGCTGATGTAATTCTTCTTCAAGGTGGAGCAATTTGTCCTTTTCACTCTGCATCATTTTGCTTACAGGTATTCCGGTCCAGCGGGATACTACGTCAGCGATGTCTTCAGCATCCACCTCTTCTTTTATCATGGCTGTATCCCCTTGCATTTCGTGCAATTTTTTCTGGGTATCTTCAATTTCCTTATGCAGTTCCTGCAATTTGCCATAGCGAATCTCTGCAACTTTGCCATAGTTTCCCTCACGTTCTGCCTTGTCAGCTTCGAATTTAAGATTTTCTATTTCAACTTTGTTCTGCTGGATTATATCCATCAGGCTTTTCTCGCTTTGCCATTTTGCTTTATATGATTTTTCCTGTTCTTTCAATTCAGCCAATTCTTTGCCGATTGTCTGTAATTTCGGTTCATCATTTTCCCGTTTTATAGCTTCTCGCTCAATCTCCAGCTGTTTAATCTTTCGTGAGATTTCATCTAATCCTTCAGGGACAGAATCCACCTCCATGCGAAGTTTTGCGGCAGCTTCGTCCATCAGGTCAATTGCTTTATCGGGTAAAAAACGGTCAGTGATGTACCGGCTGCTTAATTCTACGGCAGCAATGATTGCATCATCTTTGATACGTACGTGATGGTGATTTTCATACCGTTCTTTTAATCCACGTAAGATAGATATTGTGCTCAGATTGTCCGGTTCATCTACCTGTACTATTTGGAAACGACGTTCCAAAGCTTTATCTTTTTCAAAATATTTCTGATATTCGTTGAGAGTGGTAGCACCGATAGAGCGTAGTTCTCCACGGGCAAGTGCAGGTTTCAGAATATTAGCTGCGTCCATAGCACCTTCTCCTTTTCCTGCCCCTACCAAAGTATGGATTTCATCAATGAATAATATGATATTACCTTCTGATTTCTTCACCTCATTCACTACCGATTTCAGTCGTTCCTCAAATTCTCCTTTATATTTAGCTCCTGCAACGAGTGCGCCCATATCAAGTGAGTATACCTGTTTATTTTTCAGGTTTTCAGGAACATCACCCCGAAGAATACGGTGTGCCAATCCCTCAACAATAGCTGTTTTACCGGTACCCGGTTCACCTATTAATATAGGATTGTTTTTTGTACGTCGACTTAAAATCTGAAGTACCCGTCGGATTTCTTCATCACGTCCGATCACAGGGTCGAGTTTACCGCTACGGGCTGCTTCATTTAAATTAATGGCATATTTTTCCAGTGACTGGTAATTATCTTCACTGGACTGAGAGGTCACCTTTTCTCCTTTTCTCAATTCACTGATGGCACCACGCAATTCTTTTTCGGTCATTCCTGCATCTTTCAGGATGGTAGACACCGTGCTCTTTACTGTCAGTAAAGCCAGCAAAAGATGTTCCAATGAAACAAACTCATCGCCCATTTCCTTGGAGTACTGTGTTGCTTTTTGAAAGACTTCGTTCGCTTCCCTACTCAAGTAAGGTTCTCCGCCGGAAACTTTTGGGAAAGAGTCGATCTGCTTATCGAGTACGAGGGAGATTTGTTGTCCGTTCAGTCCTAACTTCTGAAAGATAAAGTTAGTCACATTTTCGCCTACCTTCATCACTCCGTACAGGATATGAGCCGTTTCGATGGCTTGTTGCCCCCGACTTTGTGCCAGGTTAATAGCCTCTTGTACAGCTTCCTGAGATTTAATGGTAAAATTGTTAAAGTTCATATCGTTTGTTCTCCTTTCTTATTCTTGTTTTCAATAACACTATTAGAGGCGCAAAAGATTTGCCATGGGGTAAAAACTGACTTTTTTTCAGCTTTTTAAGAAAAATAAAAGCCAAAATGTCATATATTTTCTTTCGTAGAGGAAATTGTGTCCGAATGTAAGAGCATTTTAGAAGTATGTTGTATCTTTATGCCCTCAATATAATTATTAAGGAATTACGATATGGACGAAAAAATAAAGTTTCCTTCGAATGTGCTACTGATTGATGCAGCGTTTCTGAATCTAGTTGTGACGGATCTGAAGAAGTACTTTGAGAAAACCTTGATGCGTGAACTGCAAGAGATTGATCTCTCGGAACTGGTAACTTATATAGTACTTGATGCAGGTATGGTAGTAGGCGATAATCAAATTCAAATATTAATGGTATATGATAAAGATTCGGCTCAGTTGTCTAATTGCCGACCTTCCGATTTATCGGCAGAATTGAATGGGGTGGCATTTAAGAGTCAGTTCGGAGAATTTTCTTTTGCCAGTGTACCTTGTGAGGAAATGGTATCTCGTGAAGAATTATATTTGGATCTGCTGAGTATCGTTTTAGATTCTGCCGATGTGGAACGGCTGATTTTGGTTTCTTTCAATGAAGAATATGGTGATAAGGTAATGGAACGGTTAAAAGGTGTCAAGAATAAGGAAACCATTCAATTCCGTATGAATGAACCGGAGGAGAGTATTGAAGGATATCAATGGGAAATGTTGGCATATCCCGTGATGCAAGCATTGGGAATCAGGGGAGAAGAGTTGTAATATTGACAATAAGCCTTTATATTTATGTCTGATTTTCGTCTGAAAGTATTTTTAAGCGTTGCTAAGAACCTCAGTTTCACTAAGGCTTCACAAGAGCTGTTTGTCAGTCAGCCTGCCATAACTAAACATATTCAGGAATTAGAGACTTGTTATCAGGTTCGGTTATTCGATCGGCAGGGAAATAAGATTTCTTTGACAGAAGCGGGTAAGCTTTTGCAGGAGCATAGTGAAAAGATATTGGAGGACTATAAGCGGTTGGAATACGAAATGCATTTGCTGCATAACGAATATATAGGCGATTTGAAATTGGGTGCCAGTACTACCATTTCTCAATATGTGCTTCCTCCTTTGCTTGCTAATTTTATAGCCAAGTTCCCTCAAGTAAATCTTTCATTATTGAATGGGAATTCCAGAGAGATAGAGGCTGCTTTGCAGGAGCATCGCATTGATTTAGGGCTGGTAGAGGGCATTTGTCGCTTGCCCAATCTTAGATATACTACATTTTTACAGGATGAATTAGTGGCAGTTGTTCATACAGGTAGCAAGCTTTCATTGCCTGATGAGATAACTCCGGAGGATCTATCCAGAATTCCGCTTGTACTCAGGGAGAGAGGTTCGGGCACACTGGATGTTTTTGAGAGAGCTTTGTCCGAACATAATATGAAATTATCATCCTTGAATGTACTTTTATATTTAGGCAGTACAGAGAGTATCAAGTTGTTTTTAGAACATACAGATTGTATCGGAATTGTTTCTATCCGTTCTATCAGTCGTGAATTACTTTCAGGTACTTTTCGTGTTATTGAGATTAAAGGTATGCCAATGCTACGTGAGTTCTGTTTTGCACAACCGCAAGGACAGGAGAGTGGGTTATCACAAGTTTTGATGCAGTTTGCTATGCATCATAACAAAAAGTTATAGAGTATAATTAGATGCAATTGGCATATACCGACAAGTAGCCGTATCTTTGCACCCGGAAGTTACGAAAAGAGTGTAATTTATTGG
>ERZ773195.1671-NODE-1671-length-15618-cov-4.685729_pt1 | contig 15618 bp, 10 predicted proteins | sample MGYA00580530_ERZ773195 | MGnify/ENA primary metagenome ERZ773195 (study PRJEB29015, sample SAMEA2737751) | human gut metagenome | biome: human gut; feature: human-associated habitat; material: faeces | place: China | collected 2012 ...
AGGGGTAGTAGGCGGTATCCCCGCGCAGCTTGCGGTAGCGCTTGGGCATGGCGGCGGCTCCTTTCGTAGTTTCCTGGCCCCCTCTGGGAGGGGGCTCCGCCCGCAGGCGGTGGGGGAGAGAACCTTGTCACGGCCCGAAATGCTTCGGGCTGCCGCAAGGCTCTCTCCCTCCGGCCCTGCGGGGCCACCTCCCTCCCAGAGGGAGGCAAGGGGGCGGACAACTTCTTTATTTAAAAACAAAAAAACGCCCCGCAGGGCGTTCACAGCTCAAATTTTACGCAGCATCAAAAGACCGGCAGAGCAGATCAAGATCAGCCCGACGACACCGGCCAGATACATAACGGGGAAATCGCCCGTGGCCGGGGTCTCGGCAGGGGCAGGAGCCGCGGTGGCGCTGGGCGTCGCGCTGCTCTGCGCGGTTACGACCTCGACCTTGGCGGCGGTCTCATTCACCTTGACGGTGGAGTCGGACTTCTGGGTGCGGGAGGTGGAGCTGGTGGGGGTGGCCGTGGCCTGTGCTGCGGCAGAGGATGTATTCAGCGCGCCGCAGGCAGCCAGCAACGCGACGACGACCACAAAAAAGGCCGCACAAAAAAAGCGCTTCATCGAGAAAACGCCTCCTTAATTTCAGCTTTTCATCTGTATGGAAAACGATGCAGTAACGTGCCATCGTGATTTGTTCTTTTTGTATTGTAGCACAGCGCAGGGGGTTCGTCAAGCTATTGCAAAGAAATAGTAACAAAACGGCAACAATTTGGGCACGCAAAAAGGCTTCTCCCGAGGGGGGAGCTTATATTTCCCCTCTTGCGTGCGGCCCCGAAATGCGGTATAATACCCTTAATCGTATTGTGTGAGATTATGCCCCAATGGGATGGGCGGCGCGCACGGCACCGAGAATAAAAAAGGAGTTGTAAACGATGAAAGGTATTATCCTGGCCGGCGGCGCCGGCACCCGACTTTACCCGCTGACGATGGTCACATCCAAACAGCTGCTGCCCGTCTATGACAAGCCGATGATCTACTATCCGCTGTCTACCCTGATGCTGGCGGGCATTCAGGACATTTTGATCATCTCCACCCCCACCGACACCCCGCGCTTTGAGGCGCTGCTGGGTGACGGCAGCCAGTACGGCCTGCATCTGCAGTACAAGGTCCAGCCCAGCCCTGACGGCCTGGCCCAGGCGTTTATCCTGGGCGAGGAGTTCATTGGCGACGACTGCTGCGCCATGGTCCTGGGCGACAACATCTTCTACGGCGCGGGCTTCTCCAAGCGTCTGAAAAATGCCGCCGCCAACGCTGCCAATGGCCGCAGCACCGTCTTTGGCTACTACGTCAACGACCCCGAGCGTTTCGGCGTCGTTGCGTTTGACAAGGACGGCCACGCCACCGACATTGAGGAAAAGCCCGCCAACCCCAAGAGCAACTACGCGGTCACGGGCCTGTACTTCTACAACAGCGACGTTGTCAAAATGGCCAAGCAGGTCAAGCCCAGCGCCCGCGGGGAGCTGGAGATCACGACGCTGAACCAGATGTATCTCGACCAGGGCAAGCTGGACGTCCAGCTGCTGGGCCGCGGCTACGCCTGGCTCGACACCGGCACGATGGACTCCCTCGTCGAGGCGGCTACCTTTGTGCAGACCGTCGAGCAGCGCCAGGGCATCAAGATTTCCGCCCCCGAGGAGATCGCCTACAAGTACGGCTGGATCACCAAGGAAAAGCTGCTGGAAAGTGCCGCCCGCTACGGAAAATCCCCCTACGGCCAGCATTTGAAGAATGTCGCCGACGACAAGCTGCAATACTGATAGAGTAGGGGAATACGCATGAAAATTCTGATTACCGGCTGCCGCGGGCAGCTGGGCACCGAGCTGCAGCACCAGCTTTCCGCGGAGGGCTGCGCCATCGGCCCGCTGCCCGAGCGCCTGCGCAAGGCCACCGTTATCCCGGTGGATGTCGATGAGCTGGACATCACGGACCGTGAGGCCACCATCAACTACATCCGCCGCCACCAGCCCGACACCGTCATCAACTGCGCCGCCTTCACGAACGTGGACGGCTGCGAGACCGCCCGCGACGCGGCCTTTAAGGTCAACGCCATCGGCCCGCGCAATCTGGCGCTGGCGTGTGAGAAGGTCAACGCGCGCCTGATCCACATTTCCACCGACTATGTGTTCCCCGGCACCGCCAACGGCGGCGTCGCACTGGACGAGTGCGCCGTGCCCGCGCCGATTTCGGCCTACGGCCAGACGAAGCTGCTGGGAGAACAGTATGTCGAGCGCTTCTGCCGCCGGCATTTCATTGTGCGCACGGCATGGCTCTACAGCAGCTACGGCAAAAACTTCGTCAAGACGATGATCCGTCTGGGCCGGACCCACGATAAGATCACCGTCGTCAATGACCAGCTGGGCAACCCGACGAACGCCGTTGACCTGGCCTACCACATTCTCAAGCTGGCTGTCAGCCACGATTACGGCATCTACCACTGCACCGGCAACGGCATTTGCAGCTGGTACGACTTTGCCTGTGCCATCATGCAGGGCGCAGGGCTTAGCTGCAAGGTCGAGCCTGTGACCAGCGCCGAGTATGCCGCCGCCAACCCCGCCAGCGCCAGCCGCCCGGCGTGGAGCGCACTGGACAACCGGATGCTGCGCTGCACCGTCGGCGACGAGATGCGCGACTGGCAGGACGCCCTCAAGGACTTTTTTGCAAACTGGAATGGAGAACTTTAATATATGAAAACCTATCTTGTGACCGGCTGCGCCGGTTTCATCGGCTCGAACTTTGTCCACTACATGCTGGAAAAGTATGAGGACATCCGCCTTGTCAACCTCGACAAGCTGACCTACGCCGGCAACCTCGAGAACCTGCAGGACATCGAGGACGATGCCCGCCACATCTTTGTGCAGGGCGACATCTGCGATAAGGCGCTTGTGACCGACCTGATCGCAAAGTACGACCCCGACTACGTCATCAACTTTGCGGCCGAGAGCCACGTGGACCGCAGCATCAAGAACCCCGAGATCTTCGTCGAGAGCAACGTGCTGGGCACGGTCAACCTGCTGCAGTGCTGCAAGGATGCCTGGTATGACGCCGCTGCCAAGACCTGGAAGGAAGGCAAAAAATACCTGCAGGTTTCCACCGACGAGGTCTACGGCGCACTGGGCGCCGAGGGCTATTTCATGGAGACGACCCCGCTGTGCCCGCACAGCCCGTACTCTGCCTCCAAGGCCAGCGCCGATATGTTCGTCAAGGCGTTCCACGACACCTACGGCATGCCGATGAACATTACCCGCTGCTCCAACAACTACGGCCCCTACCAGTTCCCCGAGAAGCTGATCCCGCTGCTCATCAACAACGCCAAGCAGCACAAGACGCTGCCCGTCTACGGCGACGGTATGCAGATCCGCGACTGGCTGTATGTTATGGACCACTGCAAGGCCATCGACATGGTCGCCAATGGCGGCAAGGACGGCGAGGTCTACAACGTCGGCGGCCACAACGAGCGCCCGAACATCTTCATCGTCAAGACCGTCATTGCCCAGCTGCATGACCGCCTGAAGGACGAGGGCATCAGCGAGGAGCTGATCACCCACGTTGCAGACCGCCTCGGCCATGACCGCCGCTACGGTATCGACCCCACCAAGATCAAGGAGGATCTGGGCTGGTACCCCGAGACCCCGTTTGAAAAGGGCATCGTCCTGACGATCGACTGGTATCTGGCGCACCCCGACTGGATGGCCCACGTCACCAGCGGCGATTACCAGAAATATTACGAGCAGATGTATAAGAATAAGTAAGCACACGCAGCCTTCCCCCTTGCAGAGAATGTAGGGGCGAGCAGTGCTCGCCCGTGCCCGTTTGCGGCAGCGGAAGCCTCCGCGGGCGGATATGGAATCCGCCCCTACGTGTAGGGAACGATGCTCGCCATCACCCCGGGAGCCTTGCGGCTGCCGCTCGGCCCCTTACCCGGCCCTGCGGGCCACCCTCCTCTCGGGGAGGGCTTTTTCACTCAATCCCCCAAAAGGAGCAACACATCCACAATGGCAAATTACAGAGAAGAACATATTCGCAATAACCGCCGTCTGGCACGGCAGGTCGTGGGCGCGGCGGCACTGCTGCTGGCACTCATCGGCCTGTTCACCGTGCTGGGCTGGATCGTCGGGCTTGTGCGCGCAGCGCTGGATGACACGGACCTGCGCAATGAGTACCGTGACCGCCTGTACGGCATGGTCATGCTGGACCCCGTCGCTTTTGACGACGTGAACAGCGTGGACGAGGGCATTTTCAAACAGGCCGCCATCTGGGGCACTGTCTATCAGGTGCAGAACAGCGGCGGCAGCCTGGACCAGTACGAGCGCGACCCCGACACCGGCTCGGCCCTGATCCCGGCGCTGGAGATCGACACCTACATCTCCAACCTGCTCGGGCCGGACTACCAGGTGACGGAGGGCACGTTCAGCACGGCGGAGTTCGTCTACCAGTACGACGAAGAAAAGCAGGCCTATCTGGTGCCCGTCACCAGTTCGGTGGCGCTGTACACGCCGACGGTGGAAAAGATCACCAAGAAGGACGGCCAGCGCATCGTGACCGTCGGCTATGTGCCGACGTCGTCGAACAACGCTACCGGTGAACTGTCCCTGACCGCGCCCACTGAGCCGACGAAGTATATGGACTATGTCTTTACCCGCGGCGAGAACCGCCAGTGGTACCTGACCGCCCTGCGCGACAGCGATATGCAGGTTGAGGTCACGCCGATCCCCGCCCCGACGGATGCCGTTGTGGATAACATGCAGAACGAGGAAATGGGCACGTCGGATGCCGCGAGCACCGAGCCCGCGCCCGTCCCCGAGGAAGGCGCTGAGGTCGCCCCGGATGCCGAAAACCTCGACGATACCGGCGACACCCCGGCAGAGGGGTAAACCCTGAATTTGAAAAGTGCCCGCTTGTGCCATGCGCATGAGCGGGCGCTTTTTTTGTGGCAGCGCCGCAGGGGCCGCATATCTACGGCCCGCAGCCTTGCCATAGATGACCTCTTATGGGATGGCCCCTGCAGTTCTGCTGCAAAAATCCGCCGGACACTAGTGCAATCCGCTGCGGAATATGCTATAATACATCTATATATACTTGAGTGAGGTGTACCTACTATGGAAGAACTGCTTCGCATTCTGGAAAAGAACGCCCGTATGCCGATTGAGGACATCGCGGCGATGCTGGATAAAACGCCTGAAGAAATCGCCGCCATGATGGATGAGGCCGCCGCAAAAGGCTATATCCGCGGCTATGAGACGCTCGTGGACTGGGAACAAGCCGGTGTCAACCTCGTCGAGGCTGTCATTGAGCTGCGCGTGACCCCCCATAAGGCCCGCGGCTTTGACGACATCGGCATGACGATTGCTCAGTTTGATGAGGTCGACACCGTGCTGCTGATGAGCGGCAGTTATGATTTGCAGGTCATTATCAAGGGCCGCAGCTTCCAGGAAATCGCCATCTTCGTGGCCAAGCGCCTTTCCCCGCTGGACGACGTGCTCTCCACCGCGACCAGCTTTGTGCTGCGCCCCTACAAGCGCGGCGGCCGCCTGTACCTGGCCGAAGAACCCGATGAAAGAGAGTGTACCGTCCTGTGATGAACTACGATGAGCTGCTTGCCCCTGCCGCCAAGGCTATGCGCCCGTCCGGCATCCGCAAGTTCTTTGATTTGGCAGCCGATATGCCCCACTGCATCTCGCTGGGCGTCGGGGAGCCGGACTTTAAAACGCCGTGGAGCGTCCGCGACGCGGGCATCCGCAGCCTGGAGCTGGGCCGCACCAAGTATACGGCCAACTCCGGCTTAAAAGAGCTGCGCGGCGAGATCTGCAATTACTTACAGCGCCGCTTTGATTTGCACTATAAAGAGGAAAACATCCTGGTCACCGTCGGCGGCAGCGAGGCCATCGACCTGACCATCCGTGCGGTGGTCCAGCCCGGGGATGAGGTCATCATCCCGGAGCCGTGCTTTGTCTGCTATGAGCCGATCACCCAGCTGACCGGCGGCGTGCCCGTGCATATTGCCACCCGCGCCGAGGATCAGTTCCGCCTGACCGCCGACCAGCTGCGCGCGGCTATCACGCCCAGGACGAAGCTGCTGATCTTCCCGTATCCCAACAACCCCACGGGCGCAGTCATGAGTGCCGCCGAGATGGAGGAGATCGCCGCCGTCCTGCGCGAGACGAATGTGCTGGTGCTGTCCGACGAAATTTACTCCGAGCTGACCTACGGCCTGGACCGCCACGTTTCGATTGCGTCGCTGCCCGGCATGGCGGAGCGCACGATTGTGGTCAACGGCTTCTCCAAGTCCTACGCCATGACCGGCTGGCGGCTCGGCTACGCCGCCGGTCCGGCACCGCTTGTCAAAGTCATGACGAAGATCCACCAGAGCTGCATCATGTCCGCGCCGACCACGAGCCAGTACGCGGCCATCACGGCGCTGCGCCAGTGCGACGACCAGATCGAGATGATGCGCGACGAGTACAACCGCCGCCGTCGCTACGTCGTCAAGGCGCTGAACGATATGGGCCTGACCTGCTTTGAGCCGCGGGGCGCATTCTATGTGTTCCCGTCTATCCAGATCAGCGGCCTGACCAGCAGCGAGTTCTGCGAGCAGCTGCTGCGGGAAAAGGAGGTCGCCATCATCCCCGGCTCGGCGTTCGGTGCCTCCGGCGAGGGCTATGCCCGCATCAGCTACGCCTACAGCGTAGACCATTTGCAGACCGCGATGAAGCGCATCCGCGAATTTTTGACCGAACACGGCTGGATGAAAAAGTAAAAACAGGAGTGACCCCTATGCAATACCGCTCGGTAACGGTGCTGGCCCCGGCCAAGCTGAACCTGTCGCTGGACGTTGTGGGCACGCTGCCCAACGGCTACCATGATTTGGATATGGTCATGCAGACGATTGATCTGTATGAAAAAATCACGCTGCGCCGCAGCAATGATCTGTCCCTGACGCTGCCCGGCAGCTTTGTGCCGGTCAACGACAAGAACACCGCCGTCAAGGCGGCGCTGGCCTTTTTTGACTACACGGGCCTGCTGGCCGGTGTGGATATGACGATTTACAAGCGCGTGCCGGTCCGCGCGGGCATGGCGGGCGGCAGTGCCGACGCTGCCGGCGTGCTCGTCGGCCTGAATGAGCTGTACGGTGCGCACCTGTCCATGAGCGAACTGTGTGCCATCGGTGCGGGCATCGGCGCGGACGTGCCGTTTGCGCTGCTGGGCGGTACCTGCCGCGTGCGCGGCGTGGGCGACCTGATGAAGGCCCTGCCGCCCTGCCCGGACTGCCGGTTCGTGGTGGCGATGCCCAGCGTCGGCGTCTCGACGCCTGAGGCGTTCGCCCGGTATGACACGATGGGCAGCCCTGTCCACCCCGACTGCGAGGCGCAGGAGCAGGCCATCCGCGACTGCAATTTGGCCGGGGTCTGCGCCGCGGGCGGCAACGCGCTGGAGCACTGCTCCGGTGCGGTGGAGACGCCCGCTATCTGCAAGACGCTGCGGGAGCATGGGGCTGTCATGGCCCAGATGACCGGCAGCGGCGCGGCGGTGTTCGGCATTTTTGACAACGAGAACGCCGCCCGCAGCGCTGTAACCGCCTTGAAAAACGGCTACAAGCAGGTCTATCTCTGCAAGCCGACCCACGGCGGCCCCCGCGTGACGGTACGCCGCCTGTTTGGGGCAAAAAAATAATGCTTAGAGTTTCCCCTTTCATCCCATACTCCGGTTGAAAGGGGAAATGTGTTATGACGAGCCATACCCGCCGTGTGCTGGAGCTGGGCGTTGGCCTTGGGCTGGCGCTGACGCTTGTACTTACCGCGCTGGCCGACTGGCACCAGCGCACCGCCGCCCGGGTGCGGGCTGATACGATCCGGCTGCATATCCTGGCCAACAGCGATACCTGGGACGACCAGCTGCTGAAATTGCAGGTGCGGGACGCCGTGCTGGCGGCCATCCCGGAAGCAGTGACCCGGGCCGACACCCCGCAGCAGGCCGCGGCGGCGCTGCAAACCGCTTTGCCCGCGCTGCAAAACGCCGCGGACAATGCCCTGCACCGCGCCCACAGTGCCCAGACCGCCCGCCTGCGGCTGGAGCAGTTTGCCTTTGCTGCCCGGGATTACGGCGGCTTTGCCCTGCCCGGCGGGGAGTACACCGCCCTGCGCATTGAACTGGGCGGCGCGCAGGGCCGCAACTGGTTCTGCGTCCTCTACCCGGCTCTCTGCCTCTCCGGCGCACAGTCTGACTACCCCACGAAAGCGGAAAACGCGCTGGTGTTTGGAAGGTATGAGGTGCGATGGGCGGTGAAAGACGCCGTTATGCAAATAATAAATAAAAAATAATAAATAATAAATGCGGTGGATCGCGGCGCTGCGCACCGCTCAAAAAATAGCCGTAGGGGCGCATTCTATATGCGCCCGCAAGGTGTATCGCGCCGGGAACGCCCCGGGCGGATATGGAATCCGCCCCTACATTTTGTTTTTGCCTCAGGCAAAAACGCCACCTTCTTTATTATTTCTTATTTATTATTTTTTATTTAAAAACGCCTTTTAAAAAGGAAACTACCATGCTGAATTTTATCCTCGGCCCCTCCGGGTCCGGTAAATCCTATCAAATGCTGGCAGAGCTGCGCACCCGCGCGGAGCGGGGAGAGCGCAGCATCCTGATCGTGCCGGAGCAGTTCACCTCCTCCACGGAAGGCGTGCTCTACCGCACGCTCGGCGACAGCCTGTCCGCCTATGTGGATAGCTACTCCTTCACCTCACTGTCGGAGGCGCTGCTGCGCCGCTACGGCGGGGCGGCGGTGCCGACGTTGACCGAGGCGGGCCGCGCGCTGTTGCTGCGCCGCGCGGCGGACTCGCTGCTGGACAAGGTCGTCTACTACAGCCGCCAGCGCCGCAGCGCGGCCTTCTGTGAGAAGGCCGCCCAGACGATCAGCGAGCTGAAAAGCGCGGGTGTCACGCCGGAAATGCTGGCGGAATACGCCAAAACGCCCGGCGCGGACCGCGAAAAGCTCGACGAGCTGGCACTCATTTACAACGCCTACGAGGGGCTGCTGGCCCAGAGCGCCATGGACCCGGGGGACCGCCAACAGCGTGCGGCGGAGCGGCTGGACGCGGAATTCTTCGCGGGCCGGGCCGTTTTCATCGACGAGTTCGACACCTTCAACGCGCCCAAGCGTGCCCTGCTGGCGGCCATGCTGCCGGTGGCCGACGTGACGGTCTGCCTGTGCTGCGACGGCGAGCAGGATTCAGACGGCGGTATGGGGCTGTTCAGCGGTGCGAAGCATGTCATCCACACGTTAAAGCGGATGGCGAACGATGCGAACATCCCCACCCACACCGAGGTCCTGACCGCGGATCGCCGCCACGCCGGCGCCCCCGCGCTGGCCGAGCTGAACCTGCTGCTGGCCGACCCGGCCTACACGCCGGAGCTTACCGTTGACCCCACGCACCCGGCCATCACCTACCACGCCGCAGCGTCCCGTCAGGCCGAGGCCAAGGCCGTCGCCGCCGAGATCGCCGCCCGCGCACGGCAGGGCACGCCCTACAGCCGCATGGCGGTCATCTGCCGCAATGCCGACCAGTACTTAGCGCCGCTGCGGTATGAGTTCCGCCTGCAGAACATCCCACTTTTCTGCGACGAGGCAACCAGCCCCGAGAATACCGCCCCGGCCCGTGCCGTGCACGCCGCGCTGGATCTGCTGCGCGGTGTGTCAAGCCGCAGCGTGCTGCGTCTGCTGAAAACCGGCCTTGTTGACCTGCCTGACACCCAGCAGTGCGCACTGGAAAACTACGCCTACACCTGGCCGCTGACTGCCGCCGACTGGCGCGGGACCTTCACCCGCAGCGCGGCGGGCTATGCCGGGCGCGACACAGAGCAGGACGTGCAGACGCTTGCCGACGCCGAGGCCGCCCGCGCGTTTTTGATGGAGCGCGTCGCTGCCTTTGTGAAAAAAGCCGCCGGTGCGCCCGCCGCCGCGCTGACAAAGCAGCTTTACCTGTTCTTGCAGTCCCTCGGAGCCGAGGATGCGCTGAACCGTCTGGCCGCCGCGCTGCGTGACCGGGGCCGTCTGCCCGACGCAGATGAAGTATTGCGGGAGTGGAACGTTGTCATGGGTCTGCTGGACCAGCTGGCGCGGCTGCTGGGGGATGAGGTCTTTGCCCCCGCGGACTACGCCGAGCTGTTCACGCTGCTGCTGCGCACGACGGATATGGGACACATACCGCAAAGCCTTGACAGCGTCATCGTGACGACGGCGGGCCGTATGCGTCTGCCCGAGACCGATGCCGTGTTTGTGGTGGGCCTTTTGGAGGGCGAGTTCCCACAGACGCCCGGCGACCAGGGGCTTTTGACCCACGCGGACCGCGACCTGATGATGGCGCAGGGGGCCGAGCTGCCCGACTGCTTTGCCAATAAGGTCCTGCGTGAAGGCATCTGCTTTTATAAGGCGCTGACCGTCGCACGGAAGTATCTCTGGTTGAGCTGGCCCACCGCCGCCCATGCCGGGGACACGGCCCCCGCCAGCGCCGCGCTGGCCCCGGTGCTGCAATACCTGAACGTGCCGCCCTGTGCGCCTACCGCTGTGCAGTTGGCGGCGGCCCCCGCCGCCGCGCTGGATATGCTCGGCACGCTGACGCAGGACCCCGGGCAGGGCGCTGCCGGTGCCGCCGTCCGCGCTGTGCTGGACGAAAGCCCGAATCTGGCCCCCGGCTATGAGGCCGTCCGCCGCGCCGCCGACACCGCCGGTGCGGAGCAGCGCGTCGAGGACACTGCTGCGCTGGAAGCCCTGCTCGGCCCGGGGCTGCACATCAGCCCGACCCGGTTCGAAAAATACCAATACTGCCCGTTCGGCTACTTTTTGCAGTACATTTTAAAGGCCGCGCCGCGCCAGAAGGCCGAGCTGGCCCCCAACATCAGCGGCACGCTGACCCACTGGGTACTGGAAAACGCCCTGCGCCGCCAGGGCGAGGCGTTTAAGGACCTGACACCGGAGGAATTGGAGACGCTCGTCAACGATCTGGTGGACGAGTACACCGCAGCCAACCTGCCCGGCATGACACTGCGGATGGAGTACCTTGTCGGGCGCATCCGCCGCAATCTGGTGGGGCTGCTGGGGTTCATCCAGCGCGATTTGCGGCAGTCGGGCTTTCAGCCCGTCGCGTTTGAGCTGCGCATTGATGACCGTCCCGACGCCGACGACCCCGACGCGCCCCGCGTTGACCCGGTGGAGCTGGACGACGGCGCGGGCCATACGGTGCGCATCGTCGGCACGGTGGATCGCGTCGATGCCATGCCGCTGGAAAAGCTGGGCCGCACCTACCTGCGCGTCGTCGATTACAAGACCGGCGGCAAGGAGTTTAAGCTGAAGGAGGTCTACTGCGGCCTCGACTGCCAGATGCTTTTGTATCTTTTCACGCTGGAGCGCAACGCCAAGCGGCAGTTCCCGGGCGCGACGGCGGCGGGCGTCGAATACCTGCTGGCCGACCCCGCGCCCAAGAGCGTGGACCGCAGCGAGCTGGGCGACGATGCCGACCCCGCCCCGACCTACCCGATGAACGGCCTGCTGCTGGACGAGGAGAGCATCTACCGCGCCATGGACACGAAGGGCACCGGAGAGTTTGTGCCGCTGTCCTTCAGCGCCAAGACCGGCAAGCCGCTGAACGCCAAAAGCACGCTGGCCGACTCGGCCAAGCTGGGCCGCATCCGCGACCATCTGGACGGACTTCTCATCGATATGGCGAAGAATCTGTACGGCGGCCGCATTGACGCCGAGCCGCTCTGCACCGGCGGCAGATCCCCCTGCACCTACTGTGAGTTCCGCTGCGCCTGCACCCACCGCGACGGTGAGCACGAGAGAACGATCAACATCAAGGATGACCCGTTTGCGGAATGAGAACGCCTTCCCCCGCAGGGGAAGCCTTTTCATATAAAGGAGACACCCCCATGCCCGAACAACCCAAAATTCAATTTACCCCGGCGCAGGCGGCGGCCATCTCCGCGCGGGGCGGCAGTCTGCTGGTCTCGGCGGCTGCCGGCTCCGGCAAGACCCGCGTACTGGTCGAGCGCGTCGTCGGGCTTATCACCGACCCGGTCCACCCGGTGGACGCGAACCAGCTGCTCATCATGACCTTCACGAATGCCGCCGCGGCCAAGCTGCGCGCCGACATCACGACCCGCCTGGCGCAGGAGGTCCGCGTCCACCCCGGCGATCTGCATCTGCGCAGTCAGCAGCTGCTGTTGCAGCGTGCGTCCATCGGCACGGTGGATGCGTTCTGCCTGCATTTTGTGCAGCAGCACTTTGCGATGCTCGATGTACCGCCGGATTTTGAGACGGCGGACGAGGCCGATCTGGCCCGTATTGAGCAGGAGACGCTGGCCGCGACGCTGGAGACTGCCTATCAGGACCCTGACTTTCGCGCCTTTGCCGACCTGTATGACCGGGGCCGCACCGACAATACGGCGGGGGACGCGATCCTCGACCTCTACCACTTTACCCGCGCGCTGCCCCACCCGGCGGCATCGCTGGCAGCCTTTGCCGCAATGTGGCAGCAGGACGCCCCGCCGAAGGATACGCTCTGGGGCAAAGAACTGCTGGGCATTGCGCTGGCCCGCGCAAAGGGTGCCAAAACGCTGCTGGAAAGCGGCGCAGCCATTGCGGCCCGCGACGAGGCTGCAGACCGGGCCTACACCGCCGTCATGCAGGACGACGCCGCGCGGGTGAAAAACCTCTGCTACTATCTAAAGGAAGGCGACTGGGATAAGAGCCTGGCCGCGCTGGACGCCGTCCTGACCGGCTGGCGGCGCGCGGGCAGCGTCAAGGGCGGCAAGGATGCCAACCAGTGTGCGTCCGCCGCGTCTCAGCTGCGGGACCGTGCCAAGGACCAGATGACAAGCCTGCAAAAGGACGTGCTGCTCTGCACGGCGGAGGAGTTCGCCGCAGACCGCCGCCGCGCCGCGCCGCTGGTGGCCGCGCTGGTGCGGGCGACCCAAGCGTTTGCCGACAGCTGCTTTGCGGCCAAGTGTGCCGAAAAGGTGCTGGACTACGCAGATTATGAGCACCTGACACTGGACCTGCTGCTGACCGAGACCAACGAGCGCACACCGCTCTGCGCCACGGTCAGCGCACGGTACGCCGCCGTGCTGGTGGACGAGTACCAGGACACAAATGCACTGCAGGATGCGATTTATTTTGCGCTGGCACGGCCCGAGGCCGACAATCTGTTCTTTGTCGGCGACATCAAGCAGAGCATCTACCGCTTCCGACTGGCCGACCCCGGCATCTTTGTGGACAAGCAGCAGCGCTGGCAGCCCCACCCGCAGCCCGCGCCGCTGCCGTCCACGCTGGCGCTGGACGCGAACTTCCGCAGTGCGCCCGGCGTCATTGCGGGCATCAACTATCTGTTTGAGACCTTCTTCTCCCGGGGGCTGGGCGGCGTCGATTACGGCGACGGCCAGCGGCTTGTGGTGGGCGGCGATAAGGACGCGGCCTATCAGGGCATGTGCGAGATCGACGTCATCGACGGCGCAGACGTGGACGGCGACGCCGCCGTCATTGCCCGCCGCATTGCCGAGATGGTCGGGCAGGGCTTCCCCGTGCGCGGCAAGGACGGCCCGCGGCCCTGCCGGTACGATGACTTCTGCATTCTGCTGCGCGGGCGCAAGGGCTTTGCGGCCTACGAGGGTGCGCTGCGCACCGCGGGCATCCCGGTGTTTGCGGACTCCGCCACCGACCTGCTGGACGAGCCGCACATCCGCCCGTTTGCGGCACTGCTGCGCGTCATCGACAACCCTGCGCAGGACATCCCGCTGGCGGCGGTGCTGTTAAGCCCGATGTTCCCCTACACGGCGGACGACCTTGTGGCGCTGCGCCGCGCCCGGCCCACAGGCAGTTTGTACGGCGCGGTGCTCTACAGCGAGCCGCAGCGGTTTGCGCTGTTCACCGACGCCCTGACCGAATACCGCCTGGCCCGCACGCTGCCGGTGGACGAGCTGATCGAGGAGCTGCTGGCCCGCACCGGCTATCTGGCCGCGGTGGGCGCACTGCCCGACGGCCCGCGTTGCCGCGAGGACCTGTTGAGCTTTACGGCCTGGGCTGCCGGTGCAGGCCGGGCGGGCCTGCCGTCGCTCATCCGCGCCATGGACGCCGCTGCGGCCAACGGCGGTTTGAGCCAGAGCGCAGGCGGCCAGACCCGGCCCGGGTGCGTCTCGATCATGACGGTGCACCGCTCCAAGGGGCTGGAATTTCCCGTGGTGTTCGTGGCCGACACCGACCACAAATTCAACCAGAGCGACGCCATCCGCCCGGTGCTGACCCACAGCCGGCTGGGCGTCGGCGTCATGCTGCGCGCGCCCCGTGCGGCCAAGCGGTTCAAAACGCTGCCTTACGCGGCGCTGGCACAGGCCATCCGCACTGAGACATTGAGCGAGGAAATGCGCGTTTTGTATGTGGCGCTGACCCGCGCACAGGACGCTTTAATTATCACGGTGCCGCTGAAAAAGACGGCGTCCTCCCTCAAGCTCCCGGCGCTCTGCGCTGCCGCCGAGGCCACCGGCCCCGAGGCCATGCGCAGCATGACGAGCTGGGCGGGCTGGATCTTGACCGCGGCGCTGCTCCACCCGGACAGCAGCGCACTGTGGGAGTACACGAGCTTTCTGCCGCATTACGGGCTCCACCGCGCGCCGCTGGCCATCCGCGTGCTGCCCCTGCCGGAGGAGACCGAACAGCCGCCCGCACCGCCCGCCCCCGCGGCGGATCCGGCAGTGGTGGAAATGCTGAAAGCCAGCTTTGCCTGGCGCAGTCCGCGCGAGGCGCTGGAAAAGGTGCCCGCCAAGGTCAGCGTCAGCGCCGTGGCCCACGCTGCGCGGCCCGTAGCGCTGGAGCGCCCCGCGTTCTTGCAGAAAACCGGCATGACCGGGGCCGAGCGCGGCACAGCCATCCACGCCTTTATGCAGAGCGTGCCGTTTGACGGCCCCGCGCCCGATCTGGACGCCGAGGTCAGGCGGCAGACCGACTTGCAGCTGCTTGACCCTGCGCTGGCGGACAAGCTCGATTTGGACGCCGTGCGGCCCTTCTTTGCAAGTGCGGTCTGGCGGCGCATCCGGCTGGCAAAGCAGATTTTGCGGGAGGAACCGTTCATCACGGCTCTGCCCGCCGCCGAGGTCACACCCGCCGCAGGGCAGGGGAGTGCCGCCGCGGAGGAGGTGCTGGTGCAGGGCATTGCCGATCTGGTGCTGGTCTTTGACGAGCACGCCGAGATCCTTGACTATAAGACGGACCGCAGCCGTGATGGCCAATATTACATTGACGAGTACGCCGCGCAGTTAAGGCTCTACCGCCGCGCATTTGCCCAGCGGCTGGCCGTACCGGTGACAAAGCTGACAATCTACAGCTTTGCCATCGAGGATGAGATCGACGTGCCGCTGGCGTAAAAACACGCCGTAGGGGCCGGACATGCCCGCCCGCGGCCTTGCCGTTACCGCCCCGTATCTTTTGCATCGTAGGGAGGGGGCTTGACCGCTTGACGGCGCACAACGAGCGCCGTCAGCCAGCAAAGCTGGCCCGCTCATGCGGTTGTTTGCCCCGCAGGGGCAAACATT
>ERZ773195.1685-NODE-1685-length-15508-cov-5.206691_pt1 | contig 15508 bp, 9 predicted proteins | sample MGYA00580530_ERZ773195 | MGnify/ENA primary metagenome ERZ773195 (study PRJEB29015, sample SAMEA2737751) | human gut metagenome | biome: human gut; feature: human-associated habitat; material: faeces | place: China | collected 2012 ...
GTGCTTAAGCCGTAAGGCGGGAATTGTGCGGTGTTGCCTAAAACAAACGTTTGCCTGCGGGAAGGCCGCGGGCCGGGCATGCCCGGCCCCTACCGATTCTCGTCCGGCACAAACTCCAGAATATCCCCCGGCTGGCAGTCCAGCGCCCGGCAGAGAGCCTCCAGCGTCGAAAACCGCACAGCCTTGGCCTTGTTATTTTTCAGGATGGACAGATTTGCCGGCGTGATGCCGATCTCCTCGGCCAACTCGCCCGCGCCTTTGTGGCGGCGCGCCATCATCACATCCAGATTGACCACAATGGGCATCGTGCCGCCTCCTTAAATCGTGTAGTCAAGCTCGTCCTTCATGTGGACGGCCTGGGCAAAGGCGTTTTTCAGCACCCGGACAATGAGGGCCATGAACGCCGCGGCCACGCCCAGAAACGCAAACGGCAGATAGATGTACGCCGCGGCCAGGCAGACCACCGCCGCCCCCGCACAGCACCAGCTGATGCGCCGCAGGGCCGTCACGTTGGCGGGCACAAAGACCGCGCCCGCCTCGATGCGGCGCAGGAATTTGTACAGACTGACCAGCATGACGAACGCCAGCACCGCGCAGACGTACCCCATGCCCAGCAGCACCGGGCCGCTGGCGGGCGGCAGGGCGTGGGCGGATACCATCCAACGGGTCAGCCACGGGCCGCTTACCGTCATGATGCCGCAGCCCGCTATTGTCCCCGCCACAACGACGCGGGTCAGAATGATGCTTCTCTGGTCGCTCCAGGTAAATTTCATTTGTATTCCTCCTGATTGCGTGCCCGAACGGTTTCGGATCGCCGCAAGGTTCTCCCCCATGGTTCGTGATGCTTGCAGTATACCACGCTGCATATCGTTTTGCAAGTATTTTTTATCGTTTTTCGATAATTTTGTAAAGTCTGATGGAAACATTTGCACCGCGCCGCAAAATGGTGTATCATAGCAGTGTATATCATCAAGTTTAAGAGGTGTACCGCATGAAATTACCTGTCCTGCTGGCCGCCGCGGCGCTGGCCATTTGCCTGACCGGGTGCAGCCATGCCCAGACGGACGCCACACCGTCCGCCACTTCCGAGACTGCCGGAGCCGCCGCCACAGCGACGCCCGCGGCCACGCCTGCCACATCGGCAGAGCCTGTCTGTGCCGAGGTCGGCACCATCCTGCCCGAGACCGCCGACGCAGGCCGCAGCTATGTTGATGAGACGCTTTTCATCGGTGATTCAAACACGGCACGCTACCTGCTGTACGCCAACGAGACCGGCACGGCATTCACAAGCCTGAACAACAACATCGGTGTTGTCAGCATGGGCGTGGGGTCGATCACCTCCCTGAAATGCGAAAAGTTCAAGGGCTCATCCGCGATGTACACCGTACCGGACGCTGTGGCCATGCTCAAGCCCAAACGCATCATCATCTGCTACGGCACCAACAACCTGTCCGGCTCGTCGACGGACGCGACGAACTACATAAAGACCTATCTGCAAGGGTTGCAGGCCATCCAGACCGCGTGGCCCTACTGTGACATCATCGTCAGTGCCATTCCCCCGCTGGACCGGCAGCGCGAGAACACGAACCTGACGATGACCCAGGTCGATGCCTACAACGCCGCGCTCGTGCAGATGTGCGAGGAAAACGGCTTTAAGTTTTTGAACAGCGCCGAGGTCCTGCGCGACGATGCCACAGGCTGGGCCAAAAAGGACTACACGCTGTCCGACGGCGTGCACCTCTCGAAGGAGGCCGTTACCGCGTATTTTACCTACGTGCGCACCCATGCTTATGCCGCCGAGGACCGCCGCCCGCAGCCGCTGGGCACGATCCCGACACCGGACGGCGTGCCCGCGAACCTTATCAATAAGGACCCCATCGCCGTGCGCGGCGCGAAGGTCCCACTGGAATTTGTTGCTGCAAACGGCGGCAAGCTGTCCGGCACAACGAGCCAGCTCGTCAAAAAGGGCGGCACGGCGGCAGCTGTGACGGCAGTGCCTGACGAGGGCTTTGTCTTTGCGGGCTGGACGGCCAGCTCCGGCGGCAGCTACAGCAGCGCGACCATCAGCTTTACGATGCCCCAGAACGCCGATGCGGGCGGCGTCGTGCTGACAGCCAATTTCAAGGCTGACGCCCATGAACACAACTATGCGGAGATCGAGGATACGCGGGTGAACCCGACCTGCACCAACAACGGCTCGGCCAAGTACAAGTGCACGATCTGCGGTGAAGTCATCGAGAAGGAGCTGCCCGCACTCGGTCATGACTGGGATGGTGGTGTCATCAGCAACGGCGTCATCACCTTTGCCTGCCGCCGTGAGGGCTGCGGCGAGACCCGCACCGAGGCCGTGCAGGCGACCCCGACGCCGTCGCCCTCGCCGGTGCCGACACCGACAACCACGCCCGAGCAGCACGTCCACAATTTCCAGCTCGTCAGCGATACCGCGACCTGCGCCGCGGACGGCGTAAAGACCTACCAGTGCAGCTGCGGTGAGCAGATGACCGACCCATCCCCCGCCACCGGCAACCACAGCTGGCAGCTGACCGGCCACACCGACCCGCAGGTCGGCGCGGACGGCAGCAACGTTTACACCTGCCCGGTCTGCGGTCAGACGATGACCGAGACCCTCCCGGCCCTGCCGGCGCCCGACCCGGAGCCGGAGCCTGCACCCGAGCCCACTGTGCCGGAGGAGTCGGCCCCCGCCGCGGAGCCGACCGGCGACCCGGAAATTACCGAATAAGCCACACCTGCCGCAGGCGGATATAGAATCCGCCCCTACGGGGAATGTCGATTTCAACGTAGGGGCGCATTCTATATGCGCCCGCAGACAGGCGTTTTCCGTAAGGCTGTGGGCCGGGCATGCCCGGCCCCTACCGCGATATTTCCCATGCAAAAATCATCAAAACGAAAGAGGTTCCCATGTCCGAAGCTGCCACCAACCCGCGCCCCAAAAACAGCACCCTGATCCGCCGTTTTCTGCCGTATATGGCCAAGTACCGCGGCGTACTGGCCTTTGATTTGTTCTGCGCCGCGCTGACGACGCTCTGCGACATCGCCCTGCCCTCCATCATGCGCACACTGACGAACACCGTCTCTGCCGCCGCGCTGACCGTGGACACCGTACTGCGGCTGGCTGCGCTCTACTTTGTGCTGCGCATCATCGACGGCGCGGCAAGCTACTTTATGTCCGGCATCGGGCACATCATGGGCGTACACATCGAGACCGACATGCGCCGCGACGCCTTTGACCACCTGCTGCGGCTCGACCACACCTACTACAACAACACGAAGGTCGGCCAGATCATGGGCCGCATCACCAACGACCTGTTCGATGTGACCGAGTTTGCCCACCACTGCCCGGAGGAGTTCTTCATTGCAGGAATAAAGATCGCAGCATCGTTTGTTATCCTCTGCCAAGCCAGCGTGCCGCTGACGCTCGTCGTCTTTGCCTGCGTGCCGCTGATGGGCGTGGTCTCGGTCAAGCTCAACCGCAAGCTGCGGGAGCGGTTCCGCCAGCAGCGCTTTCAGATCGGTGAGCTGAACGCCACGATCGAGGACAGCCTGCTGGGGCAGCGCGTCGTCAAGGCGTTTGCCGCCGAGGACATGGAGCGCGAGAAGTTCGCGCAGGGCAACCGGGATTTTGAACAGATCAAGACCTTAAGCTACCACGCCATGGCGGCGTTCAACACGTCCACGCGCCTTTTTGACGGTCTGATGTACTTTGTTGTCATTCTGGCGGGCGGATTGTCCCTTGTGTACGGGGCCATCAGCGCGGGCGACCTTGTCGCGTATGTGCTGTATGTCTCGACGCTGATCGCGACCATCCGCCGTATCGTCGAATTTGCCGAGCAGTTCCAGCGCGGCATGACCGGCATCGAGCGCTTTGCCGAGATCATGGATACGCCCGTCACCATCGCCGATGCCCCCGACGCGAAGCCGCTGGTCGTGAAGGACGGCGGCATCGACTTTGACGACGTCAGCTTTGAGTACCCCGACGACCACAACAAGGTCCTGCGCCACGTTGATCTGCATATCCGCCCGGGCGAGAATGTCGCACTCGTCGGGCCTTCCGGCGGCGGCAAGACGACGCTGTGCAACCTGATCCCCCGTTTCTATGATGTGACGGGCGGCAAGATCCTGATTGACGGCCAGGACGTGCGCGGTGTGACGCTGCACAGCCTGCGCGGGGCCATCGGCGTCGTGCAGCAGGACGTTTACCTGTTCAGCGGCACGGTGGCGGAGAACATCGCCTATGGCCGCCCCGGCGCGACCCGCGCCGAAATTGAGGAGGCTGCCCGCCTGGCCGGAGCCGATGCCTTTGTCCGCGCTTTGAAGGACGGCTACGACACCTACGTCGGTGAGCGCGGCGTCAAGCTGTCCGGCGGGCAGAAGCAGCGTTTGGCGATTGCCCGCGTCTTTTTGAAGAATCCGCGCATCCTGCTGCTGGACGAGGCCACAAGTGCCCTGGACAACGAGAGCGAGATTTTGGTGGGCCAGAGCCTTGACAAGCTGGCAAAGGGCCGCACGACCCTGACGATTGCCCACCGCCTGACGACGATCAAAAATGCGGACCGCATTCTGGTGCTGGGCCGCGACGGCATCGAGGAGGAGGGCAGCCACGACGAGCTGCTGGCGAAGCAGGGCGTATATTACCGGCTGTGGAACGGACTGGTGAGCGGGGAAACGCTGTAACCCGCGTCAAAGGCTTCTCCCCCGGGGGAGAAGCTGTCCGCGAAGCGGACTGATGAGGGGAGAGTCTGCCGTACCTTCCCGTTCACGGGATACACCCGCAAGCCTCCCCCCTCATCCGACCTCGGACGGGGCCTCGGCCACCTTCCCCCTAGGTGGAAGGCTTTTTTATTTGTTCCATCATCCGCCTCATATTCAGCCCGCAGGTCATCAGATTCGACACGGCCATGACCCCCAGGAACCCCATCATGCCGTACTGCGGCACGACAAGCCAAATCGCCGCAATGCGGAACACCGAGTCAAACAGCGAATATCGGAATGTTGCAAGCTGCTCCCCCAGACCCTTTAACACGCCGTCCACCATACTCTCCAGATACATGAACGGCGCGACGAAGCCCAAAAGCTGCACATACCGCCCAACCTTGGCATCCCGGTAGATGAACCCGGCCAGCGGCGCGCCGAGCAGCACAAACCCGACCCCCGCCGCCAGCGAGAACGCGCCGGTCATGCGCAGCATCGTAAAAATCAGGCGGCGCATAGCGGCGGTGTCGCCCTTTGTGTGGGCGCGGGTGATCTCGGGCATCAGCAGGCCGGACAGCGCCCCCAGCACCGAAAACGGGAAAAACAACAGCGGCAGCGCCATACCCTTTAAGCTGCCGTACTGGGCCACGGCCTCGGCGCGGCTGCCCGTGTAAATCGCCAGCGTGTAGGGGATCAGGCTGCTTTCCGCCGCCTGCAGGGCACTGGCCAGCAGGCGGCTGCCCTCGACGGGCCACAGGATGTCGTACAGCTCCTTGCGGGTGTAGGGGTGCAGCGGCGCGCCGGGCCGGGGTGCAAATTCCGGCGTGCGTGCGGCAAAAGCCAGCATAATGCCGCAGGAGACGCTCTCGCTGACCGTGTTGCCCAGCAGCACGGCGGCGCAGCCGTAGCCCGCGCCCCACTGGGCCAGCACCCGCAGCCCCGCCGCGGCGACGGCCATCCGCACCAGCTGTTCGATGAGCTGCGCCGTGATGTTCGGCTGCACCCGCCGCGCGGCCAAAAAGCACCCCCGCACCGCGCCCGACACGGCCATAAACGGCAGACTGGGGGCCAAAATCAGCAGCGCGGTCTCGGCACGGACGTCGTGCAGCAGATACCGCGCGCACGGCCCGGCCAATACGCTTTGGGCCAGCATGGCCGCCGTGCCGAAGCCCAGCGCCGTGATGCACAGCCCGCGCAGGGTCTCGGCCATGCCGCTGCCGCGGGCCAGGCTCTGCGCCGCCAGCCGCGCCGACGCCACATTGACGCCCGCCGTGGCGAACGAGACAAACACCATGTACAGCGCCAGAATCAGCTGGTAAAGACCCATGCCCTCGCTGCCCAGATACGCCGCCAGCACGATTCGGAACCCCATGCCCAGCGCCCGCAGCACCAGCCCCGACCCGGTGAGCAGCGCCGCATTGTGTAGGTACGTTCTGCGTTTGCTCATACGCCGCCCCCTTCCCCTGCTGATGGGTATGCGGGCGGGCGGCGCGGTATGACTTGCGGGAGAGGGATGCACACGGTAAAATAGAGACACCGCTGGGGCGCTTTTAAATTGACCGGTGTCTTGCATTCCGGCGCGATTTTTGGTAAACTGAAAGAAGAGCAATTTTTAAAGGAGCAAATATACCATGAGCGAAGCCTGTACCCATGATTGCAGCAGCTGCAAGTCCAACTGCGATCACCGCGCGCCGCAGCATGAGCCGCCGCACGCAAGAAGCCGTATCCAAAAAGTCATCGGTGTCGTTTCCGGCAAGGGCGGCGTCGGCAAAAGCATGACCAGCGCCATGCTGGCTGTCTCGATGCGCCGCCTTGGCTTTAAGGCCGGCGTGCTGGACGCCGACATCACCGGCCCGTCCATCCCCCGCCTGTTCGGCGTGAAGGGCCCGGCCACCGGTGACGGCGAGAGCATCAACCCGGTTTCCAGCCGTACCGGCGTGGAAATCATGAGCATCAACCTGCTGCTCGACGACCCCGAGGCCCCCGTTGTCTGGCGCGGCCCCGTCATTGCGGGCGCGGTCAAGCAGTTCTGGCAGGAGGTCGTGTGGGACGTTGATTTCCTGTTCGTTGACATGCCCCCGGGCACCGGCGACGTGCCGCTGACCGTGTTCCAGACGCTGCCGGTGGACGGCATTGTCATCGTGTCCAGCCCGCAGGAGCTGGTCGGCATGATCGTCGGCAAGGCCGTCCAGATGGCCCAGATGATGCATGTGCCCATCCTCGGCCTGGTCGAGAACATGAGCTACGCCGTCTGCCCCGACTGCGGCAAGCACATCAACGTCTTTGGCGACAGCCATGTGGACGAGATCGCCGACAAATACAAGCTGCCGGTGCTGGCGAAGATGCCCATCGACCCCGAGCTGGCCAAGGAGGCCGATGCGGGCATGATCGAGATGTTCGCGGGCGACTATCTGGACAATGCGGCCCAGACCGTGGCAAAGCTGCTGAAAAAGTAAAACGCTGCATCGACATTTTGAATTTTGAGGAGGTTACTTATGAAAAAGTTCTTTGAGGAATTCAAAGCCTTTGCCCTGAAGGGCAACATGATGGACATGGCCATCGGTGTTATCATCGGCGGTGCGTTCTCCACGCTGGTCACCTCCCTGACAGACAACCTCATCAGCCCGATTTTGGGTATTCTGGGCAAGGTCAACTTTGACGCCATGATGTGGGATGTCTTTGGCGACGGCAAGCTGGTCTTTAAGTACGGCGCGTTCATCACCGCCGTCATCAACTTCCTGATCATGGCGTTCGTGCTGTTCTGCATCGTCAAAGCCATGAACAAGCTGATGGATATGGGCAAGCATGAGGAGTCCGCGGCGGAGGAGCCTGCTGCCCCCGCTGCCCCCACGCAGGAGGAGCTGCTGGCCGAGATTCTGGTCGAGCTGAAAAAGCAGAACGGCGAGAAAACGGCGTAACGTTTTTTATGACCGCGCAGGGCGAGGAGCCTTGCGCGGTTTTTGTTTGGACGGCGGAGGCACACGGCACGGGAGGGATGAATCCCTCCCCTGCGGGTCAACCGTAAACGGGCGGTTCCGGGGGGCCGCGGGCCGGGCATGCCCGGCCCCTACAGCGCGGCGCACTTTGTAGGGGGCGGCGTCCCCGACGCCCCGCATGGCGGCACACGCTTTCCGGGGATTGTAGGGCGGCCTGCCCACAGGCCGCCGCGGTGGGGTCAAGACCCCTCCCTACAAGGCAAACCGGAAAAGAGAGATGCCGTTAGGCAGCGGGCGGCATATATGCCGCCCCTACAAAGCGGCAGAAAGTCCACGCAGCTTAATTTTATTAAGTTTACGCTTGCTAAACCAAATTTCTAAACGTTTTTTGCTTAATTTCCGTAAAATCTTCTGCTTCAGGATTGTAAAGCGGCGGCATCTATGGTATGATGCAGACAAGAACAAAGACGTTCCCACAAGGGGCCTGTGTGCCCTGTTGGGAGCGTCTTTTTTGTTTATCCCGCCCGCGCGGCAAATGTGCGACGCTGCGCGGTTTAACGGGATTGGGAAAGGAGCAAACGAGGTATGGAAAACTTTACCGAGCGCAAGACCCCCGCCGGGCTGTACAGCCCCCGGTTTGAGCATGACAACTGCGGCATCGGCGCTGTGGTGGACATCAAGGGGCGCAAGAGCCACAAAACCATTGACGACGCACTGCAGATCGTGGAGCATCTGGAGCACCGCGCGGGCAAGGACGCCGAGGGCAAGACCGGCGACGGCGTCGGCATTCTGACGCAGATCAGCGACAAATTCTTCCAGAAGTCCGCTGCCGAGCAGGGGCTGACCCTGGGCGCAGAGCGGGAATATGGCATTGGCATGTTCTTTTTCCCGCAGGATGAGCTCAAGCGCAACCAGGCCAAGAAGCTGTTTGAGATCGTCTGCAAAAAGGAGGGTCTGCCCTTCTTAGGCTGGCGCGAGGTTCCCACCTGCCCCGAGGTGCTCGGCCACAAGGCCATTGCCTGCATGCCCAGCATCTGGCAGGGCTTTGTGGGCAAGCCGCAGCGCGTCGAGGCAGGCATTGCCTTTGACCGCCGCCTCTATGTGGCGCGCCGCGTGTTTGAGCAGTCCAGCCCCGACACCTACGTTTGCAGCCTGTCCAGCCGCACCATTGTCTATAAAGGTATGTTCCTCGTCAAGGAGCTGCGCCTGTTCTATCCTGATCTGCAGGACGCCGACTATGAATCCGCCATCGGCATGGTGCACAGCCGCTTCTCGACGAACACCGCGCCCAGCTGGAACCGCGCCCACCCCAACCGCTTCATCCTGCACAACGGCGAGATCAACACGATCCGCGGCAACGTGGACACGATGCTTGCTCGCGAGGAAACCATCGGTTCCAACTATTTAAAGGACGATATGACGAAGGTTCTGCCCATCGTCAACCAGGGCGGCTCCGACTCTGCCCAGCTGGATAACACGCTGGAATTCATGGTCATGAACGGCATGGATCTGCCGCTGGCCGTCATGGTCACGATCCCCGAGCCGTGGGATAACAACAAGTCGATGGACCCGAAGAAGCGCGACTTCTACCAGTACTATGCCACGATGCTGGAGCCGTGGGACGGCCCCGCCAGCATCCTGTTCAGCGACGGCGACGTGATGGGCGCAGTGCTGGACCGCAACGGTCTGCGCCCGAGCCGCTACTACATCACGAAGGATGGCCGACTGATCCTTTCCAGCGAGGTCGGCGTGCTCGACATTCCCGCTGACGAGGTCGTGCGCAAGGACCGTCTGCGCCCCGGCAAGATGCTGCTGGTGGATACCGTCAGGGGCGAGCTGGTGGACGACGAAAAGCTGAAGGCCGACTACGCCAGCCGCCAGCCCTACGGCGAGTGGCTTGACCGCAACCTTGTCAACCTATCCAGCCTGAAGGTGCCCAACAAGAAGGTGCCCAGCTACACGAAGGATCAGCTTGTCCAGCTGCAGAAGGCGTTCGGCTACCGGTATGAGGACGTCTCCACGATCATTCTGCCGATGGCCAAGAACGGCGGCGAGCCCGCCGGGGCCATGGGCAGCGATACTCCGCTGGCCGTTTTGAGCCACACCCGCCCGAATCTGAGCGAGTATTTCAAGCAGATGTTTGCGCAGGTCACGAACCCGCCCATCGACGCGCTGCGCGAGAAGATCGTCACCTCGACCACCGTCTACGTCGGTGCGCAGGGCAATCTTCTGGAGGAGGACGCCGACAACTGCAAGGTCCTGAAAATCGAGAATCCGATCCTGACCGAGACCGACCTGCTCAAGATCAAGGCCATGGACGTGCCCGGCTTCAAGGTCGTGACACTGTCCATCTGCTACTACAAGAACACCGATCTGGAAAAGGCCATTGAGCGCCTGTTTGTCGATGTGGACCGCGCCTACCGCGACGGCGCGAACATCCTGATTTTGTCGGACCGTGACATTGACGAGTACCACGTCGCCATTCCCAGCCTGCTGGCTGTGGGCGCGGTCAGCAAGTATCTGGTCCGCACCCGCAAGCGCACCGCCATGGCGCTGATTCTGGAAAGCGGCGAGCCGCGCCTGGTACACGACTTCGCCACGCTGCTGGGCTACGGCGCAGCTGCCATCAACCCGTATCTGGCGCAGGAGACTATCGGTGAGCTGATTTCCGACGGCCTTCTCGACAAGGACTACTACGCCGCTGTCAGCGACTACAACAAGGCCGTGCTGGCGGGCATTGTCAAAATTGCGTCCAAGATGGGCATTTCCACGATCCAGTCCTACGCGGGCAGCCAGATCTTTGAGGCGCTGGGCATCTCGAAAGAGGTCATCGACAAATACTTTACGAACACCGTCTCCCGCGTGGGCGGCATCACGATCCGGGACATCCAGAATGATCTGGAAGCCCGCCATCAGGAAGCATTCGACCCGCTGGGTCTGGACATCAACCGCGAGCTGCCGAGCCTGGGTGCGCACAAATTCCGCGGTGGCCCCGCTGCCGAGCAGCACCTCTACAACCCGCAGACCATCCACCTTTTGCAGCAGGCCTGCTGGACCGGCAATTACGATACCTTCAAGCAGTACACCGCCGCCGCTGCCAATGAGAACGGCGACGCGATGCACCTGCGCAGCCTGCTGGACTTCAACTATCCCGAGCAGGGCGTGCCCCTCGACGAGGTCGAGAGCGTTGACTCCATCGTCAAGCGCTTTAAGACCGCGGCGATGAGCTACGGCGCACTGTCCGAGGAGGCCCACGAGTGCATGGCTATCGCCATGAACCGTCTGGGCGGCAAGTCCAACACCGGCGAGGGCGGCGAGGCCGAGGACCGCTACGGCACCGAGCGCAACTCCGCCATCAAGCAGGTGGCATCCGCCCGCTTCGGCGTGACAAGCAAGTATCTGGTCTCCGCCAGTGAGATCCAGATCAAGATGGCGCAGGGCGCGAAGCCCGGCGAGGGTGGCCAGCTGCCCGGCGGCAAGGTCTACCCGTGGGTCGCCAAGACCCGCAACTCGACCACCGGCGTCGGCCTGATCTCTCCCCCGCCCCACCACGATATTTACTCGATTGAGGACCTGGCGCAGCTGATCTATGATTTGAAGTGCTCCAACCGCAAGGCAGCCATCAACGTCAAGCTCGTCAGCGAGGCCGGTGTCGGCACGATTGCCGCGGGCGTTGCCAAGGCCGGTGCGGAGGTCATCCTGATTTCCGGCTTTGACGGCGGCACGGGCGCAGCCCCCCGCAACTCCATCCACAACGCAGGTCTGCCGTGGGAGCTGGGCATTGCCGAGGCACACCAGTGCCTAATCATGAACGGTCTGCGCAGCCGCGTCCGCATCGAGGCGGACAGCAAGCTGATGAGTGGCCGCGACGTTGCCATTGCCGCCCTGCTGGGTGCCGAGGAATTCGGCTTCGGCACAGGGCCGCTGGTCGCCATGGGCTGCGTCATGATGCGCGTCTGCAACCTTGACACCTGCCCCATGGGCATCTGCACCCAGAACCCCGAGCTGCGCAAGCGGTTCAAGGGCAAGCCCGAATACATCATGAACTTCATGCGCTTTATGGCCGAAGACCTGCGCGAGTACATGGCAAAGCTCGGCGTGCGCACCGTCGACGAACTGGTCGGCCGCACCGACCTGCTCAAGGTCAAAGCCGCGCCCGCAGGCTCCCGCGCCGGCGAGATGGACCTGACCGCGCTTTTGCAGAACCCGCTGGTCGAGAACTCCAACGTACACTTCAACGCGAAGGATGTTTACAACTTCCAGCTGGAAAAGACCCCCGACATGCGCATCCTGATGAAGAAGTTCAAAAAGAGCTTCGACTCCGCCGAGCCGAAGCCCAGCACCGTCACGCTGGACGTCGGCAACACAGACCGCGCGTTCGGCACGATCATTGGCAGCGAGATCACCGCCAGGTTCGGCAACACGCTGCCAGACGACACGTTCCATGTCGTCTGCCACGGCTACGGCGGCCAGAGCTTCGGCGCGTTCATCCCCAAGGGCCTGACGCTCGAGCTGGTCGGCGACGCGAATGACTACATCGGCAAGGGTCTGTCCGGCGGCAAGCTCGTCGTCTACCCTCCGAAGGACGCCGCCTTTGACCGCAGCGAGAACATCGTCATCGGCAACGTGGCACTGTACGGTGCTACGGGCGGCACGGCGTTCATCAACGGCGTGGCCGGTGAGCGCTTCTGCGTGCGCAACTCCGGCGCAACTGCCGTTGTGGAGGGCGTGGGCGACCATGGCTGCGAGTACATGACCGGCGGCACGGTGGTCGTGCTTGGCAAGACCGGCAAGAACTTTGCAGCCGGCATGAGCGGCGGCATCGCCTACGTGCTGGACGAGGACTGGGACTTCTACCAGCGCGTCAACAAGGACATGGTCAGCCTGGAGCCTGTGGAGCACAAGTACGATGTATCGCTGTTGAAAGACCTGATCCGTGAGCATGTGGAGCTGACCGGGTCGCCGCGCGGCAAGGAAATCCTTGACAACTTCGGCGAGTATCTGCCCAAGTTCAAGAAGGTCCTGCCCCACGACTACGACAAAATGCTGCGCCTGATCGCCCAGATGGAGGAAAAGGGCGAGGACAGCGAGCAGGCCCAGATCGAGGCGTTCTACGCCATGAAAAGCGCAAAGTAAGGGAGGCAGAGTACCATGGGCAAACCGACAGGATTTATGGAAATTACGCGGCAGACCAGTTTAGAGCTGCCGCCCGAGGAGCGCATCCGGAATTTTAACGAGTTTCACGTCCCGCTGCACACCGACGAGCAGCAGGCTCAGGGCGCACGCTGCATGGACTGCGGCGTCCCCTTCTGCCAGAGCGGCGTTCAGCTGGGCGGCATGTTCAGCGGCTGCCCGCTGAACAACCTGATCCCCGAGTGGAACGACCTGGTCTATCAGGGCAAGTGGGATCTGGCCGTGCACCGGCTGATCGCCACGAACCGATACCCGGAGTTCACGAGCCGGGTCTGCCCCGCCCTGTGCGAGGCGGCCTGCACCTGCGGCAACGTCACGGGTGACCCGGTTACGGTCAAGGAAAACGAGCGCGCCATCGTGGAATACGGTTACGAGAGCGGCGCCATTCATGCCGTGCCGCCCCCGGCCCGCACGGGCAAGACCGTGGCAGTCATCGGCGCAGGTCCCGCGGGCCTGTCCGTGGCCGACCTGCTCAACAAGCGCGGCCATCGCGTGACCATCTATGAGCGCGAGGACCGCGCGGGCGGCCTGCTGATGTACGGCATCCCCAACATGAAGCTGGAAAAGTGGGTCATTGACCGCCGCGTGAAGATTTTGCAGGACGAGGGCATTGAGTTTGTTTTTAACGCCGACGTCGGCAATACGGTCAGCGCCGAGGAGCTGAAGGCCCGCTATGACGCCGTGGTGCTGTGCTGCGGCGCGAAGCAGGCCCGCGACATCCAGGCCCCGGGCCGCGACGCGCAGGGCATCTTCTTTGCGGTGGATTACCTGACCAGCGTGACCCGCAGTCTGCTGGATTCCAACTTTGCGGACGGCAAGGCGGTTTCCGCCGCGGGCAAGTGCGTGCTGGTCATCGGCGGCGGCGACACCGGCAACGACTGCGTCGGCACGGCCATCCGCCAAGGCTGCGAGAGCGTCATGCAGCTGGAAATGATGCCCTGCCCGCCCGCGGCCCGCGCCCCCGGCAACGACTGGCCCGAGTGGCCCCGCGTGCTGAAAACCGACTACGGCCAGCAGGAGGCCATTGCCAAATTCGGCTTTGACCCCCGCGTCTACCAGACGACGGTCAAGGAGTTCTACAAGAACGAGGCCGGGCAGGTCTGCGGTGCGCTGATCTCCAAGCTGAAAAGCGAGGTTGTGGACGGACGCCGCCAGATGGTGCCCACCGGCGAGGAGTTCACCGTTGACTGCGACCTTGTGCTGATCGCGGCAGGCTTTACGGGCTGCGAGCCCTATGTGGCCGATGCGTTCGGCGTCGAGCGCACGAAGCGCGGCACCGTGGCCGATGTGAAGTACGCCACTGCCGACCCGAAGGTGTTCGCCTGCGGCGATATGCGCCGCGGCCAGAGCCTTGTCGTCTGGGCGCTGCGCGAGGGCCGCGACACCGCCGCCGTCGTGGATGAAAAGCTGATGGGATATACGAACCTGTGACCTACTTTCTTTGAAAAGAAAGTAGGCAAAGAAACTTTAAAACCTTAACCCATACATGGGCCGGCCCGCAGGCTTTAGAGGGGCTGCCCCTTTAACCCATACATTGTAGGGCGGGGCACCCTCACCCCACTGCAGCGGCCTGAGGGCAGGCCGCTCTACATACTGCCCTGCGGGGCGTCGCGGACGCCGCCCCCTACAACATACAGCATAACACAAAAAGGCACCTGCCCACACGGACAGGTGCCTTTTTATATCGTATTACCGCTCGCACTTCCAGAAATGACAGCTGTACGGTTCCAGCGTGCTGCCGCCGCCGAAGTCGTGGTCTGCGCCTGTGATGAGGTCCACCGCGCGGCCGCAGCCCGCGTCAAAGTGGGCGTCAAACGGATTGCCGTCCGCGTTGATGGCCACCAGCACCCGCTCACCGTCGGCGTAGCGCTCAAAAATCAGCTGCTTGGGCTGGACCAGCACATTGCGGTAGTTGCCCCGGCACAGCGCCTTGCTGCCCGTGTGGGCGTGGGCCAGCGCCGCGATCCAGGCGGTCAGGTCGTTCTCCTCGGGCTTCTCCACCGCCGGGCGCAGCGTCGGGTCTCCGTTGCGCTTGTCGCCCTCCATGCCCCATTCACTGCCGTAGTAGACCGACGGCACACCGGGCATACCGAACAGCAGACCGTAGATGGGGCGTAGGCAGCCCTTGTCCGTCAAAATCGTCGCAATGCGCGTTACATCGTGGTTATCCACAAAGCTCAGCAGGTGCTTGCCCGTGTACAGGCACCACTGCTCGGAGCCGAACTGGCGGTTCAGGCTGTAGCTGATCTCGTGCATGTTGCCCGTGTTGAAGCTCGAATACAGGCCCTTGTAGCACTCGTAGTTCGTTACGCTGTGGCAGGCGTGGTCGTTCATCCAGCGGTTGTAGTCGCCGTGCAGCGTCTCACCCACCAGTGCGAACTCCGGCTTGATGCTGTCGGCCAGCCCGCGCAGCTCGGCCAGAAAGCCGAGGTCGAGGCAGTAGGCAACATCCAAACGCAGGCCGTCGATGTCGTAGTCCCGCACCCAGCCGCGCACAACGTCAAACAGGTAGTTTTTCACCGCCGGGTTCTGCAGATTCAGCTTGACCAGCTCGTTGCAGCCCTCCCACGCTTCATACCAGAAGCCGTCGTTGTAGTTGGTGTTGCCGTCAAAGCTGATATGGAACCAGTCCTTGTACGGGCTGTCCCAGCGCTTCTCCTGCACGTCCT
>ERZ773195.1693-NODE-1693-length-15437-cov-3.308282_pt1 | contig 15437 bp, 11 predicted proteins | sample MGYA00580530_ERZ773195 | MGnify/ENA primary metagenome ERZ773195 (study PRJEB29015, sample SAMEA2737751) | human gut metagenome | biome: human gut; feature: human-associated habitat; material: faeces | place: China | collected 2012 ...
GTGTAAGTTACGACAAGGCAAGCAACACTCTTACATTAGATAATGTAAAAAGAGACGAAAAGCTAATTACGAATGTAATGGGCGACGATTTCAAGATTCTTTTAAAAGGTGATAATTCCCTTAAGTCGATTATTGTCTGGGGTGACGGTTATGGTGGAAATCTTACAATAACAGGCCATGGCAAACTTACTCTTAATAGTGAAAAAACAGAGAACATGGCAATAACCATTCAGGCTGAATATACTGAAGGCAAGGTTAAAATAGAGAAAAATGTTCAGATGGAGATGTATGCCAAAGAAGGTTATCCTATTATTGAAATTGTAGGTGCGAACAATTCTGATAAAGACAAAGCAGTTGTAATTGATGGCAAGGTAACACAAAATTATGAAGTGGAACAACATATTACCGAAGTGACAAATAATGTGTATGTTGTGGCAAAGGATTCAACAGCCAGAGGTTATTTTACTAAGTTTGAAAAAAACGGCAAATATTATGGTGGACGCAGCAAATTTGATGATAATTTTAAACTCACAGGCCGTTACGATATGTTTGAAATAATTGAAGATGAAGAATTGGGCTATGTTGCAAGGCAAATTGAAGACCAAAGTAATATTGTGCCTGAAGAAAATGGCTACACAATTGTAATGAAGGATGAGTATAACGAAGATAGTTTCACGGACACGCTGGAACTTGACAAATGGAAGTATTCATATGAAATTTATACTTATGATGGAAAAGAGTATGGTGTGTTGGAAATGACTGTTACTTCAAATGGTGTAACAAGACATTTTTTCACTGTAGTTAAATTTATTGATTTTGAAGACTATGGAAAAATAGCAATTCCAATTGAAGGATGGGAAGAATTGGACGCATTGCCTGAGGGTTTTGTAAGAAAAACATCTGATCCTTACAATCTTTATGGATATACAATAATGCAGCAGACATTAAATATAAATAGGGATAATAGTAACCCTGGCACAACAGAGCCTGGAACTACTGAACCGGGTGGAAACAATTCAGGAGTAACTAATCCTGGAACAAATAACTCTGGTGCAAATAATTCTGGAACAAATAATTCAAGTACCATTAAACCGGGCGCAGAAAATAATTTAGTTCCGGGCAAGGCTAAAGCACCTGCTGTAAAGAAAGCAAAAAAGAAGTCTGTAAAATTAGTTTGGAGAAAAATAAAAAATGCTAAAAAGTATCAGGTTCAGTATTCTTTAAACAAAAAGTTTAAGAAGGGTAAAAAATACGGAACAAAAACAGTAACAACAGCAAACATTAAAATTACAATTAAGAAATTGAATAAGAAGACATATTATGTTAGAATCCGTGGTATAAACGGAAAAAACATTGGAAAATGGTCTAAAGTAAAGAAAATTACAATGAAGAAATAATAATGAAAAATAACAATGAGTAATAAAAGGTATTGGCAAAAAACAAAGGGTACTAAAAATTTTATGAAAATTGTTTGGAAAAGGCTGGAAGTTATGATTAGGTTTGCTACAGAAGAAGATGCAGAAGAGTTACTTAGAATTTATTCATATTATGTTGAAAATACGGCAATAACATTTGAGTATGATACGCCTGCGTTGGATGAATTTAAGTATCGTATTAGAACAATAAAGGCAATGTATCCATATTTGGTTTCAGAGGTTGACGGAAAAATAGTAGGCTACGCCTATGCCAACACATTTAAGGATAGGGCAGCCTATGATTGGGCAGTTGAAACAACAATCTATTTAGATAAGGATGCACGGGGAAAAGGCTATGGCAAGGAACTTTACGAAGCTTTGGAGAAAGTACTGAAAGCCCAGAACATAACAAATCTTTATGCCTGTATTGGGTATCCTGAAGTAGAAGACCAATATTTAACAAAGAATAGCGTTCAATACCATGAACATTTAGGCTATAGATTTATCGGCACATTCAAAAAATGTGGCTACAAATTTAACAGATGGTACGATATGGTATGGATGGAAAAAATGATAGGAGAGCATAGCAAGAACCAGAAAGAAGTGATTCTTTTTAGAGAGATAGAAAAGAATTATGAATTTTAACTGAATTTTGGTAAATTATGTTGTCTTTAAGAATATTTATAGGATTACAAAAAATTGAAAACAGTTTAATTGGTGGAGAGGGTGATTCGAACCCTCTCCTTTTTGAATAAAATTAATAGCGTTACCTATTCTCCACATTCAATTACTATAACTTCACAACTATCTAATTTAAGTGAAACTTCATTAATTTCCTTTCTTCCAATATTTGAAAGAACAACTTTTTTAACAGGAAACTTCAATTCTATAGTTTTAGCATCTTTTCCAAAGTTTGCAGCTACAAGGATGCGCTTGTTGTCTGACACTCGATAATAAGCCATTACATATTCAGTATCTTCATAGGCAGGTTCAAATACACCGTAAGTGAATAATTCTTTGTATTCAGGAGATTTACGTGTAGCCACTAACTTTCGGTAGTAATTTAAAACAGAGTCAAGGTCGTTTTCCTGATTTTGTACGTTAATGTCCTTATAGTTAGAATTAACTTTAAGCCAAGGAGTTCCTGTTGTAAAACCGGCATTATCAGAATCACTCCATTGTACAGGAGTTCTGGCATTGTCACGACTCATTTTGCTACATACAGCCAAAGCTTCTTTATCTGACAGACCGGCACTTATGGCGAGATTATATTGGTCAATTGTGTTAATGTCGTTATATTCTTTAACATCGTTCCAAACGGCATTCTGCATTCCGATTTCCTGTCCCTGATAAATAAAAGGAATTCCGCGAAGAAGTACGCTTACAGTTCCGAGCATCTTTGTTCCAAGAGGATTTCTTGCATATTCAGGCAAAAATCTTGAAACACCTCTAGGTTCATCATGGTTTTCAATAATATTAGCTTCAATACCACATTTTTGAACCTGAAGTTGTGAGTTTATAATGGTTTTACGCCAATCATTAAAATTAATATCAGGTGCATCGTACCAACCATGAGCACCGTTGCTAAGGGCATGGGCACTAAAGTCAAAAATAGTAGAGAAGTGTCCGTTTTCACCGATAAATTGTGAAAGCTCATCTTTATGCATATTGAAAACCTCAGCAACGGTAAAGGCATCGTACTTTTCAAAAGTATTTTTCTTAAGGTCTTCTAAGTATTCACCAACACCTTCAACATTTTCAACCATTCTCCAACATCCGGCAAGACCATCTGCACCGTCAGGTTCAAGATTAGGAAAGTCTAAATCTTTTTTGATGTTAATAATTGCATCAATTCTAAAACCGGCCAAACCTTTTTCAAGCCACCAGTTAATCATATCGTAAAGTTTCTTGCGTAATGTAGGATTTTCCCAATTTAGATCAGGCTGTTCTTTGGCAAACATATGGAAATAATATTTGTCAGTTCCGGGAACCGGTTCCCAACAATTGCCACCAAAATAAGAACGGTAATTGCTAGGTGGATTGCCGTCTTTACCTTTTCTAAAATAGAAATAATCGGCGTATTCCCCATCAGGGTCAGCTAAAGCTTTTTGGAACCATTCGTGTTTATCTGAACAGTGATTAATAACCAAGTCCATAATAATATACATATTACGTTTTTTAGCTTCTGCCAGCAATTCGTCAAATTCTTCCATTGTACCAAATTCTTCAGCAATAGAATAATAGTCAGAAATATCATATCCCTGATCTACAAAAGGTGATTTGTAAATAGGAGAAAGCCAAATAATATCAACTCCTAAATCCTTTAAATAATCAAGCTTAGAAATAATACCTCTTAAATCTCCGATTCCATCTCCATTACTGTCTAGAAAACTTTTTGGATATATCTGATAAGCTACTTTGTCATGCCACCACTTTTTTTTCATTGCTTTTACCTCGTTATTGCCATATTAATTAAGGCAAACTCTTTCTTTTGTATTGATTATTTGATTACACGGATTATTCCATGCCTTGCAATCTCACAATTCTTTAATTATAGAATCATATTGTGAAACATTGCTTTGTGTATTATACTGCTATTATAAAATAAAAAAAACTATAATTCTTGCATAATTTTTACAAAGTATAACACAATACTGCTTTTAGAGGAGAGATTTATGATAATGTTTAAAAATTAATCTCTGGCATCTTTTCTATATTTACCCGGTGTAATTCCGTATTTCTTTTTGAAACACCTGTTAAAATAGGACAAATTATCAAAACCGGTATTTATTGCAATATTAATTATGTCATCAGAAGTTGTGGTAAGAAGTTTTGCTGCAACTTCGAGTCTGTAATCGTTAAGATATTGTACAAAACTCATCCCCATGGTTTCTTTAAAGAACTTCATAAAATATGATTTACTATAGAAGCAATGACCGGCAATTTCTTCTATGGAGATATTATCCTGAAAATGTTCAGCAACATAAGAAAGAATTGTTTTTATTTTTTCAAGAGCTTTTTTGCTAATTGGTTTAATTTCATTTCGCCCACAATTGGATATCAGAAGGTAAAAAATCTGAAAAAGATAAGATTTAACAGCTAGCTGATATGCATAAGGACGTTTGTCACACAATTTATCTATTTCGTTAATTAAAGAATAAAGAGAGTCGTGAAAATCAAAGTTACTATTAATTACAGGATATATATTTAGATTTCCTGAAAGTAAAGGTTGAATAAACTTGTCATTGCACAAATCATAGCCTGAAGATTTAAGAAGACTTGATTTAAAAAGAATATTTTCATATTCCATAATACTATAATCTTTTTGGCTAATAGAATGAAGTTGTCCCGGAAAGACGAAAACAACATCACCGGCGTTAACAGTATACGTTACAAGATTAACATTAACTAACCCCTGTCCTTTTTTGATTACAATTAGTTCAACTTCGTTATGCCAGTGAAGATTAACTGATTTGAAATCTAGTGGAATAGAGCACAAATAAGTATTATAAGGAAAATCATTGGGCGTATGTTTTTTGTTTTCGTGGTAAATTTCGTATTGATTCTTCTCCATAAAGTACCTCCCAAAATCAAAAAAGATAGTATTGTGCAAAAAAACAAAACTATAATGCAATATTTTTAATGATAACAATATTATAATATAGTCACAAATATAAAACCACATTTTTTTAGGAGGTATTAAAATGAATCTTTCGGAAATTATTAAATCAGAGTATAATAAGTCAATTTCAGAATGTACAAACGAGGAAATTTACAATGCTTTACTTACTTTGGTAAAAACAATGGCAGAAGGAAAACAGCATAAAAATTCAAAGAAGAAATTATACTATATTTCAGCAGAATTTTTAATAGGAAAGCTTTTGTCTAATAACCTTATTAATCTTGGAATTTATGATGATATAAAAGAAGAACTTGCAAAAAATGGCAAGGATTTATGTGAAATAGAAGAATTTGAAAAGGAGCCATCTCTTGGAAACGGAGGACTTGGAAGACTTGCAGCTTGCTTTCTGGATTCTATTGCAACATTAGGACTTAATGGTGACGGAGTAGGATTAAACTATCATTTCGGATTATTCAGACAGGTATTTAAGAATAATGCACAGACTACAATTCCAGATCCATGGCTTACAGAAAAAAGTTGGCTTACAAAGACTGATGTAACATATACAGTTAAGTTTAGAGATATGAATGTTACTTCAAGAATGTATGATATTGATGTGACAGGTTATGACAGCACAACTAATAAACTTCACTTATTTGATATTGAAAGTGTAGATGAAAATATTGTAGAAGACGGAATTAATTTTAACAAAGAGGATATTGAAAAGAATCTTACACTATTCCTTTATCCTGACGACAGTGATGATGCAGGTAGAATTCTTAGAATTTATCAGCAGTATTTTATGGTATCAAGTGCAGCTCAATTAATTCTTGATGAAGCAGTAGAAAAAGGATGCAAGTTATATGACTTAGCTGATTATGCAGTTATACAGATTAATGATACACATCCAACAATGGTTATTCCTGAACTTATCCGTTTAATGGTAGAAAGAGGACTTGAAATGGATGATGCCATTGAAGCTGTAACAAGGGCATGTGCGTATACTAATCATACAATTTTAGCAGAAGCTCTAGAGAAGTGGCCTATATCATATCTTAAGAAGGCGGTGCCACAGCTTATTCCTATTATTGAAGTATTAGATGATAAAGTAAGAAGAAAGTATGATGATGGTTCAGTTTACATTATCGATAGAGAAGAAAGACTACACATGGCTCACATTGACATTCATTATTCATCAAGTGTTAATGGCGTGGCGTCACTTCATACAGATATTCTTAAGAATGTAGAATTAAATAATTTTTATAAAATCTATCCTGAAAAGTTTAATAATAAGACTAATGGAATTACGTTTAGAAGATGGCTTATTCATAGCAATCCACAGCTTACAGAGCTTATTACATCACTTATTGGGGATGGATTTAAGAAAGATGCAACAGAATTAGAAAAACTTTTGGATTATAAAGACAATAAGGAAGTATTAAACAAGATTCTTAGTATTAAAAACACAAAGAAAGCAGAATTAAAGAATGCCTTAATGGAAAGACAGAATGTAGAAATTAATGAAAATTCTATTTTTGATATTCAAATTAAGAGACTTCACGAATATAAACGTCAGCAATTAAACGCATTATATATAATTCATAAATATTTAGAAATTAAAGCAGGCAAAAAGCCAACAACTCCAATAACAGTAATTTTTGGAGCAAAGGCAGCTCCTGCATACATTATTGCACAGGACATAATTCATCTTATACTTTGCCTTCAGGAATTAATAAATAATGACCCTGAGGTTAGTCCATATCTTAAAGTTGTAATGGTTGAAAACTATAATGTAACATGGGCTGAAAAGTTAATTCCTGCATGCGATATTTCAGAACAGATTTCACTTGCATCAAAAGAAGCAAGTGGCACAGGTAATATGAAATTTATGCTTAATGGAGCAGTAACTTTAGGTACTGAAGATGGTGCTAATGTAGAAATCCATGATCTTGTTGGAGATGACAATATTTACATTTTTGGTGATTTAAGTGAAACTGTTGTAGAAAGATATGCTAACGGAAGCTATTGTGCTGCAAAGTACTATAACAATAATCCGGTTATTAAAGAAGCAGTTGATTTTATAACAGGAAGCGAACTTATGTCCATAGGTGACAAGGAACGTCTTGAAAGACTTTCAAATGAACTTATTGGAAAAGACTGGTTTATGACATTCCCTGATTTTGATGCATATGTAAAAACAAGAGAGCAGGCCTATGCTGATTATGAAAATAGACATGATTGGGCTAAGAAGATGCTTGTAAATATTGCAAAAGCAGGATATTTCTCATCAGATAGAACAATTGAAGAATATAATAGAGATATTTGGAAATTGGAACAGTAGCATATTATGCTCAGATAATAAATAATTTTTAGCTTAAAAAGAGAAGTCGCACATACAAGTGTGTGGCTTCTTCTTTATTAAAACTGAATTAAACAAATCTAAAATATATGGAATTAAATACTTTTAAAATCGTATCTGAAAACTATAAAAATCAAGAAAAAACTCAAAAAAAAATACCAATAAAACAAAAAAAACACCCTCATATAATAGCATATTCACTAGAAAGAAAAATAACAAATATATTTCAAATGCATAAAAAATACATAAAAACGTTACTAATACTATACAATATGCACAAAAGAAAGAACTGGAAATTAGCTAAAAGGCCGAATTGCGAAAAAAAGGTGAAAATAGTATTGTAAACGTTTCCGAAAAGTGCTATTATCAGGACATAGGAAACGTTTCCAAATAAATTGTAAGTACCAACATTTATTTGAAAATGACGGATAACCTAAATACATATTTTAAAATAAAAAGGAGAAATGAATATGCGTAAGAAATTATTAAGTGTAGCATTGTGTGCAACAATGGTAGCAGGGTTATTAGCAGGTTGCGGTAGCAGTTCAAAGAGCGACAAAGCAAGCTCAGATTCAAAGGGTTCAGTTTACTGGTTAAACTTTAAACCGGAAGCAGATGAAGCTTTACAGGGAATTGCAAAGACATACGAAAAAGAAAATGGAGTAAAAGTAAAAGTAGTTACAGCAGCTTCAGGAAACTACAATTCAACATTAACATCTGAGATGGGTAAATCAGCAGCTCCTACATTATTTGTTGTTGGTAACCAGGCAGCAGTTAAGACTTGGGATGATTATTGCATCGATCTTAAAGATACAGATGTTTACAAAGAATTAAGTACAGATGCATTTAACTTAAAAGATGAAAACGGCAAGGTTGCGTCAATGGGTTATTGTTATGAAAGTTACGGAATTATTGTAAATAAGAAATTACTTAAGAAAGCAGGATATGAAATTACAGACATTAAGGATTTCGCTTCATTAAAGTCAGTTGCAGAAGATATCCACAAGAGAGCAGACAAGCTTGGATTTGATGCATTTACATCATCAGGTATGGATGACGCTTCATCTTGGAGATTCACAGGACATTTAGCTAATATGTCTTTATTCTATGAAGGAAGAGATGACGGATGGAAAGAAGCTCCTGCAGAAATTAAGGGAACATACTTAGATAACTTCAAAAATGTTTGGGATTTATATATCAACAACAGCAAATACGACAAGAAAACTTTGGCAACAGGTGGTTACGATGCTGAAGCTGAATTCAAGAAGGGCGAAGCAGTATTCTACCAGAATGGTACATGGGAATATGATGCTTTGAAAAAGTCAATTTCAGACGATGATATGCAGATGATTCCAATTTACTGTGGAGTTGAAGGTGAAGAAAAAGCAGGTCTTTGTTCAGGAACAGAAAACTGTTGGGCAGTTAATGCTAAGGCTTCAAAAGCAGATCAGAAGGCAACACTTGAATTTATGAAATGGTTAGTAACATCAAAAGAAGGAACAAAAGTTATGGCAGAACAGTTTGGTGCAATCCCTTATAAGAAGGCAGCAGACAGCGGTAACGTATTCTTAAAGAATGCTAACGATTTACTTGAAGCAGGAAATTACAATGTAGACTGGGCATTTAACTACACACCAAACGTAGATGAATGGAGAGCAAGTCTTGTAGCAGCAATGAACAAATATGATGCAGGTGGATCATGGGATGATGTTAAGACAGCATTCGTTCAGGGCTGGGCTACTCAGTACAAAGCAGCTAACAAGTAATAAGGTTTTAGATTGATAAATATAAAATCATAATTAAATTATTAACACATTGTGGGGCAGGCAGTGTCTGCCCCTTTATTAAAAAATAGAAAAATTTTGAAAATTCTATTTTGAATAAGAATTAGGAGGAGATTGAAGTGAAAGGAAAAAAGAAAAAACATAATGGTGGAACATCTGTAAATTCTAAACTTCTTCGCAAACCTATTCAAAGATGCTTTCTTCTATTTTTAGCACCTACATTTTTAGCATTTTGCATTGGATTTATATATCCTTTCTTGAGAGGTATTTATTTATCATTTTGTAAATTTGTTACAATAGGTGATGCTTCTTTTGTAGGTTTTAGAAATTATATAGATGCATTTAATGATGCGTCATTTATACATGCATTTTGGTATACAGCTTTGTATGCAATAGTATCCCTATTTATAATAAATGTGTTAGCTTTCTTAATAGCATATTTATTAACATTGGGGATTAAGGGAGCAAACTTATTCAGAACAGCATTTTTTATGCCTAACCTTATAGGTGGTATTGTTCTTGGTTATATTTGGAGTATGATTTTCAATGGCGTTTTAGGAAAAATTAATACTTCAATTCTTATGGAAACAAGATATGGCTTCTGGGGATTAATTATTCTTATGTGCTGGCAACAGATAGGATATATGATGATTATATATATTGCAGGTTTGCAGGCAGTTCCGGGAGAATTAATTGAAGCAGCAAAAATTGATGGAGCAACAAAATGGCAGACATTGACAAGAGTTACAATTCCAAATATTATGCCATCAATTACAATTTGTTTATTCTTAACAATAACAAATGGATTTAAACTTTTTGATCAGAACTTAGCTTTAACAAACGGACAGCCGTTTGAACAGTTAAAGGATGGTTCAGTTATAAAGACAACAGAAATGTTGGCACTTAACATTTACAACACATTTTACGGACAGTCTCTTACAGGTAAGGGAGTTGCCCAGGCGAAAGCCGTTATATTCTTTATCTTAGTTGCAGGTATATCAATTATCCAGCTTAAGGCAACAAGATCTAAGGAGGTGCAGCAGTAATGAACAATGAGAAAACAGTGAATTCAACAATTAAAGATTCTACAGTGAAAGCTACACCGAAAAAGAAAAAAATGAAAGAGACAAGTGAAATTCCATTAAAACATGGAAAACTGTTGACTACAATAATGACAATTGTAACTTTAGTTTATGTTTGCCCTATATTTATTGTGTTAATGAACTCTTTCAAAGCTAACACCTTTGTAAAAACAGACACATTTGCATGGCCTACTGGTGAGGCGTTAGTAGGTTGGGCAAACTATATCAAAGGTTTTACATTTGGAAATTATCCGTTTTTTAAATCGGTATTATATAGTTTTGTAATTACAGTTTTATCAACAGCGTTGATTTTGATTTGTACATCAATGGCAGCATGGTACATAGCAAGAGTTGACAGCATGGTTTGTAAGATAGTATATTACTTGTTTGTATTTTCAATGGTAGTACCATTCCAGATGGTAATGTTCACATTGTCAAATACAGCAGATTCATTGGGACTTAATACACCTTGGACTATTCCGGTTATATATTTAGGATTTGGTGCAGGTATGGCAGTATTTATGTTCACAGGATTTATTAAAGGTTTACCACTTGAGATTGAAGAAGCAGCAGCAATTGATGGATGTGGACCAATCAGAACATTCTTTATTGTTATTATTCCAATGTTAAAACCAACATTAATATCTGTAGGTATTCTTGAAATTATGTGGATATGGAACGATTACTTACTTCCATATTTGGTTCTTGATCTTGATCAGTACAGAACTATTCCAATTCATATTCAGTACTTACAGGGAAGCTACGGTTCAGTAGATTTAGGTGCAATAATGGCACTTATCATTTTAAGTATTATACCTGTAATATTCTTCTACTTAACATGTCAGAAGCATATTATTAAGGGTGTAGCTGCAGGAGCAGTAAAAGGTTAAGTAACATATGAGGAGAAGCTATGAGGGCTAGTGGAATTTTATTACCAATTTCAAGTTTGCCGGGAAAATATGGCATTGGAAGTTTTTCAAAGGAAGCATATAAGTTTGTGGATTTTTTGAAAAATTCCAATCAAAAATATTGGCAGATACTACCTATAGGACCAACAAGTTATGGAGATTCACCATATCAGTCATTTTCTACATACGCAGGAAATCCTTACTTTATCAGTTTAGAAGATCTAATAGATCAGGGATTATTAACAGAAGAAGAATGTAAAAAGGTAAAGTTTGGCAACAGGGCTGATACAGTTGACTATGAAAAATTGTATAACGGCAGATTTAAACTTTTAAAGAAAGCGTACAAGAAAAGTAACATTGGTGAAAAAGAGGAGTTCAAAAAGTTTAAAGATGAGAACTGCTATTGGTTAAATGATTATGCAATGTTCATGGCTATAAAGGAAAGATTTGAAGGCAGAAGCTTTGATAATTGGGCTGAAGATATAAAGCTTAGATGGAAATATTCTATGGAATATTACAAAAAAGAGCTAAGCGAAGAAATTGAATTTTATGAATTTGTCCAATATGAATTTTATAGGCAGTGGTATAAATTGAAAAAATATGCCAACGGCAATGGTATAAAAATTATTGGAGATATTCCAATATATGTGGCTTATGATAGTGCAGATGTTTGGTCACATCCTGAGTTATTCCAAATGGATAATGTGGGAAAGCCTACAGCTGTTGCAGGTTGTCCACCGGATGGATTTTCTGCAACAGGACAGCTTTGGGGAAATCCCTTATACAAGTGGGAATATCATAAGCAGACTAATTATGATTGGTGGATAAAGCGAATAGAAAGAAGTGTTCAGTTATATGATGTTGTACGAATAGATCATTTTAGAGGGTTTGATGAATATTATTCAATACCTGCAGGTGATAAGGATGCAACGAACGGACATTGGGAGAAAGGACCTGGAATAGATTTATTTAATGCTATAAAATATTGCTTAGGTAATGTTAATATTATAGCTGAGGATTTGGGATACATAACTGATTCAGTAAGACAGCTGGTTAATGATTCGGGATTTCCGAATATGAAGGTTTTGGAATTTGCTTTTGACAGCAGGGATTCATCCGGACCGAGAGATTATTTACCATACAATTATGACAAAAACTGTGTAGTGTATACAGGAACTCATGATAACGAAACGTTAAAGGGATGGTTAGACAGTATTAAATCGGAAGAAATAGAGATGATTCAAAAATACATAGGAAGAAAAGTAGAAGACAAGTCAGAATTAGTTGATGAAGTTATTCGCATGGCTCAGGCATCTACTGCCAATACATGTATTATTCCTATGCAGGATTATTTACATCTTGATAACAAGGCAAGAATGAATACACCATCAACGTTGGGAGGTAACTGGTGCTGGCGTGCAAAATCCACACAAATTACAAAGAAATTATCCAATACAATAAAAGAATTAACAGTTATTTATGGTAGAGGATAAAGTAATAAAAAGCTGCGAAAATTAATTTTCGCAGCTTTTTACATAAATAACATGTATATGATAGAATACCAGATTGTGGAATTAAAAAATATATAATTATATATAACGAAAGGGGAAAGGCGTGGCAAATTTAACTATTAAAGACATAGCGAAAATATGCGGAGTTGGAATTAGCACTGTTTCTCGAGCAATTAATGATGATCCAGGCATTAATCAGAATACCAGAAAAAGAATTCTTAAGGTTATAAAAGAATATAATTATGTTCCTAACAATAGTGCAAGAAATTTGAAAATGACAGAATCTAATACGATAGCACTGTTAATAAAAGGTATTGATAACCAGTTCTTTCAGGGAATGTTAAAAATATTTGAAGAAGAACTTAAAAAACATGAATATACATTTTTACTTCATGCAGTAGGTGAGGACCAGGATGATGTAAGTGTAGCAGTACAGCTTGCAAAGGAGAAACGATTAAAGGGCTTAATTTTTCTTGGTGGACAGATGGATTATCTTGACACAAGGCTTGAAGAAATAGGAGTACCATATGTACTGTGTACTGTAGCTGTTAATATGACAGCACCAAAAAGAAAGTGTTCATCAGTTTCTATTGATGATAAAAAGGAAAGCTACAGAGCAGTAGATTATCTTTGCAAAAAAGGTCATAAGAAGATAGCTATGATTTCAGGTAAAAGTAGTGATCAGGCAGTAGGTGGTCTTCGATTAAAGGGTTACATGGAAGCTTTGGCAGATAATGGCATTAAAGTGAATGAAAACCTTGTAAGATATATGAAAGATGATATTCCTGAATATTCAGTGGCAAACGGTTATGAAGTAACAAAAGAATTATTGCAGTCAAAAGAAGAGTTTACTGCACTTTATGCTATTTCTGATTTGACAGCTTTTGGTGCATATAAGGCTATTTCAGAGGCAGGTAAGAAAATACCAGATGATTATTCAGTGTTAGGGTTCGATGGAATTGAAATGTCAAAATATTTTCAACCATCACTTTCCACAATGAAGCAACCATGTGAACAGATGGTAAAATCATCAATAGAACTATTAATGGATATCATAAATGGAAAAGATGAAAAGAAGCAGTTGATTTTCCAAGCTGAACTTTTGGAGAGAGATTCTGTAAAAGAAATATAAAAATGATTAAAGATTGTATTTGCGTCTTGTATAAAATGATTAATAATTGTACTTGTGTCTTGTTATCAGAAGAAAAAAATAGACTTGGAGATATTAAATTAAGTATAAGAGCAGTTTAGAGAGGGAAAAACAGTGTTTGGAATAGACAGTAAATTTTATGAAGTGGTATCAAGAATAGCGGATTTGGTAGTTTTAAATTTGTTATTTGTTTTATGCTCATTGCCTATAATTACTATAGGTGCTTCAACTACAGCACTTTACGGGGTGACCAAGAAGATGGCAGAAAACAGAGAAGGATATATTTTCAGAAACTATTTCAGACTGTTTAAAGAGAATTTTAAACAGTCAACAATTATGTGGATTATATTATTATTGTTTGCATTAATACCAACAATTGATTTGTACATAATTAATAGTTTTGAAAAAACAATAGTAACAACAGCGCTAAAAGGTTTAATGCTTGCAGCAGCGCTTGCTATTTTGTTTGTGTTTTTATATGCAATGGCACTTCAAAGTACATTTGAAAATACCATCAAAAACACAATGAAAAACGCTTTCCTTATGGGAATAGGACATTTCCCATGGACACTGTTAATAGTATTTATAACATTGTTGCCTATTATATTGCTTGTGCTATTAGGTAGATCCGCAGGAAGCGTTGTTTATGTAATGCTGTTTGTGGGATTCGCAGTGCTTGCCTATTTAAATTCATATATATTCAATCACATCTTTAAGAGGTATATGTGATTTGATTATATTTCTAAGAAGCATATTTAAGCATGTTTTAAAATGTATATGTAAAACAGAATATTTATAACCCAAGTATAGAAGGTTAGCCGGATACTAGGAGAGATGCCAAGGAGTGGTGTCTCTCTTTTTTGTGGAATCGAATTTTTTAAGGGGTTGCCAATCTATTTGAGTGTGAATTACGTGTCATATAATGAAAGTCTAATGTGACACGTAATTTGAAGAAGAATTGTTTATTTTCAGCGCAAAATTACGTGTCGTAGAACAAAAAGGCTGTCCCACACGTATTGAACAAGATCAATTACGGAAGCCACAGAAATTTCGCTCTCAGATTCCGTAATTGGTGACGGCAGAACAAGAATAATTCAAAAAACATCTTGCATTTTCATATTAATTAGTTTAATATAATTATGGTTAGCTATAGCTAACTAACTTCAACGAATAAATCATTTGGACTCTTTAGAAATATCTAAGTACCGAAAGATTAGCTACCTTTCGGTATAGTAGTCCAAAAGCAGAGAGGAGCATACTATAATGAATTATTTGGAAATTGAAAAGGTTATTGGAAGAGAAATTTTAGATTCAAGAGGAAATCCAACCGTAGAAGCTGAAGTATATTTGGCAGATGGAACTATTGGAAGAGGAACTGCACCTAGTGGAGCATCAACAGGAGAGTTTGAAGCATTAGAACTTAGAGATGGCGATAAGAACAGATACTTAGGTAAGGGCGTTCAGAAAGCTGTTTTAAATATTAATACAATTATCAATGACACAATTACAGGAATGGATGCATCAGACATTTATGCAATTGATAAAGCTATGATAGATGCTGATGGAACAAAAGGAAAAACAAAACTTGGGGCAAATGCTATTCTTG
>ERZ773195.1708-NODE-1708-length-15362-cov-3.989417_pt1 | contig 15362 bp, 15 predicted proteins | sample MGYA00580530_ERZ773195 | MGnify/ENA primary metagenome ERZ773195 (study PRJEB29015, sample SAMEA2737751) | human gut metagenome | biome: human gut; feature: human-associated habitat; material: faeces | place: China | collected 2012 ...
AGAAAGTCCAGTCGGGCAGGATGGAGAAATTGGCATCGAAATCAGCCCGGGGCATACCGAGATAGACCGTCTGATACGCCGTGAGCGGGCTTTCGGCGATTTCATCGACAGACTGGTTGTAGTCAAAAGCACCGGCCGGGGTCGCCAATGCCGCCCATAACAGGGTTGCTGCCATTAATTTTTTACAGGTCATGAGAATTCCTCCTTTACAGGAATGGCGTCAAGATCAAGCTGAACAAGGCGAAGACCAGACGCTGCAAGGGAATGAGGATATACGTGAAAAAAGGCGTCATCATCAGGGCGATGAGGATGAGGAAGCTGTAGCGTTCGAGGCTGGCCAGCTTATAGTTCCACGACGTCGGCAGGAAACACATGAGGACCCGCGAGCCGTCGAGAGGCGGCAAGGGAATCATGTTGAAGATGGCAAAGTTGACGTTGTACAAGACGATGAGGTGAAGGACCATGGGCAGGGCCGTCGTCGTAAAGAGATGGAGCTTGACAAAGATGACTTCAATGACCAAGGCGACGAAAGCCGTGATCAGGTTGGACACGGGACCAGCCAGGGATACACAGATTTCCCCTTTCCGCCAGTTCCGGAAATTGCCGACTTGGATCGTAACCGGCTTGGCCCAGCCGAACTGGGCGACGAGCAGCATGATCAGGCCGACCGGGTCGATATGAGCCACGGGGTTCAACGTAAGGCGCCCCATCAGACGCGGCGTATCATCGCCCATCCAGTCTGCCACCTGGGCATGGGCGTATTCATGGATGACCATGGCGATGAGCAGGCCGGGAATCCCGGCAATAATAGAAAGTATATTAAAATCGAACATAGAATTCTCCTTTCGTTAATATTTTTATTATACGGTATCCAGGAGAAGATAACAAGATGTGGCTAGGAGTTAGGGGCTAGGGGTTAGGGGTTAGCCGCTGACTGCTGACTGCTAAAAAAGGCGCTGTCTTCATGCGACAGTACCTTTTAGTGATTAATGGCTATTATATTTTGTCATGTCCAGTGTCCCCAGCTGTTTATCGATCATGATGGAGTTGGTGACGGAACCAGAAACGTTGACCATGGTCCGCATCATGTCGATGAGGGGATCGATGGCCAGTATCGGGCCGATGAGGCTGAACGACGAGGCCATGCCGACGCCGGACAGGCTGACTGAAGCGGCCATGGTCGCCGTACCGGGAATCCCGGCAATGCCCAGTGAGCCGATGGTGACGACGATGACGGTCATGACCAGCATGGTAATATCCAGCGGCGTCCCGGTCAGATGGCAGACGTAGACGATGAGCATAGCCGGGAAGACGCCGGCACAGCCCTGCATGCCGGCTGTCGTGCCAAAGCCGGCAACAAAGCTCGCCGTTCCCTGATTGACGCCGAGGCGGGTAACCAGTGTTTCAATGGTGACCGGCAGGCAGCCGGCGCTGGACCGGGACGTAAAGGCCAGGATGAGCAGGGCCACGCTTTTCTTCAAGTAGTGAATGGGATTGACACCATGCAGCATGACGGCCAGGATCTGAATGATGAACTGGACGATAAGGGCGACATACAGGGCGATGATGAAGATGCCCACGTCGAGGATGCTTGCCAGGCCTTTCTGGGCAATAGTGTTAGCCAGTAAGGCGATGACCGCCCAGGGCATGTAGTCCAAGATGAGCAGGGCCATGTTCATCATGGTCTTGTGCAGGCCATCGATGAGTTTATGCAAAAAGGCTTCCATATCGGGCTTATCTGCTTTGATCCACCAGATGGCCCGGCCAAAGACGGCACCGAAGATGACCATGCCGATGACGTTGTTCTTGACCATGGAATCGACGAGGTTTCCCGGAATGAGAGCCCGCAGGGTCGAAGCCACGCTGACGACATCCTTCGGTTTGGCCTTGGCAGCTTCACTGCTGATGGCACTGCCCGAACCGACATTGAAAAGGATACCGAAGACGATGCCGATGACGGCGGCAATAGCCGTCATGACCAAGGTCACCAGCAATGTCCGCTTGACCAGGCGGCTCATGGTCTTGCCAGAATCCATATTGATGACGACGTGGGCAATAGAAATGATGACCAGCGGAATGACGATCATCTTGATGAGGTCGATATAGCCATTGCCAAAGAGCTGGAACCAGTTCGTCGTTTCCTTGATGAAGACGACTTTCGTCGGATCATCAGGGAAGCCAGCCATCAGCTGCATGACCAGGCCCAATAAAGCGCCGGCCACCATGCCGACGCAGACGACGAGCGAGAAGCCCATCTTGCACTTATGATAGAGATAATGAATAAGTCCGAAGAGAACAGCCAGGACAGCTAAGAATAAGACTGTCCGCCAATCGCTGATCATCAGGAAGGACGTAAAAAATTGACTTTCCATACTGAATTCCCCCTAGTAATCAATAACCAATATACATTGATTTTCTTATTATACTAAATTGGTAGTCTTTTGCAAAGGACTTTTCTGCTGTTTTATTGATGAAAAAAATAGGCTGTCGTATTAAGACAGCCTATTTTTGAGTGTTAAGTTTGTAGTTTGTAGTTTGCAGTGATGGTTTTAAATTTAAAGCTATCTTCTACAAACTACAAACTCCGTACTACAAACGATAAAGAGAAAGGAGCCTCGCATGATGTCAGAAACATTCGTGCAACAGCCCCTACGAGCCACTAACCCTAATACCATTCGTTGATCCAGTTCTTTTCGGTCGGGAAGAGGTCCTGCAGGGTTTGCAGAGCCTTTTCGTTTCCCTGGAGTTTTTCGTTGAAGACCAGGTCGTTTATATCCATGACTCCGAAAGCCAGCAGGGCCAGGGTGCCGATGGGCATGGTGACGTCCGGTTGTTTATTTTCTTCTAAGGTTACTTTGGGTTTACCATTGTTTACAGTCAGGGTAAAGGTCCCGCAGTTCCAGTCTGCCAGGGGATCTTCTGTATGGAAGGTGACGGTCCCGTCAGCTCGATAAGGCAGCTGTTCCAGCGCCCCTTTGACGTCGACGATACGGCCTGTCATGAAGGGCATCGTTTCATGGCCCTGTTTCCCGTCGGGATAGAAGCGGTAGGACTGGTCATGGATGCCTTCATTCCACTGAAAGGCGTCGCCCTGGGAACGGTGGTTGTACATGTAGCCTAAGAGGCCGCGCTTGCCTTTGCGGCAGGTGTAAACGAATTCACCGCTGATGATGGTCGGTTCTCCCAGCTGATAGAAGGCATAGCCAATGGGTTCATCGCCATCGAAGCAGACGGCGATATTGCCTTCGGCCAACTGGGCTTCGATATGGCTCCGCCAGCTCGCTTCATCGCGCAGGGCATAGCCTGACAGGCCTTTCGTATAACCTTCATAAATGGCAGCCAGGTAAGGCCACTGGTCCGGGCTGTTGACAAAGGCATAGCGCACGGTCCGGTCCGTCAGCGGCCGCAGGGCTTCCAGATTCATCGTCTCTTTCCACTGATGGCAGTAGAGTTCATAACCATAGGGCTGGTAAAAACCGGCCTTGCTGGGCATGAGGATGTGGATATAATGACCGCGGCGCTTCATTTCTTTTAGGGCTGCCGTCAGCAGTTTCCCACCGACGCCGCTGCGCCGAGCTGCCGGGTGCGTCGCCAAACCGACGATATACGACGTGTCTACGGCTTTGCCGCGCAGACAGAGTGTGTACGGGTTGAGATGGGTCAGGCAGGCCATATCGTCGCCCTCAAAGCCCATGAGGACGTTTTCAGGCTGATAGAAATGGTTGAAGTACCACTGGAAAAAAGGATCTTCCCGATGTTCAAAACAGTAGTCCCAAAGGCTTTCGACGAGGCCCCGGTCCGATTCAGCCGCTAAGCGGAAGTGCATAGAAAAGCCCCCTTATTTCTGACGCAGTGTGACGTCGTATTTTTCGACGAAGTGATCCGGATTGTACGATTCCTTGGAATGGCGCAGGCCGGGAATTCCCATATCTTCTTCACGGTTGATATACGTCGTATACGGCCAGGCATGGACGACGAATTCATGATTGATGACCTGATAGAGGCCGCGGATCGTCGGATCGCTCTTTTCAAAGTGGATGATGGCCGTATCATCGTTGAGCATCTCACCGATAGAGAAAGCGACGATCTTATTGTACATGCGGATGGCACCGCCCGTCGGCTGGAGGACTTCCCAGTTATTAAAGACCGTTTCGATGGCATGGCGTTCGCCCAAGAGTTCATCATCTTCGTCACCGGCTTCGTGCTGGTCGTACCAAGATTTTTCCGCAGCCAGACATTCATCGAAGATGTCTTCCGTAATGGGGACGTATTCCCAGTTGCCGAAATACTGATTGCGGAAGTGATTGAGATTGTTTTTCTTCTGGCGGTATTTCTTGCCCGATAAGTTGATCAGGCTCTGGGTCAGATAGACGTATTCATAATTGTCCCGGTCCGGCGTGAAGTCATAACAGTCTTCACAGAGGGCCTTGATACGTTCGACAGCTTCTGGTGTAACGCCTTTCATCAAGAAAGGATAGCCATGTTCATCGAACCATTCGTGCATGCGCAGGACGCCTTTGACGAAACTGCCGTCTTTGCGGGCGAAGGGCGGGATCCAGAACTGTTTCTTGCCGCGGCCTGAGCGGATATAGAGGACATTGTCTTCTTCGGCCCACTGGATTTCATAGGGCTTCTGCCAGGCAAAGAGCGTCATGAAGGTAGCGTCGGCCTGTTCATATCTTTTCTGATGAAAATAGTCATCTATAAGTGGTTTATCTTCTAAGCGAAAGTCTCTGAATTCAATAATGGTAATCTCCCCCTAAAATATTTACACCTTAGATACATAAGGATTGTCTCGGATATAAAAACGCCAGGGAAAATATTTCCCATGTACGGCGTAATCAATATGGATACGCGGCGAAACGGCCACTGTAAACGGGACCTCTTCTTCGGGATGGGAAATATACAGGCAGGAAGACGTCAAATCTAAAGCGTTTTCCTCGCGCGTAATGGCCATGGCCTGACAGAGCTTGCCCGGTCCATTGGTCAGGTTCCTGCCGGCTTTCCTGGCCTTCCGCCGTGCGGCCATGAGGTCTGTCCCGCAGATGGGTTCGATGGCCCGTATGAGCACGGCCTGGCCTTCGCCTTCGGGACCGGCGACGACATTGAAGCAGCAGTACATGCCGTAAATCAAGTAAACATAGCTGATACCGCCGGCATGGAACATCGGTGCCGTCCGCTTGGTCAGGCCGCGGAAGCTGTGGGCCCCATCGTCGGGAAAGCCGTCATAAGAACCGCCATAGGCTTCGGTCTCGACGATACGGCCGCTGCAGATGCCCTGTGGCGTTTCATGGATGACATACTGGCCCAGCAGGCGTGGGGCCAGCAGGCTGGCATCGACACAAAACTCGTCAGCCCTCCATCTGCGGCCTATCATTCTTTCTTGCGGTAGCCTAAGGAATGGGAAATTTCATAGGCATACTGACTCATAGTAAACAACATCTTCTGGCGGATGGAATCATAAAAGCGCATAGACGGCCCGGCAATGGTCAACGAGGCGATGACCTGGCCTTCAAAATTGAAGATAGGCACAGACAGGGCGAACAGTCCATGCTCGCTTTCATCCTGGGTAATGGCATAGCCGTTATGACGGATCGTAGCAAACTCTTCTTCAGAAATATTGCCGTATTTTTCGATATAGCGCTGGCGTTCGTCATCGCTCGTCCAGGCCAGCAGGACCCGGCCGGCAGCACCCTTATAGAGGGGCAGCGATTCGCCGATGGGAATGACCCGGCGCAGGGAATGGGTACTTTCGACGTGGTCCAGGCAGATGCGGCAGTCGCCTTCGGCAATGTAAATACTGACCGTTTCGTTAAACAACTGCTGTAAACGCCGTAAATACGGCTTGGCCAGGGTGATGACGTTTTCCGTCCAATGAGACGAATAGCCCAGCGCCAGGGCCCGCGGCCCCAGGCGGTACTGCTTGGACGTATCGTTGCGGGTCAGATACTGGCGCCGTTCCAATGTGTTTACAATGCGGAAAGCCGTCGACGTATTCAGATGGGTATGCTCAGCGATTTCCTTCAAGGTCATGCCCGTATTACATTCGACGAAGAGGTCGAGGACGTCGAGGCTCTTTTCCAAGGATTTCAATAAACTGCTGTGATGCTCTTCTTTTACCAATGGCTCTCACCCTTCCTTGGAATTACGATTTAACTTTCATGCCGATTTCCAGCGAATCCGGCGGGTCAGCGACGACGATATCCCCCTCGTCGAGACCATCGAGGATGACGACGCGGCCGTCTTCTTCATCGCCAGTCAGGACAGAACGGGCATCAGCCAGGCCGCTGTCATTGACAATGTAAACGAAGTCACCGCTGTCCTTTGTGCGGACTGCCGTCTTGGGGACGGTAATCTGGGAGACTTCTTTCGGCGTGGCAATGCGGACGTGATAGAATTCACCGGGAACGAACAGGCTCTTGGCGTTATTGAATGTGACCTTGGCCATATAAGAGCCAGTGGACGGATCTTTTTCCGTTGCCAGATAGGTCAGTTCCCCCGTCTCGGTTTCGCCCGAAGCGGCGATGATGGATACTTGCAGGCTGCCGTCTTTTTTGGCATCCTGTAAAGCCTGGATATACATTTCAGGGATGGCAAAGGTAGCAACCAAAGGAGACATCTGCTGAATCGTAGCCAGGACATTGCCGGCAACGGCAACGGACGGATTATCGGCTACAGCCGTGACCCGGCCGTCAAGAGGCGAATAAATCGTCGTATTCCCCATTATATCGCGGGCAGCCTGGACGGCCTGCTGCAGCTGGGCGATCTTTTCGTGGTCCACAGCCGGAGCTTCCTGGACCTGGACGGTCTGCGTCGTTTCACCTTGAGAAGATCCAGAAGAACTGCCTGAATCAGCCATCATCTGGTTGTATTCAACTTTCGATAAGGCCCCCATATTATACCAGGCCTTCAATTCAGCACGGTGACCGCTGTTGTCGCCGCCACCACCGCCGCCACTGCTGGCAGCCGGTACGGTAACGGTCTTGTACGTCGGCGTCGATGCCGAAGAAGCAGCTACCAGTTCCGCTTCGGCCTGATTGACGCTCTGCTGATACGGTGCCGAATCGACTTGGACGACGACTTCACCGGCTTTGACTTCCTGGCCTACGGCCAGCGGTGTCGATACGAGTTTCCCCGATAACTTCGGCACGATATTGGTCATATGTAAGGCCGTAATGTTGGCATCCAGGGTCAGGGCCACAGGGTGGTCCGACTTGGAAACCGTTTCAGTTTTGGTAGACACGCTGTTGCCGCAGCCCGAAAGGACTGATACAGCCAAGGCAGCCGTACAGGCCAGGACGGCCCATTTCTTTAATTTCACGATATCCCTTCTTCACGCAGGTTAAAAAAACGTGTAATACAAGGTAACCAGTATGACCCCGGGCAGGCCGAACAGGCCGATGATGAGGCCTGTACCGACCGTAATCGGAACGTGCTGGAAACCAAAAAGATAGCCAAAATGGTTGACGCCGTACAGGACGATAAGCCCGACGACGACGTTGACCACTAAATGGCGCATAGGCGCCAAGATGAGCTTATGCACTAAGAACAGGACGAAAATGCCTGCGGCTATCCATAAATATTCCATAATCCCCTCACATTTCCTGCCGATTGGCAACAGCACCAGCCAGGGTTGCTTCATCAGCATACTCAATGTCGCCGCCCATGGGAAGGCCGCGGGCAATGCGGGTCACGCGGATGCCGGCCGTCTTGATGAGGCGGGCCAGATATAAAGCCGTAGCTTCGCCTTCCACGTCGGGATCCGTCGCCAGGATGACTTCCTTGACCGTCGTATTGCCCAGGCGCTGCAGGAGCTCGCGGATGCGCAGGTCTTCGACATTGACGCCATCCAGGGGTGACAAGGCACCGTGCAGGACGTGGTACAGTCCATGATAATCGCCGCTGCGTTCAATGGCCTGGACATCCTGCGGCGTTTCGACGACGCAGATGGTCGAGCGGTCGCGGCTGATGTCACTGCAAATCGGGCACGGGTCCTGGGACGACAAGTTGAAGCAGACCGAGCAAAAATGCATATTCTGCTTGGCATCGCGGATGGCATCGACGAATTCATCGACACGGCTGTTGGGCTGCTGAACGATATAATAGGCCAGCTTGCGGGCCGTCTTGACGCCGATGCCGGGAAGGCGGCGGAACTGCTCGGTCAGCTTATCTAATGGCGTATCCATTAAAACATGCCCGGCAGGTGCATCCCGCCCGTGATTTTGCTCATTTCCTGAGCCATCATGTCGTCGACTTTCTTGTTGGCTTCATTGACGGCTGCGACCATGAGGTCTTCCAGCATTTCTGCATCTTCCGGGTCGATGATGCTCGGGTCGATGTGGACGCTTTCGACATTCTTTTCACCATTCATGACGATAGTCAGGACGCCGCCGCCGACGGTAGCTTCGACGGTGCGCTTCTTCAAATCATCCTGGAGTTTCTTCATTTCCTTCTGCATTTTCTGTACTTTCTTCATCATACCTTGCATATTTCCACCAAACATGTGCGTTTCCTCCTAATTTTCGTGTAAACTTATTTTTTATTTTCTATATATATATTACAGTCTCCTACGTTTTTAAGCAATGGTTCCAGGGCGGCTCTTTCCGCTTCATCCATATCGTCTAACGAAGCCGGCTGCCACGCCGTTTCATCGCCTGGCCCTCTGGCTTCCTGAGCCGGCGCAGGAGCTGGAATATCTTCGGTTTGTACTGGAGCTTTTTCTACGGCCTTTACGGGGGGCAATTCACTCTTTTTTTTTTCGTATCCCGAAAGTTCCGCATCACCTTCCAAAAAGCCCTGCATGTGGTACGTGCCGCCCAGTATCTGAGATAAAGCGGCATCGGTGAATTTGAAGTAATCTTCCCGATTGGCCCGTTTCACCATGAAAGCCGTCTTAAAGGCGACGATGACCTGGCCTTCGCCGATGTAAACGACGCGGCCATTGCGGATACAGGACAAGACGGCTTTCTTCTTTTCCTTGTCGAGAATGGCACACATCTTTTTCCAGACGTCCTGGTAGGCTGCCGACTCGACGGGGGGCCGTGCTGCCTGAACAGGCGGCGTTGCCGGCGCTTTGTTGTCGGCCGGAGCCGCGGTCTTTACGACAGGTGCCGCCGGAGCTGGTTCGGGAGGGGTAAACTCATCTTCCGGGAAGGGGACCGCTTCTTCCGGACCATAAGCCCCGCTGTAATCTTCTTCTTCCGGTACGGGGATGACGTCCGGCTTTGTGGCAGCCGCCGTCTTGGCTTTTCTCCCCGAAGCCTGGGGAGCCACAGCCGATATACTGACGGCAGGCGGCTGGGTCAGCTGCCGCGCTGCCATGAGCAGGCCCATTTCCACGGCAATGCGCGGAACCGGCGACGTCTTGGCCGTCAATAAGGCCTGCTGCAAAATCGCCAGGACCTGAAAAACACTATCTGCCGTCCATTCGCCGGCCTGCCTGCGAAGTTCATCGAGGCAGTCATCATAAGCTGAAAGAGTATCCGACGAAGGCGCAGCCTGACAGAGCATGACAGCCCGCAGATGGGCCAGCAATTCCGTCAGGATGACCCGCGGCTCCTTGCCCATGTGGATGACGTCATCGACAGCCTTGATGATGACATCGCCTTTCCCATCGAAAATAGCCTGGGTCAGGGAAAACAGCCAGTCTTTGCCGATGAGGCCGAGTAAATCGCGGACGACGCCTTCGTCGATAGTGCCGCTCGTGTTGCTGACGCACTGGTCGAGCATACTCAGGGCATCGCGCATGCCGCCGTCGGCCTGGACGGCCAGGATATGAGCCGCACCCTTGGTCAGGTCGATCTGTTCCTGACCGGCCACGTAGAGCAGGCGCTTGGCAATATCGTCGCTGGTAATGCGCCGGAACTCATAACGCTGACACCGCGACAGGATGGTCATGGGAATCCGTTCCGGTTCGGTCGTCGCCAGGATGAAGATGACATGGGCCGGCGGTTCTTCCAAGGTCTTCAGCAGGGCATTGAAAGCTTCGGTCGTCAGCATGTGCACTTCATCGATGATATAAATTTTCTTATGCCCTTCGGCAGGCATGAATTTAATCGTTTCCCGCAGGGTCCGGATATCCTCGATGCTGCGGTTGGAAGCGGCGTCGATTTCGACGACATCCAGGGATTCGCCGCTCATGATGTGGCGGCAGACTTCACATTCGTTGCACGGGTGGGACGTCGGCCCGTGGACACAGTTCATGGCCCGGGCAAAAATTTTAGCCGTGCTCGTCTTGCCCGTCCCGCGGGGGCCGGAGAATAAGTAAGCATGGGCTACTTTGTCCGTATCTATCGCTTTTTGCAGGGTTTCCGTAATGTGGGACTGGCCGACGACATCTTCAAAATTCCTGGGCCTCCACTTACGGTATAACGCAATATATGCCATGAGTCCTTTTCCTTCCGTATACGAAAAAAAGCAGCTAACCGCTGCTTTTACCAACTGAAAAGTACTCGTGTATGATAACCCGCCAGGTTTCCTCGTGGCACATGGAAATGTCTACTTATTGCTGCTTCCTCTCGGACCTGACAAGGTTCATAGGTTCCCATTGCACAAGCCCCGGCGGATTACCACGCACCAGTACTTTTATTAAGTTAGCTACATTATTATATCGTGAAAAGCGAAGTTTGGCAAGATTTTTTTTCTATTAAGTTTGCAGTTTGTAGTTTGTAGTTTTCAGTAAATGGCTAAAAATTTAAACCTTTCTGCTGCAAACTACAAACTCTTTACTACAAACTAAACGAAAAAAGGACTACGCATGATAGTCCAAAATCTTCATGCGATAGTCCTTTTTACGAGCCACTAAACTTAGTGATTCTGCCAGATATCTACGCGGCGGTTGTCAGCGCGGCCCTGGTCGGTGTCGTTGGTGCTGACGGGATCTGTCTTGCCTTTGTAGTCGAGCTGCATCTGTGTTGCCGGGATGCCCTGGCTTTCAGCATAGGCTGCAACGTTGTCTACGCGGCGTTTCGAGAGGTCATCGTTGTAAGCATCGCTGCCTTTAGCATCGGTGTTGCCGACGAGTTTGAACGTATCGTTCGTGTTTGCTTTAGCAACCTGGACGAAGTGGTCCATCTTAGCGCGTTCGGAAGGAAGCGGCTGGTCTTCGTCGAAGCCGAAGTGAACGCTTTCAACGTAGTAGTCGTTCTTCTGGACCGGCGTTTCAACGACCGGTGCCGGAGTCGGTTCCGGCGTGTAAACCGGTTCCGGAGCCGGAGCTTCTTTGTGGCCGCCGCCGAAGCGATAGGAGAGGCCAGCGATGAAGCCTTTGTAGGAGATGTTAGCGTCGTCTTTCAATGCACCGAAGGTGTTGTCGCCTTCATCAGCCAATTTGGTGTTCAAGTAACGATAGCCAGCGCTGATGTCGAGGTCCGGTGTGATGCTGTAGCCGAGGCCAGCTTCCCACATGGTCGTCTTCTTGGTACCGACAGCGCTTTTAGCGTAGAAGTCGAGGTTCTTAGCCAGCGGAGCTTTGGCGATCAAGCCGATCTGAGCGACGTTGTTGGTGTCGTTAGCGTTACCGCCGAAGTCGTTCTTAATGCGGTTCCAGCCAGCGAAGGCAGCGAAGTTCTTGTTGATGGAGTAAACGAGGTTTACTTCGTGTTCATCACCATCGGTCTTGTAAGACTTGTTGTTGTCGCTCTTGGTCTTCAAGCCGTAGTAGTTGTACTGCAAAGCCCATTTGTCGGAAAGGCCGTAGCCGAGACCGCCCTGGAAGTTCCATTTGGAGCTCGTATCTTCCTGTCCACCGTTCCAAACTTCTTTGGCCCAGTTGCTGGAATCAACAGAAGCTTTCGGGTTCCAAGCGCCTAAATCGAGCTGCCACTGTCCCTGGTTCCACTGCGTCTGCGGCGTAGCGAAAGCAAAGGAAGTAGCGCAGGCTGCCATGACTGCAGCCAGTACTAAAGATTTCTTTTTCATCATAATCCCAGCTTCCTATTGATATTTAATAGTGCCACCTATGACATTATTATGTTTTAGTATACCATATCTTTGTCACAAGTGCGTCACACTATTTCATGATTTTTAGTCATATCAGGACTATTCCCCATACTTTTATGATTATTCCCGGCCGACGTAAGAAATGATGGCGTCCAGGATATGCGGCAATTTCCGGCTCACACCGTCGATATGGACGCGTTCCGTCCCTTCGTGCAGGTCCTTACCCCATGGGCCCAGGAGGAGGAAGGGAATCTGTAATTTTTTCAGACTGTCCAAGTCGAAGGGATAGGCCTTGCCCCAGAGGAGCAGGTTCTTTTCGACCATACTTTCATCGAAATCGGGGTCGACGCAGCAGTAGCTGCAATCGGAAACGCCGTTGAAATAGCGGTCGAAGCGGACATCCATCAGAGTCGGGATTTTTTCCAGCAGGCCCGTAAAGGCCGGCGTCGGGAACGACAGGCTGTCAGCCGCCGGATAATAGGGCGGCGCAAAGGCGACGACGGCCATGGGCGCCGTCATGCCTGTGAAATCGAGGATCTGCTCCAAGAGATGTATCGTCTCTTCGACATAAGTACTGCTGCCTTCCTGCAAGGCGACGAAAGAAGCCTGTTTGGCCGCTTCATAGAAGACGTCAAAACCGGGATAAGCCGAAGCCTGCTGCAAGAGCTCATCGGCACTGCAGACGGAAACAGGCAAATCACTGCCCATGGTCTGCTGCAGGTCGTGGACAGCCCGCCGCGTTTCTTCCAGCAGGACGTACATGACGTCATCGGGCGTCTTGTCGTAAGTCAGCAGGTTCAAGGCCGCTGCCACCCGCTGAGGCAGGGTCACGTCATAGCGTTCCTTGCGGTCCCGCAGATAGACCCAGGCCGGCGGCGGCGTCTGTTCGCCATCACAGCAGTCAGTCAGGTCCGGACTGCCTTCCGTCGCCGCGATGAGGTGGGCCAGGATGCCCACGGGATTGATGCCCTTATCATAGCAGCCGATGTGGACAGGCTTGCCCTGGACTAGGACGACAGGCTGTATCTTGCCGACCGAACCGGTATAGGCGACGAGCTTGCCCTGCTCCTTATGGTTCGGTTCGCTGTCGATGAGGATGTCATAGGTCAAATCATAAGAAGAACGCAGTTCATTGAGCAAGGTAATGGCCGTCCGCATGCCGGCCGAATACGTTTCTTCATCGGGCAGGGATAAGTAAATCAAGCTGGCCTGTCCCGGCTGGAAGGCATAGTCCTCAAAGACGGCTAGTTGCACGGCCGCACCGCCCTTCATGTCACAGGCACCGCGGCCAAAGAGCCATTCGCCGCTTTCCCAGTCACGGCGCACTTCCTCACTGAGCGGCGCCCGTTCCAGCGCCTTGTAGAGCCCTTGCGGGTCAAAAGCCTGGTCCCGCAGATAGCCATAGGACTCGACATCGACGACATCGTGATGATTCATGAAAATGACCGTATGGGCCGTACTGCCGCGGACGAGGCCGTAGACGACAGACCGCTGGCAGTTATCGTCGGGCACATGGATGAGGCCGCTGACGACGCCGTCGAGGTGAGAGAAGAACTGCTGCAGATAGCCTTCCATCTGCCTTTCCTTGAGCGTGTTCGTTTCACTGTCAATATGAATCATATCCTGTAAAATTTCCATAATCCGCGCTGCTCGTGCCATAGAGACACCCCCTTATTTAAATATCCATTTTTTACGCGATACATAATTCCAAACGGTGACGATGGCACTGGCCATGATTTTCGACACCATCGGATTCAGGCCTAAAATAGCCGGCGATGTGAACAGCCACATGAGCAGGAGATTCCAGCCCAGGCCAATGGCACTGACCAGGAAGACCAGGGACACTTCCGTCCCGCGATGATAGCGGCTGCCGCTGTCGAAGACGAAGCGGTTGCAGAGGGTGTAGTGATACAGCGTCGACGTGGCAAAGGCCAGGGTCGTCGCCGCCAGGACAGTCTGGGTCTGCATGGAAAAGACAGCACTGGCTGACAACAGCCTGAAGAAAATATAAAAGAGCGTCCATTCCAATAAAGCCGCTGAGCCGCCGACGAGGAGATACATGAAGATCTTCATGTACTCGTTGTTGGTATAATCAAAGCCAAAGATCTGCTTGCGTTTCATGGTGTTCCTTCCTTTTCTGTTTTCGTATCCATTATACGGCACTTGCCAGGGAATTACCACACACTGCCGCTTTTTCTTGCATTTTCTAAAAAGACAATAGATATATATACGAAAATATGATAAAATATATAGTAATTGGTAATACGAAATATTTTTAGAAGGAAGGCAGATATCCTGTGGATTACACGAGATGCATCAATTTTTTGCTAACCATTTCACAACACGAAGTCTTTTTGATTTTCTCCGAGAACTTGTCGGAATTCGGCATCACGCCCGGCCAGTATGGTGTCCTGGCCTGTCTCTGGAAACATGAAACACTGACGCCGAAGGAAATCGCCAACATCCTGCGCGTCGAAAACTCCACCATTTCCGGCGTCCTCGACCGCATGCAGAAACGCGGCCTCATCGACCGCATCCTCGACCCCAACAACCGCCGCAGCATCCGCGTCAAACCGACGGCTGCCGGCATGGCCATCAAAGAACCGGTCCAGAAACGCATCGAAGAACTGAATGACATGGTCTTCAAAGAATTCACACCCCAAGAACGGGAAGAAGTGTTGAACCTGCTCACCCGTATCGGCAAAGTCTGTGCCGATGATTTGAAAGAAGGGAAATGAAAAAGGGGCTGTCGCACGTGCGACAGCCCCTTTTGAGTTTTAAGTTTGTAGTTTGTAGTTTTTAGTGAAGGTTTTTAAATTTAAAGTCCCTATCTACAAACTCTATACTAAAAACTATAAAGCAAAAGGGACCGCGCATGATGACATATACCTTCATGCGCTAGTCCCACCAAATTATACAATACCAGTTAACATGTAGAAGAATACGCCGAAGAAGGCGACGACTACTTTCAAGAGGGTAATGGCGAACATATCCTTATAGGCTTCGCGATGAGTCAGGCCGCAGATAGCCAGGGTCGTGATGACAGCTCCGTTATGGGGCAGGCTGTCCATACCGCCGGAAGCCATGGCCGCGATACGGTGGACGACTTCAGCCGGGATGCCGACGGCAGCCGTTTCAGCCAGGAAGTGCTGGCCAAAGATATCGAGGGCGATACTCAGACCACCGGAAGCGGAACCGGTGATACCAGCCAGGATGTTGACCATCAAGGCGACGTTGAACAGCGGCATGCCCTGACCGATACCGAGGAGGGCATCAGCGACTTCCAGGAAGCCCGGCAAGGACGAAATGACGTTGCCGTAGCCAACTTCCGATGCCGTGTTCATGATAGCCAGCAGAGAACCTAAAGCGCCGGCATTGAGAGCGGCTTTGACGCTGGTGTTCTTGGACATGAACTTGCGGCC